>CEVO01248330.1_pt1 | contig 19494 bp, 6 predicted proteins | sample 531511 | NCBI WGS metagenome assembly CEVO01 (sample SAMEA2623907, study PRJEB7988) | marine metagenome | biome: marine biome (ENVO:00000447); feature: mesopelagic zone (ENVO:00000213); material: "saline water (ENVO:00002010), including plankton (ENVO:xxxxxxxx)" | depth 800 m | reverse complement strand
CTGTCACCCTTCCTTTATTACCCCAGCATACTTTTTGATACACCACCGAAAATATTTAACTGTTATCAAAGGCAGCAAACTCAAGCTTTATATATCGCTCAAGAATTATGCTTCAAATATTCACTCGGAGTTCCGTGGCTTGAAATATATAAATATCGAACCGCCCGCGTTGCGGCCACATGGAACAAAGCACGTTCATTAATATCGGATAATTTCTGCTCTACCACGTCTTGTGATGAATTGATTGCGATACTTAGTGGCACAACACCCTTATTAATCCCCACCATCATCACGCATCTAAACTCCAAGCCTTTAATACGATGCATTGTAGCTAGACGAACCCCTTCTTGAGATCTATCATCTGACTTTTGGCGAGATAAAGTATGTGTAGGCACTCCATGGTTTTGCAAAATCTGGTCATACTCCTCACATAGACGATTCGTACGTGCTACAAGACATATCTCTGAAAGAGATACTTCCTCATTTTTTAATTGCTCAATTTGCTGTACTAACCACTCCCCTTCACTGTCAATGTCTGAGAAGTTTTGCACAATGGGCTCTTGACCTAATACCAAAGAGCGATAATCATTTGTACTATCGATACCACCATCTAAGTCATCAATCTCTACATTTTCGAGCAATGCTGTCGCATAACGACGAATAAGCTCCGTAGTGCGGTAGTTAATTTTCAACTTACGCCCACGACCCATGATGTTAATACCACACTGGCTAAAACTTGTTTTGCGTTGATAGATACGCTGATGGGCATCGCCGACGATGAACATGTCATTCTTATTCTCTGGAACCAGAGCACGTAGCAGCTTTAATGACTCAGCTGTAAAATCCTGCCCTTCATCTACGACGACAGCACGATAGCTACGCTTATCACCGCCACTTTGCATCAAGTCTAAAGCATGGTGCATCGCATCTTCTACAGTGACAAAGCCACCTCTCGCCAGCTGCTCTCGCATCTCTTCAAAAACAGGCCAAATATCTGCTCGTTGGCGTCTATTTAGTGCAACACCTCGACCAATGCGACTGGCATTAAAATACTCTCGACGACTACGCACTTGCTGCGACAGTATTACCCGCTGCCATTCTTCTTTATAAAAGCTATCAGGGTAATCAAGCTCGCCTGGAGCCAAAGCCATTGCCTTGCTCCAGCAGTTTGCATAGTGCCTATCTTTGCCACCAGGGTAAATAATGGTCGATTGATACCCATTGCGCTTAACAAACTGACTAACCCACGCATCAAGGTTCATCACCTCAATACGTTGTGCTTGCTCAGGGGTACATATTTTTCGTAAGTTATCTGCAATATCTAAAGCTAAGTTACTCGTAAACGTCGTGAACAGCAGACGAGCATCTTTTGGCCAATCCGGCTGAGAAACTAGCCAGCGTGCACGGTGCATAGCAACAACCGTCTTACCTGTACCAGCACCCCCTAGTACGCGTACGGGACCATTCCAATCTCGCTCTACCAGTTGGCGCTGCGAAGGATGTAAGAACACTCTCCAGCGCTCTAATGGTGCATTAAGCATACGGCCTAGCTCTTGCTCGTCTTCAGGAACATGGAATCGGCGCTGTGTTGCTGGGTTTTCTAATGCTCTCTCAAAGTCTTCTGTGTCTACAGGTTCTTTAGACTTCGATACTGAGTATTCTTGAATAATCTCCTCTAAAGGCGTACCTGCTGCTAATAGATATAGTGCCTCAAATGCTTCAATAGGCAGTCGGCGCTCTACTCTCTCTAACTCTACCTCACTGGTTAAAGAATGCACTAGTGCTAAGCGTTCCTGGGGGACACCTATACTCAATAATACGTCGTCTTCTAAATCAAACAACGGTGCTGAATCAACAGGGGCATCCACCTTCTCGGGTTGATCTTGTAAAGTATTAGCAGCTGCAACAGGCGATTGTGCATCTTCCTCAACGCTCTCTAATTCATGTTCCACTTCAAATAATTGTAGCGACCCTGTTTTGGGGTGAATCTGACAACGGTGACGCACAGCCCAGGTATAAGCATCGTCATGCTTATCTACCCATAATAAGATATAAACATGTCCCTGCTCTGGGCTAAGCACAATGCCGCGATAGTCTTTATCAATACGTACAGATCGAAAGTTAGGGTCTCGAGCGTTACGTATTACTTCATAGTTAATACCAGAGGCTCGTGGGTCGGCGCGAAACTTACTCACAAAGTTCATTACTGCTTTTTGCTTTTTACGAGGGATGCTAGCAAAAGCTTGAAGAAATCCGTCCCCTAACGCTACTTTGGGCTGTACCTTAGCCATACTCTACTCCTTAATTAGCGCCTAGCGCCGTTTCTAACTGCTCTAGCCAGCCATCAGATTCTAATGAAATAAATAACCAATCTTTCAGCTCAGGCAACTCGTCAACTGGCTCAATAAATACTGCGATATGACGATCAAACCATGCCAATTCAGCAGTACCTATGGTGGCACCTTCTTCATTGGTCAGGTCAATCCCTACTTCAGGCGCTATTGTTATGAGTTGCTGTAAAGACTGAATCTCATCATTCGTTAATTCGCTAAGCTCATAAACATCAACCCACTCATCTTTTGCATCTGGGCTGATATTAGACTCTTTATGCTGCGTATCTAGTAAGTCTGTAAATAGACCCTCCTGCAATCCAGACTGTGTGACAGGATAGAAACTTGGCGCAAACTGTAAAACATTATAAGCCTGCCAAATTCGTCGCCACGTCTCTTTTATTTCTTGAGCATGCTGGCCATTAAATACTGCATCATTGATACTCATAAAAATATGTAGCATCGGTTTATTTGAGTTCAACGATTTTATATGGTCTTTTTCAATATAACTGAGTAAATGCCAAGCTTTCGACTGGTTGTCATTGTCTGCAGCAATGCCCCAATTGCTGGGTTCACTCGGTAAACTATCAACAACCGCCTCATACCAATTGCCGTTATTTGCCATTTGATTCGCAACAAACTCATCCAATTGTGGTCGACGAGGAGCTAACTGTAGATAAGACAAACATAATGCAGACTCTTTTAACTCTTGCTGTGTTTGCTGTGAGTCTGTAAGCCAGGCTGTTAACCAATCGAAACTACCTTGCTCTAACAACCCTCGAATATTTTTTAGATCCCTCCATCCTTGTATAGGGGCAAATTTATGCCATATAGGATAGCCTGGATTTGATTGCTCAGTACAATTGAGCAGTATTTTAGGTTGGCTAACTGTTTTAGTACTGCTTTCAAGATCTAAATCATCCCACGTGAGTACCCAAACCTTTCTGCCTGAACGTAGCAAGCTAAGTCGCTTTTGCAAATCATAAGTCACAATATCCTTATGATATTCATACCCATCGGTATAGATGACGAGTTCATTTTCTTTTTTCTGATATTCTTGTTTGCTTGGGCGTAATACAAAGTCTGCACGAGTTTCTAACACTCCGTCATCTTTACCAAACTCAACCTGTGGTTCCAGTTGCCACATACTTGATCCGGTATCAATAAGATAACCAGGCTTATTATTAATACGCTCTTTGATTACTTTGAACCGCTTGCCCAGCGCCTGGACGAACCTCTCCTCCAAAGCACTCTCTAAAATATGATTCGTCGGCACTTCGTTTAGGGCATCAATGGGCACTAATTTATCTTTATTATGCAGAATCTGTGTCAGTAACTTAACGGCAGACTGTCGTGAGATTTCTTGTCGATGATGGCTGTTACGATAAGCCAAAATACAGCTATAACACCCATCTTTATCTTCATCATTCACGCACTTACAGGTACTAAGATGGTTCAGCGCTTTTTCGAGCATTGTAAATAAAGCGTCAGGAGATACCATTAACTGCTTTAAATACCCTGTACCGCCAGGAATACGATCATAAATGACTAAGTACTGCTTGCTGCCGGATACACTCAACTCTCGCATTTCAGTGACTTCAAGATGTTGAACTGCACCATGGAAGTACTCTTTTAGCCCTAAATTAATAGCGGCAATGAAAGACAACCTTGCCTGCTCTGATTCAGCTACATCAGCTAGAGGTAATAAAATACGAATGGCTTCTGATTTAAGCTCACGATACAAATAAAGGCTATCAAACCAGTCATCCTCAGACTCAACGGTACCAGGACGTGCCAGCTTACAGTCTAGGGCATGGGCAAACTGACCTTTCTTAAGTTTTTTACGACGTACCATGCCGCAATGCTTACATATCTGAAAACCTTTACGTGAGCTACTCTTACCAGCCACAGAGAAGCTATTGAACTCTCCAAACTGCTCACCAAAGTTCACTTCTCGAAAAGTAGCTGTACTGACGTATTCAAAACCAAAAGGCAGGTCAGGGTTATCTATACGCATAGCGTTGCGGCAGTTTATGGGATCAATATCAATCAGTAACTGACGCTGGAAAAATTTAGGCTCTCGCTGATCACTATCATCACTGATGCGGTCATAGCGAGAGTTGGCGCGTGCATAAACTTGGCGTAACTTAAGAAGATTGTGCTTTTGCTGGATATCCGCCCAATAAGGATCACCACAACGCGGGCATGCGCTGTGCTTATCTCCTGATAAGGTAATATCTTCAGTGTAATGGCAACTAGGACACATGCGCCATTCACTAGGCTCAGACAGCCTCAAGTCAATCTGTTCAATACTAATCTTATGTTCGGACACATAGAATACGTTTTCAGGGACCAGCTCATTGAGCGCAGCTTGTGCTGATCGCTGGAATTTTAGCGAGACTTGCTCATAACTGCTCTTCTCTGACGATTTATCAGCGTCAGAACTGTCCTTCTGATCTACTTTACGCACAATGACAGAGTTTAAAGTCACGCCCTCTTCAGGGAAGGCGTAGTTTGGCAACAATCCTTCATCTGTGAAGAAGTTAAGCGTTGGCTGTTTATTAATACTGCTCATTAACGATAACAGGGCATCGCGTTCTCGCTTTAAATCTGCAAGTGTCTGGTCACGTGCATCATCTGCCGGCTGTTTAGACAACACATCGAAGTTTTTCTTCAAATCAGAAGCACGCTTTCTATGACTCTCACGGCTGTCTAGTAACTCTTGAAGTCTATTAACAATACGCCAACTTAGTGGAGTATGCTCTGCAGGCAATGCGCCTCTGTCCTGTCCGTCGCCTGAATATTGCAAGCCAATAAACTGTCTTAAATGCACCTGTCCCTCTTCGTCCAACTCCTTGAATAGCTGAATAAATCTACTGTAGATTTGTTCTTGATGCTCATCGATAAAACTAAGCAGATTGTTAGGGAATCTTTGGATAACTGCACTGTTACCTGTGTTCTTTTCTTTACCTTGCAACCCGTTTAATACCGCACCCATCTTTGGCGCAATGGCATCTTCACTAACTTCTGTGGCGACCCATCTATCAAAACAATAGGCAATGAGTTGACGCTCCAAGACTGCCATAGCGTTTAAGAAGATACCGGGAGTAGCCACATCCCCCTGAATCATCTCTAACGGGTCTGCATAAAAGTAGTTGTCATGATTGCTACCATTAGCGATGGTGAGTGCTAGCGCATTACCATTACTACGGCCAGCACGGCCAATGCGCTGTAAGTAGTTGGCTTGTGCAGGAGGTACAGAGCACAACAATACGGCGGACAAATCACCAATATCAATACCCATCTCTAAGGTAGGTGTGGCCGATAGCAGGTTAACGTCCCAAGCATTTTCTCCATAAATAAAAGATTGCTCAATGGCCAAACGCTCCTTACCGTCTAGCAGTCCTGTATGCTCACTGGTCACCAAACGCTTAGGCGAAGTGCGATAAGCCATCTGCCCTATCTGACCGCTATTTACAGGTACATAAGACCCTTTACAATCACTTTGCAAACAAGGCATGCCATTCCAGTTGGCTTGATGCTGTAGTGTAATGGTCTGACGGCTACCACAGCGATTACAAGCAATCGTCGCAACCGAAGTGACTACTTGCCAATACTCTGTGTTTAATAACCAAGCGCTCTCCCCTCTGGTCGTCTCTTTTTCTATCAACCAGTCATGATGATTCAGCGTATTGATTAAAATACGTGCCGCTTGCTCATACTCTGCAGAGGCTAATATATTGTCGGAGGCTATCGTCTTTTTAAACCAATCCTCATACCACTGAGAGCCTCTACCTACTAAGCTTTGGAAATTATTATTTACTGGCGTGAAGGTCAGTGCCGCAGGTGGTCTTGATGAGAAGCCATAACCTGGCAACCAACGAATACGAGATAACAGATAGGTTGTACCACCCTCTTTGACATAGCTGTCTAAGATTGGATCATAAAAGGCACCTTGTTGACGCAATCGATTGAGAAAACCCAATATGAAAGTGCGGACTTCTTCTAGCGTTAAATGACGAAGCTGCTCTAACTCCTCCTGCCAGTAGCGCAATATCTGATGTATACAATCTTCTAATGCATCGGGATCAGGCTGAATAACGGCTACTGATGAACGCTCCAACGTGCGCCCTATTCTTGAACGTAAGCCAAATTCAGTCAGCGCCTCCCAGCGGAGTCTTTGGGTAACTAATTCAAGTAATGACTTGCTAACAGCGGCACCTTTAGACTCTATCAAATCCTGATAACCAGATAGCCACTGCATGTTAGGCGCAATAAAGGTGCCAATAAAGGCAGCGTTATTATTGAACTCTCGTTGCCAGTATCTTGGCACTTCATCAATAAATCGTGACAACGCCATGTTGTCACCTTCATGACGAGCAACATGAGCCAGCGCCTGACGTACCGTTTGCATATAGGTGCGCGCACCAAAGAAACCAGCGCGATGTGCGGCATCTTGAACTGAGTCCGAGAAGGCAATCAGCTTATGGTCATCATTACAGTGAGAGCCATAGATTTGACTGATAGCCACACTGGCCAAGCTTGCTGCTCGTGAACCCAAAATCATCAAGCTACCATTTGCAGCACAACGTGGGCAGTCATCGGTGCGGATATTTTTGGTTTGGCCGGCGCGCTCAACTTGCTTGACTAGATTAGGCACCCAGACCTTAAGCAAGGGCTGCTCACAGTTTTGACACTGCTTGTGTTGAACCGTGTTTAATTCGCAGCACTGGGTACATAACTTGAATACTTCGCGAGCCTGCTGTTCATTATGAAATTCTTCATTCTCAGCGATAGGATAAAGCAACACAGAGTCAGGCGACTGGGAGAACCAGCCAGCATAAAAGCGCTGCAATTCTGGATTAATAGCATGTTCTCCTTGAGGCAACATAGCACCCCAAGCAGCAGCATGACATTCACGGCAATGCAAGATAGGTAAATGCAGCGGTGAGGTAGAATCAATCAAGTCATCCGAGTGCACCAGCTTTGGCTCAGGGCTAACGCTGGCAAGCATACGTCTTAATTCACGTAGCCACAGCTGTACTCGCACTTGGAGAAATGGGCGCACTTTTTGCTGTGATTCATCTGCCCAAATACGTGCGGTCGACACCAAGGCTGTCAAACTGTCTAATAAGGCCAATGCGTACTCGGCGCTGCTTAAATTAAAGTCTTGTTGCCACTGCTCGGCGAGTTGACGCAAGTCGACTATCTGGTTTGATGCCCGTAACAAGCTTAGAAATGCTGTGTGCTGATGCAAGTACTCACCCAAAGAAACACAGGCGGCTTTGTACTCATGGAAATCATGTTCTTCAACATCCAAAGCAAGATCAACACCAAACCATAAGTTGGCTTGGCGACGTAAATAGACCCCTTGAGTCAATGCGCCCGGAAGCAGCTCTTTTTCAAGTGCTTTTGGCCAATCGACAATAAGCTCTGGTTTTTGCTCTGCATGAACTAAAGAGTTTTCTCGAAACTGCTCAACGTACTCTTCAACCGTGATTCGGTCTTCAAGAATGATGCTGTCTAAGCCAAAGTCAGTGGCAAACACTTCACTGGCATATTCCGCCAGTTGCTTGCGCGCACTCTCTCCGCCAATAGTCGCTGAAGTACCCACACAGGCTAAGTTATCTTGAAGGTGGAGTTTATCACGCAGTCGTCTAATCAGGCAGGCAAGATCTGTGCCTTGTGCCCCATCAAAGGTATGCAGCTCATCGACAACAAGGTAGCGCAGTAAGTCTTGAGTCTTAAGATTATGCTTCCATAACCCTTGGTCTTTAGGACGCATTAATAAGAAGTCCAACATCTTATAGTTGGTTAATAAGATGTCTGGCGGATTATCACGTAAGATGTCTTGATTGGTAATGACTTGATCAGGGCTCATCACTCTTGAGTCCGAACCGCCATCACCCGTAAATAGACCAACAGTCAGCTTTGGTGTTAAGCCTGACACTTCTTTAGCAAAACGGCGTGCTTGGTCTGTCGCCAAGGCGTTCATCGGATAGATGATAATAGCCTTGATGCCTTTTCGACGCTCTTGCAAACAGTAATCTAAGATAGGATATAAAAAACACTCTGTCTTACCAGAGCCGGTACCCGTCGCCACTAGTGTCGACTGCGGCTGCAATGTGGCTAAGCGTTCAAAAGCCCGCTGCTGGTGCATATAAGGGGTGAAGCCAAGCTTAACTTCAGTCAATGGTGACTCAGCTGAGTGGCTGGCAGTTCGAAATGGTAGTTTTACTTCAAGCCAAGGGCCCTTTAATAGGTTGTTTGGGCGATTAGGGTCTCGCAAAAACTGCCCCATCAAGCCTTGATCACCCTGCCCTTGAAAGCCGGCAGTGGTCATTGGGAAACTGCTTGATAAGAAGTTTTCCAATTCAGTCTTTATTTCTCGGGCAATTAACGACGGCAACATACAAGGTCCTTTTTAGATACCAAGTCCGATATCTAGTATCACATAAGTGGGTCTACACAAACTAAGCAAGAAACTGACCAATCAGCAAGGGTTAGCAGTTAGCTCAAGAAGTAATCATCAACATCATCAACGTCTTTTAAAATCTTATCCTCTTCAACGCCATAAGCCCGAGCCAGCTCAATACTTCGAGTTAACAAGCTCACGTTCAAATCAAAATCAAAAGCAGCCACGGTTAAATCGCCCAGCTTTCTATACTCAGACAAAATTTGCTCAACCACTTGTTGATACTTGGCATCTAAATTGGCAGTAAATACAGCCATTTTTTCGTTTAAAGCAGCTACCGTCTCTCCAGAGTCTACGCTCATTAGGTTTACCATCATTTGACCAGCCAAGGAACCAATCACAGCACCTAATACAGGGACTGGTATCAGCGTTTGTCCAGCAAATGTGGCTAAGCCAACAATAGAGCTCTCAGCACAAATCATTAGCCCCATTGAAGTAAAGTCATCTAAGGTAATATCACCGCTATGATAGTCGCTATATAGTGACGCAATGCCTTTAGAGGCACTGACCACAGCACCCGCAAAGGGCGCAGACAAGCTGGCATAATTGGTAAGCGAATACATAGCTGCACCTGATACACCGCCTATGGCTGCCCCTTTGACCGTATCAAGGCCCAGCTCTTTCCAGTCCTCTGCAGTGAGCTCGCCTTTAAAGACGTTTTTGCCCTCTTTGTAATGCTTATAAAATCCTGCACCCAAAGAGACACTCGCACCAACCGCTGCGGCGATCCCTGTCGCTTTAGCACCTTCAGCAAGGCTGGGTTTGTGCTCATTCACAATATCTTCTTTTATTCGCTGATGTTGCTGATCTAGGTCTTGTTGATGCATATCTAGCGTATGGTGTATCGCCCCTTGTTGTACTTCGGCATACTCTGAAACACCTGGCTTGACCACATCATGAAAGTTCTGACCCGTACGAGTTTCTATCTCAGAAATCTTGTGGCTAATGGCAGCAACTGTCTTGGTATTAAAGCTTTCGACAGGTTCACCCTTCAAAATCTTATCAATGGTATCGTATTGGTCTTTGGGTATGTGATAAAAGCGCTCGTTACGGGTAAAGTCTGGGTATTTGTCTAAGTGCTCTAAAACACCCTTTAGGGTATTATTGCTACCGTTATAGAACTTAGACTGAACTTCAATACCATTGAGCAAATAATCTTCAGGAGCGAGTCGACCCACCCCTTCAAATGTCGCTACTTGCTCGCCCCCCTGTAGATAAGAGCGTGCATTTCTAATGCCAACTTCTACCTGCTCTGCAATCTCTCCATGCTTGGTGCGGTCGCTGCCCAAAATGTTTTCAGGACTGCCGACAAACTGTCTGACTTTATCGACTTCATTGACCGCCTTTGCGAAGTGAAAATCCTGCTGTAATAGACTAGCGAATTCATCAGCCTGCCTTTGTGCATTGATATTATGCACAAAGGCACCAATGGTCTGGTCCTTGGCGTAGGTCACTGACATATTATGCGTCTACCTTCTTATTCAATAATGCCGATAGCGAATTGATATGATTCACTAGCGCACCTAGCTTCTGCTTTTGCTCGGCACTGAACTTTGAGTAGTCTTGAATAGGAATGGCTTTGAGCTGATCTAGTAGCTCTTTGGTACCGCTCACATGGGTCTTTGTCAATCCTAATAGCTCTTTAATCTCAACCAAAGCAGCTTTTAATGATTTATCCAACACTTTAATCTCTTTGCGCTTCTCCATGGCCTCTTCGCCAATTCTCTTGTTTTTACGGGCTGAAAACACACCAGTACCCAGTAAGGAGATACCACCAATCGCCCAGCCCACTGGCCCTGCTAATGCAAGCAGTGTCTGTCCAGCAGCCATACCAGCACCACCTGCTGCTAGCGCTCCACCGCCAAGCCAAGCAAGCGCAGCATTGGTCGCCGCAGCGCCTGACAGTGCTGAAATTGCTGTACCGGTTGAGGCCACACCAAAAGTTGTGGCCACACCCATAGCTGCAGTCGGTGCAAACGCCGCCACCCCAACACCCGCTGCCACGCCAGCACCGGCACTGATACCAGATTTGATGCTGATATCAACAGACTCTTCACGCAAATCATCAATAATTTGACTAAAGCTTGAGAACTCAGCCTTATATTCTGCAAAGCTCTTATCAAGCATCTTTGGTGAGTTGGCTAGGCTATTAATGTATTGCTCGACCTCAGTGATGAGTGTCTTTGAGCTATCATGACGCAGCTGCATAAGCTCAATGGACTTTTTAGCCACCTTTTCAGCTCTGGCCTCATACTTCTCATGAGCGCTCTCAAGTTTTGCTATTTCTTCTTTTTTGAAATCACTATTAAACACAACGCTCTCCTTATCAATGTCCTTATTTATTGGTTGTTGTTATTTTTAAAAAACGTCCATGCAATCTCATAGTCTTCTTCACGGTCGGGCTTAAAGAAGGGCGCTTCGTACACAATGGTGCGCTCTACTGGGCCGCCAGATTGGGTATCATCCATATAGGTCTTGCTCACGATATCGCCTGCTTTTAGGTCTTGAATGTCATTCCAACCCAGGGCAATACCGCTCTCCTCGCGTATGACTGGCTTAGTACCACTCTCATCTTCAGTATCGTCATATTGAGTAATGGCGTAGCTAATGCCGTCATTTAAGTCTGACTTACGGGCATTTCGTGGCAAACCAACACCGACTAAACCTTTGCTTGGTGTAAACACGATACGGCCATTTTGGTCATACCAAGTATCCGCTTCATATTGACGCATCACTGGGAACTGCACGCGGTAAATGGTCAGCAGCTCTTCTAGTGTTAATCCAAGCGCTTGTGCCACCAGCACATCAATCTCTACCAGTGCTTGCCGGCGGGCATAATCTGTCCGCAGTGCACAATCACGTTGCCACTCAGGGGTAAGATTTTTGAAGAAATCTTGTGGTAACACGTTTGCACCGGGATGGTTGCTGTCAGCACTGATACTCCAACTTTTCTGATTAAAAGCTGAGTCCCAAAGGTTCTGCCATAAGCTTGCATAATGCTGTGTTAAACACGATAACCCGAGATAACGAGCTACAATCTCAGACGTAAGACTAAAGCTTGGTATCATCTCAAATTGAGACCGCCCAAAATTACCTACGCCTGTTGTTTTTAGATAGAAATCTGCAATAAGTGAGCAGTTAAAACTCCCTGCATGCACTAGATCTCCACTATCCTGCATTGTAAAAGAAATACAACCATGAATATGAGCAGATTTCCTAGGCATTAAAGTCGAAATGAGTGATCGCTCACCTGCCTGACTAATCATCTTTCTGATTTGTAATCTATAAAAATCTGTTATTACATTATTACTACCCCAAGTTACTTTAGGGGTTCGAGCTGTATACTCATCTAAAGTACACGCTATGGTATAATTTGTTCGTGGAAGATAGTTATCTGGAATCGTGGTTAAGTCTATAACATCATAGTGTCCTTTCTCTGTACATATTCTACGAGGTGTTTTATAGAAAGGGTTGCCAACATGAAAATGAGGGCCTGATATTATCCACTGAGTAGCTTCTTCAGGAAACTTTGTTTCCCGAAGAATAGTGTAATCACTTTGAGCATTTGTTTCATGCCACATCTCTGAAGAGATATATCTATCTCTTGCATTAAAGAAATACTTATAATGTATAGCAAATTTTTCTAAAACTGCAAGTAATTGTTGTGCGTGTAGAACAGGTAGGCGAGCATTCAAAGACTCTTCTTCGCCTTCATCGTAAAGGCTAGCAAAGATAGCTAACTCTTTATCAGTTATATGAAGTATCCGATCAGAATGACCTGTCTCATCCCAATCATTAGTCGTTTCATTCTTAATCCCACCTACTATACCTTCGCCATTGTGTTCTAAACTTAAATCAATGGTCTTAGGTATGAATAAGTTAGAGATATGTTTAAAGGCAGGTTTTTTTAGCCTATTGCCATAGATATTAGTACTAAATTTAACACGATGGCCAATAGGGAATAAGATTCTTTGATTTTGAAATTGGAAGTGTGAGCGCAACCTTCTATAAATTTCTTTTCTTAACTCACCTCCTTTTGGATCATCATATATTCCTTCAGGATGTAAAAAGCCGCTAACACCTAAGTTATTAGTATTACTCCAAGCCTGCGGTAAGAAACACTTATATAGGTTAGTTTGTACCCCTTGTAATAATGGATAGTTACAGACATCGTTTAAGAATAGCTGTGTTCCCTCGCTTTGCTCATATTCTGCTAGCCAAGTGCTTACAATCATTGGATATTGATTAAATTTTTCGTCACGTAGCTTGGCCATTTTACTTGCGGAAAATTTGCGTAAAATAAATAAAGGTTCAAAATCACCAAGGACATCACCAGATTTCCATTCCACCTTTAACCAAGGCGGATTACCCAACATCAAGTCAAAGCCGTCATTCTGTGCAAATACATCGGCAAACTGTAACGTCCAGTGGAAGAACTTATGCTCATCAGCAAGCTCTTCAACCAATGCCAAACGCGGGAAGGCTTGCTTGAGCAGCTTGGTATCAACCACGCCATATTTACTGACAAAGCGCTTACCCTCCTCTGGGTTCTGCGTCTCTGCAAATAAGTCTTGCTGATTGCCAGTCTGTACCCCAATGGTATCGCCGAGCAATAAGCTCTCAAGCTCAAACAGCCACTCATCACGGCTTGGCAGCTCATCGGCTTGCTCAATCGGCCAAAACCATAACGCACACCAATAGTCCATCGCCAGCTTGAGACGACCAAAGGCGCTGCTGTTGCTTAGACCTTCGGCATAAAGCTCTTGAGTCAATACCTGATCTTTATAATCCAAGGAGGTCTGAGTACGACCTGTACTGGGCATGCCGTAGATATCGTAAGGATCGGTGGTCTTTTGACGGATATTGCGCTGCTCTTTGGTATGCAGTTGCCACAGCTCCTCGACCTTCTCACTGAGTGCCATTAGACGGCGCTGCTCGTCACCATCGAGCGGCTTTAAGAAGTCTTTGCGCCAGTCCTTGATAGTGTCAAACTGCTTAGGATATAAGCTCTTTACTTCTCTATCTTTATAATTGGCCATGCCCTCGGCAGGCAGTAAGAAATGCCAAATCTCATCTTCCGCTCGCGGCTTGTTCATTGGCACCGCTTCTGGGGCGTTTTGCAACCACTGCTTGGAGTCGTTCTTTTTGGCACCCGTCTGAGTCAGCTTATACACTTCACGGCGCGCACCAATTAATGAGTTACCGTTATACAGCTGCATCCCAAACCAAGGCACGAAGCGGTCTGCTGATAGGGCGTTTAGCCATAATGACACTTCTGCCAACTCTACTGCTACTGGGTTTAAGTCAATACCATAGACGTTATTGTCCGCCAGATACATTTTGACTTTTTGTAGCTCTTTAACATAGTCCTGCTGGGCAATACGCTCATCGTTTGCGCTTTGCATCAGCTCTAGATACTTCTCAGCCAGCTGGTTAATCGCCTCGTTCAAAAACGCCGCGCTACCCATTGCCGGCTCACACACCGTAAGCTGCAATAGCTTTTCAGCCCGTTCACGGTCATTGGTCAGTGGTTCAAGCTGCTGTACATACAGCTCTTTTAGCGCATATTTCACCAAGCTTTTGGTCAATACCTCTGGGGTGTAGTAAGACGCAGACTTCTCACGGTCACGGCCTGCCATACGGTAGATAAACGTACCTTTAGCGTATTTTTTCAGATGTTTATTGCCATATTGGTCAGCAGCCTCTTTTTCATAAACCTTCTCATCGTCTTTATATTGCTCTAACGCCTCAGCATTAACAAAATAGCCCGTATCTAGGATATTGTATTTATCACCCGCCTTTTTTACCTCATACAAGTCTTCGTTAGCGAAGAAGCCGCGATAGCTCAACAATGCCTCATAGACCGCACCTAATTGGTTAATGCCCAGCTGTGCATATGAGATACGACCACGGCGACGCTTGTTGCTTTTGGCCGGACGGCTCAACGACATTAGCTGAATCACACGCTGCAATAGATGGTTCGGGAAGACAACCTTACTGAGTAACGCAGTCTTTTTGGGATCGAATAAGTGCGACTTGAGCGCGGTCATGGTAAAGGCATCACGGCCGGTCTGCTGCGCTGCGCCAAACATATCACCATGCTGCTGCTCAGGCGTACCCTCTGATACTAGTGCAAACAGAATATTCAGCGAGTCGTTAAAGTATCGACCTTGACGCTCTTGCTCATTGGTCAGCGGCATCAGCTCAAGCTCGCGCAAGTGCTCTAATGAATAGCCTTTTAGATATACCTCACTACCAATTGGTGCATAGCCAAGCTCAGGACGCGCCTCGATATAAAACAAGAATAGCAATCGATACATATAACGCAAGCATTGGCGAGAAAGCTCATCAGGGTCTAGTTGGTTTTTACCACTAAAAATGCCTTTTTTGTTTTGACTGGCTTTGGCAATCAGCTGCTGTGACGCTTCATTACCTAATAGCTCAATACACTCACGCAGTGCATATTTTAAATCCTCTGATACGCCATAAGCATGTTTGTGCGCATTCTCATCGAGCGTATCTAGTAGCGTTTGACCCTTAGCATCTAGCAGAGCCTCTTTGTGCAGCAGTACACTGGCCGCTTTTAGCGTATCTATCTCACGGCGACTGAATATCTCTTTCCAGTCAAAGCGGATTAAGCGGTTCTGGGCATATTTACTACGGTCGATTAACAGCCACTGATAAGGGCTGGCGAGAATGACCCAGCGTGGTGGCAGGGTTTGGCTAAATACAGTGCTAGAGAGTAGTTTTTGCCAATTGTCTTCTGACGCTTGCTCTGATTGCTGCTCAAATGACGGATAATCTTCTAAGCCTTTTAGCTGTGCTGTATGGATAGGTAGCGCCAGTGGGTCGCTATCGGCATCATAATCACCGCTTAGGGCCTGAGCTTCTATAATCCATAACAGTGGCTCGCCTTGGCTGTTTTTCATTTCGCCCAGTAGCGGCACGTAGCTATCGGTATGCTCGATATACTGCGCACGCGGTGCATAAGGCAGCTCAAAGGTAGACAGCAAGCTGCGTAATACCTCGCGGCCCAAGGTTAATCTGTCTGCAGCGGTTTGCTTGTGGCCATACTCATCAAGTAGCAGCAGCGTCTCGCGAGCATTTCTGCTCATTTGACTCCATGGGGTGCGCCAAGCATTCTTCTTGTCTTGCTCAGTCAATGCCGCTTCGCGAGCTTCTGTCTCTTGCTGTAACCAGCTGTCCTGAAGCCCTTTTATATCACTATCGCCGGCAAATATCTCTGCCATATAGTGCTGGCTATAAAATTCGTTTTCGTTACTGATTCCGGTTAAGTTCATAGCACGGCTCCTGTATCTTGATGGGGCATGCCGGTAAAGACTGCGGCGACTTGTATGTAAGGTTGTTTTTCAATGAGCTGCGTATTTTCTAACCATTCAAAATAATCATCAAAAATACGATTAATTTCACTCTCACGGCTATAGCGTTTTGTGTCTTGTTTGCTACCGCTCAAGCCTTCTAGGTCAAGCTCTAATTGGCTGATATGTTTGCTCTTTAACGTGTTTAACGCGTCTATCTGCCCTTCTAGCACAGCGTTGCTGGTCTGCTCATATTGTATGCGCTCTTGCTCTAGCTGCTGTTTTGCATGGTCTATGGCCACCGGTAGCAGCTTAGATAACGCGCTGGTATCACTACTGCGGCCTGGGTTAACCAGTTTATTCAGATTTACCCGCTGTAAGAACGCTTTTAAATCGCAGCTGTCGATAACTTGATTGTCTTTGATATGTACCGCACACCAGCTTTGTAGATGTACCTGCCCGCGGCGATTGGGGAAACCGCCATGTAGCACGTACCAATGCTCATCTTGCTCAAGCTGCTGAGGAATACGAATGACAGGCGCTGTATGACGACCAAACGCATTGAGCGAACGGTCATATAACCACTGCACAACAGGGTGTAGCGGCCATAGATAGTGAATATCAGGCCATGGGCTGTCTTCTTCTCGGCAACGCTTGAGCTCATCACTGATTTTCTGACTGTCACTGGTCAATACAAAGCGGTCGTCTTGCGGCCACACCTCTTTTGGCAAAAAGCGGCGACGCTGCTTGAGATCACTCGGTGCAGTTAAGCGCAGCATGTCATCATCAATACTCACCTGTAATGCAACGCCTGCATCTTCTTGCAGCCAGTTAACCGCAGCGGCTGCATAATCAATATCGTTTTCGAATATCTGCGGACGGCTGCCCAACATGTCATTAACCGATATGCTTTCATTAGTTGGGGTGAAGGCTTCAACAATATCTACAGGCTCGTTACCACTGTCATCAGTACCGTTGAAGAAATCTCCTAACCAGTCATCTAAATCATCGATATCATCATCACGTTCAATAAGCTCAGCAGTAATAGCTTCGCCCTCTTCTTTACTGAACTCACTGGGGTCACCAATGTTCTTGCCAGCCTGAGCATCCTTTTCAATAAGCACTTCTAGGATACGATTATCGCCCTTAATCTTTTGGTTACTGCTATCGGTAAGTAAATAACGAATCAGAGGTTGCTGTGTTTGACCATAGCGATCAATACGACCGTTACGCTGCTGGAATACCATTAATGACCAAGGAATATCAAAATGCACCATGCGATGACTCAAGTGATGCAGGTTAATACCCTCTGAGGCCACATCAGAACAAAGCAGCAATCTAGCAGGGTGATTCTTTTGGTTAAAAGCATCTACCGTTTGCGCCAATTCTTTATCGCTCATGTCGCCACGTAATATGAGCACTTGGTCTTTTTTGAGTTTCAAATCCTTAGGTAGGTGCGCTTCTAAAAACTCGAGCGTTGGGATACTCTCGGTAAAGATAACCAAGCGGTCTGACGGGTCTTTTGGATCCCAGTCAAAGCTTCGACCCTCTTCGGTATCCATTTTTAGCAGCTCTACCAACTTTTGGTATTTACTAAAGCTCTTGGCATCAATACTCTCTGCAGCTTTAAGCAGTGTGTGCAGTTGGTTTAAGTCACTTTGAATGTCTTCTCGCTTGTCGGCAGCCGTCTCTTTTTCCAGCCTTGATTGAAGACGCTGTGAGCGGTTGGCAATCATACTTAGCAGCGCAGCCGGACTTGAGAATAGCGCTTTACTTAACGTGGTTCGGAACAGTTGACCAGCACCCGCACTTTTGAGCGTCTTAAACTCTGTCTCTAGTAACGTGTCATAGGTATGCTCTTCTGGCGCACTTGCTGTCGACATCAGCGTAGCAATATCACGATCAGGGAAATTACTGCTAAGTTGGTCGCGGATATCCTCTTTAAAGCGGCGAATAACCAACCCTTTATCACGGAAATCTTCTTTGGCGTAATCAGAGGGATTGGCAATAGCAGTAGGATCTAGCATATTCATAAGGCTGGCAAAGCTTTCTGGCTTACCATCATGCGGTGTGGCAGAGAGCATGATGAGCGTATCAGAACGTGTCGCCAACAGTTTAGCTAAGCGTGCTCGCTGCGAATGACTACTGCGCTCCGCTACGTTATGCGCCTCATCAATGATGATAATATCCCAGTATGCCTGCTCTAGATAATGACGATAATCAATATCTTGCTTAATGGTATCAATAGAGATAATGGATCTATCAAAATAGTGAAAGGGATTGTGATTGGTTGGAATACGATTACGGACTCGCTGCAACCCTTGTGAATCAAGACGGGTCAAACCAATACTAAAACGGTTCCAAAACTCTTGCTGAAACTGAGTCAACATAGATTTTACAGCCAATACCAAAATACGCTTACCCTTACCACGCGCTATCAGCTCACTCACTAAGATACCCGCCTCAAGGGTTTTACCAAGCCCCACACTATCCGCGATTAAAATACGCTGCCTAGGCTGTTGTAAGGCTTGACGCGCAGGCTGAAACTGGAATGGCATCACATCTAACGCCGCTTTTTGACCTAAATATATCTTTTCATCCACTGGTGGTGCTTGTCTGATTAAAGTGTCTAAATACAGACGACTAGCACGATAGCCACTACTGACATCATCCACCAACTCAGTTTCTTCAGGTGCTAGAATACGAATATTGGGTTCAATCTTAGTCAAAAATGCCGCTTCACGACCTCGAACCAACTCAGATAACCCCTCACACGTTAGAAGATAGCCACCATCAGAAGTGTGATCAGTACGTTTAATCCGCCACTCAGCATCACGAATTTCTACACGAATACCGGGTGCATAACGTTGCGACATAATGCCGTTCCTTACTTTTATTTTAAATTTGATAAATGCGTGTGATAGTGAGTACTTCACCTGAAAAAACGATAGAAACGAATTTATTAATACTTTTAATTTTAGATGATACGCGCTGTATTAAAGCTAATAACCATTAGAAGTTAAAACTTTAGTCATTTAAATGTAAGAAATTCCTATTAACCAGGTAGATTCATACTTATGATTTTAGGTATGAATACTGGTATTAAATGAATTATATGCGAATGAATATAAACTCAGATTTTCTAAAAAATTGTTTAGCTAAATTATCAGCTGATGATTATAACGTAATAGTTTCAGAACGATAAGCACATTTAATCTAATATGTATCAAATTAATCAGAACACTACTATTCTCAACAAGCGATTAGTCATAAAATAGATATACTTAAACTATCAACCCCTCAATCTAGGTAACAGCTCAGGGTTGATAGTACGTAGCCTCATAGCTGAGTCTGGTAACCAGACTAAGTC
>CEVO01083934.1_pt1 | contig 19635 bp, 18 predicted proteins | sample 531511 | NCBI WGS metagenome assembly CEVO01 (sample SAMEA2623907, study PRJEB7988) | marine metagenome | biome: marine biome (ENVO:00000447); feature: mesopelagic zone (ENVO:00000213); material: "saline water (ENVO:00002010), including plankton (ENVO:xxxxxxxx)" | depth 800 m | reverse complement strand
TGGAATTATCACCACAGAAATAGGTAAATTTAAATCTCATGAAAAATTTAAAGATAAAAGTAAAGTAAAAATAAATGTAAGTCCTAACCAACTTGGAATAGTTAGAGAAAAAAAACAATTTACAATTATTCAAAAGGAATTTGTTGAAGGAGATTATCTTTATATCATAGAAAATCGAGATAATAAATTTATTGTGAGAATGAATAATTCAGAAGAATTTTATTTGAATGAGAGGGTTGGAGTAGTCATAAAAGACACAAATGTTCAAATTATTAATATTTCTTTATAATCAAACAAGCATTTTGTCCTCCAAAACCAAAACTATTGGATAGGACGTAATTAATTTCTTTTGTTCTACTAACGTTTGCAACATAGTCAAGATCACATTCAGGATCAGGATCATTAAGATTTATAGTAGGATGTATTACATTTTCTATTGTTGATTCTATTCCTGCTATTGCTTCCATCGCTCCAGACGCTCCCAATGCATGTCCAATCATTGATTTAGTAGAAGATATTGGTATTTTGTAAGCTTCTTTTTTAAATAAAGTTTTTATCGCCAAAGTTTCAATACGATCGTTTACTGGTGTAGAAGTTCCATGTGCATTTATATAGTCTATTTCAGATTTATCTATCTGTGCGTCTTCTATAGCATTATTCATTGCACTTACAGCCCCTAATCCTTTTTCATGGGGTTGAACAAGATGAAAAGCATCAGAACTAACTCCCCATCCAGCTATTTCAGCTATCGGTTTTGCACCTCTGGCTAATGCATGTGATTCAGATTCTAATACCAAAATTCCTGAACCTTCAGCAGGGGCAAACCCATCACGATTTAAATCAAAAGGTTTACTCGCTAACGAGGGATCTCCTTCCCAAGTAGACAGTGCATGCATAGTACTAAAACCACCCATTCCAATTTCACAAATTCCTGACTCTGTCCCTCCCGTAATTATAACGTCTGCTTTGTTATGTCTTATCATTTCTGTTGCTTCACCAATAGCTTGAGTAGAAGCGGCACAGGCAGTAATGCAAGTATTATTATATCCTGTAGCTCCATATATTCTTGACACATTGGCTGATGCCATATTTGGTAACATACTAGGGATATAAAAAGGACTCATTTTCATTACCCCTCTAGCTTCTTTCACTTTTGCTTGTTGATCTGTTTCAGGCAAGCCTCCAGCTCCACATCCTAATAAAACTCCTATTCTTGAAGGATCCACTTTACCTAGGAAACCGGATTGTTCTACAGCAATTTTTGAAGCTGCTACAGCAAGTTGTGAAAATCTACCCATCCTTCTTGCTTCTTTAGGATTCATCCAGTCTTTGGGAATAAAATCTTGCACTTCTCCACTTACTTTACAGGGAAATGAGTCTGGATCTACTTGTGATATTTGTCTTATGCCTGACTTTCCTTTTTTGAGAGCCCCCCAAAATTCTTCTACAGAGCTTCCCAAACAACTCATTATTCCTATTCCAGTTACTACTATTTTGTTATCCATATTTATACAATTCTGGTTCAATATTATTAACTAATTCTTTAATTTCTGCTGCAACATATAGAGACCCAAATACACCTATCATTTCATCTTTCTTTATAATCTTCCTTGCATAATCATATGCAATTTTGGAATTTTCGGTAGTTTTAATTATATCTAATTTTAGTTTTTTTATTTCATTAAATAACAAAGAAGTTTTTTTTGCTTTTGGTATACGACTTTTAGTTAAAATAATTCTTGAATTTGTTTTTATTATGGGTTTTAACGTTTCTATAGCATTATGTCCTTGAGTACTACCAAAGATCCAAATTACTTTTGATAAATCAATTTTAAACTCTCTCAACGTTTTTAATAATGCCTTACTTGATTTATTATTTTGCGCTCCATCTATCACCATGAAATTGTTCTTTGATTTAAACATTTCACATCTTCCTACCATTATAGTGTTGCTAATATTTTTAGTTATTAAAGACCAATTTGGAATTTCTTTTATTATATTTTTATAGGTTTCAATTGTTTTAATTGCTGTCTTTAAATTATCTATTTGATGTTTTCCAAGTAAGTTTAAATTAAATTTATATTTTTTATTGAAAGTTATAGTTTGATAAACTTTATCTTCACTGATCACATTTCTACTTTTAATTGACAAATTATTTGTAGATACTAAATATGAATTCTTTTGTATTACAGTAGAATTTATAATAGATAAAGCACTTTTTGTTTGTTGAGAAATTATGACAGGAATTTTGGATTTAATTATTCCGGCTTTTTCTTTTGCAATATCCTTAATTCTTCGACCAAGAATGTTTGTATGATCTAAACTAATCGGGGTTATTACGGTAACTAATGGATCAATGACATTCGTTGAGTCCAATCTCCCTCCTAATCCTACCTCAATGACAGAAACGTCAACCTGTTCATTTCTAAAAACTAAGAAAGCCATTAAAGTAATAAATTCAAAAAAAGTAGGTTCATTAAATTTTTCCGATTTCATTTTAATTACTACGGGCCATATTAGATTGAAATATTTATTGAAAATTGTTTTTGAAATAGGCTTATTATTAATTTTAATTCTTTCTCTAATAGAATGCATATGAGGAGAAGTAAATAATCCAACTTTATATTCTGATAATCCATTTGATACTAGATTTGCCGTGGAACCCTTGCCTTTAGAGCCAGCTATATGGATAAAATTTTGCGATTTATTTGGATAATTAAATGTTTTCATCAAATAATTTACTCTATCCAAATGGAATCCTGGTGGTCTTTTATTTGGAAACTTGTCGTATTCAAAATTAACTAATGACATTAATTTTTTTAAGTTGACGTTATAAAGTGTTTCTACATTCATATTTTACAAATATATTCTAGTATTATATAAAATAATTATTATTAATTGATCTTATATATTTCAATAGTAATAATAGGAGATAATTTATGAATTTTATTTCAATAGAAGATAGAAAATATCATAATTCTGAAATATTTGTAACTACTGACTGGCTTGAGGAAAATCATCTCAATGAAGATATTATCATACTAGATTTAGATGAAAAAGATCAATATGAAAACTCTCATATCCCTGGAGCACTAAATGTTGATGATAATTATTATAAAAAATCTTTGGAAGGCAGAACCCACGTTCAAGATATATCTGAAATAGAGGATACATTTTCTAAATTAGGCATAAATAACAATACTACTGTAGTAGGTTATGATAGATCATCATCTTTATATTCTTTTCGCTTAGCTTGGGTAATGATGTTTTATGGGCATAAAAATATTAAAGTTCTAGATGGAGGCTTTCCAAAATGGATTTATGAAAACAGGCAAATTGAAAAAGGAAGCTTGCAATCAAAAATCACTGGAAATTTTAAAGCTAGAGATCCTAATGAAGAAATATTTGCTGATAAATCCTTGTTATTGAAAATACTTAATAATAAAGACGAAAAATCTTACCAAATATTAGATGTTCGATCTGAAGATGAAAGAAATGGCATAAACAAACGAGGAGGCCCCAGGGGAGGTTATATTCCTAAATCAATCCACAAAGAATGGGTACATTTTAACACGGATTCTGAAGTCCCAATGCTAAAGAGTTCAGAAGAAATTTTAGATATAACAAAAGATTTAGGATTAAATGCGAATTTACCAACTATAACTTACTGTCAGGGTGGTATTAGGGCTGCTCATGTTTTTTGGGCATTAAAATTATCAGGATTTAAAGAAATAAAAAATTATGATGCTTCTTGGAGAGAATGGGGGAATGATTACGATTGTCCTATTGTAGATTTAGGATAAATAATAATGTCTAAAGTTCTTATATTGTTAGATGGATCTGAGGAATATGAAAAAAGCATATATTATTTGTTAAATTCTAAAATTATTAATTTTGACGAATTGATTTTATGTTTTGTTTTAGAACCTATGCACCAGGTAAAAAGAATAAGCAGCAACCAGGTATTATTTTCAGATACCACTTATGAAAAATCTGATGTTTTATCTAAAGTTTATTTGGAAAAAATAACCAATACTATAAAAAATATTGATGATGAAATAAAAGTTTCTGTGAATACAGTTGATTCAATTGAAAGTATAAAAAAAATCCAATCAATTGATTTAGTTTCATTATCCATTATTTCACATGCTTATGATAAATTGTACAAACTTTTTCTAAGAGCTAAAAAATTTAAATCTTATATTAATACTCTCCATCCATTACTTTCAATCCCACCAAATTTTACAGTTGATGAAAGTAAAGCAAATAATTTTATGATTAATTATCCAAATGAAGAAGTTTTTACCAAAATAATAGATAATGTTTCAATGTTTAAAAATTTAAACAAGATGACTATAGTCTACAAACGAAATAAGATAAAAGAAACGAATACCTTAATAGATAAATTGGATTCATTTAATATCCCTTTTGAATTCAAAGAAATTACAGATAGTTATCTTGATGAGATGAATAGACTTCAAGTGAATAATAACGTTGTCTTTTACTATTCTTCTGAAAACAAATTTCTTGAGAGAAAATATATATTTAAAGATTCTATTCAAAAATTTATAATTGGTACAAGTCCTGTAATTCTAGGTTGAAGATTCATTCTTAGATCTAATCACATAACTAATTAAGGCCCCTACAATATTACCAAACCAGGTGTACGGAATTAGAATTATTGAAATTATTATTGCAAGGGTAGGATTTATCCCTAGAACTTCAACGTTGTTTATTTTTTGTATTAAAGAATAAATCACCAGAATTGCACAAGGGATAAAAGTTATACCTGTTGTTATCAAACTAAATACAATAATTTTTTCTTTATCAGCTTTGGCGATCCCTCCTCCAATGAACCCTCCAATAAAAGGACTTAGTGGGACAGCAACAAAATGAACCACAGGTATAGGTATAAAGACAAACATTAATATTACTGATGTCAAGGCACCTTTAATCATTTTATTAGTACGATCTTAATAGTATTTTTAATATAGTCTAAGATAAAAATTAAAAAGAAGGATCATCAAGTTGGCAAAGAATCTTCCTTTCGTTGATATAGTAATTGTTGGATCTGGGGCATCAGGTGGAGCATGTGCTTGGAAATTATCCTCCAGTGGAGCAAGTGTCGTCTTGTTGGAGCAGGGGGATTGGTTCAATAATTATCCAGGAGATACTCCTGATTGGGAAATCAGATTAAAAAATGATTTTAATTTTAATCCTAATGTAAGAAATTTAAAGTCAGATTATGAAATATCAGATGAAAATTCAGATATTTCACCCTTAATGTTTAATGCTGTTGGTGGATCAACTCATCACTGGACTGCACATACACCTAGGTTTCACCCTTCTGATTTTAAAGTGAAAACGTTAGATGGAGTTGCAGATGACTGGCCTATCTCTTATTGGGATCTGGAAAAATATTATGATTTAAATGACGAAATGATGGGTTGCTCTGGCATTAATGGTGATCCTGCTAATCCACCTAGATCTGCAAGACCAATGCCACCTATACCTTTAGGAATTGATGGCGAAAGAATAGCAAAGGCAGCAGATAGGTTAGGTTGGCACTGGTGGCCTTCTGATTCTTATCAGGCATCAATAGATTATAAAGGAAGAGAAGGGATAAATAATAATGGGAGTTATCATAATAAAAGATTGTGGGGAGCTATAGCTTCAACAGATCATGTCTATATAAAACCTGCAATAAAAAATGGATTGGAATTACGTACCAACAGTATCGTTGAAAGTGTCCAAGTTGATTCAAAAGGTAATGTAAATGGAGTTGTTTACAGGGATACGAAAAATAATACATATTTTCAAAAAGCTGGTAAAGTAATTCTAGCTTGTAATGGAATTGGGACTCCTAGGTTATTACTTAACAGTAGTTCAAAACAAAATCCTAATGGACTGTCCAACAGTTCGGGACTTGTTGGGAAAAATTTAATGTTTCATCCATATGCAATTGTTAACGGCTACTATCCTGAAGAAGATATTGATTATTCTTTAGGTTCATTAGGAAACATTTTGATAGTTCAGGAGTTCTATGAAACAGATCCTAAAAGAGACTTTTTGAGAGGGTATTCATTTCAAATGAATAGATCTACAAGCCCTGCTATGACTGCTCTAGGTGCTGGTTCGCCAACGATTGTACCTTGGGGAGATTCTCATCATAATGAATTTAAAAAGAGATTTAGAAGATTTTCCACTATGGCAGTTATTAGTGAGGATCTTCCAGAGCTACATAATAGAGTAGAGATTGTTTCTGGAAATTCAAATACACTACCTATTCCAAAAATATATTATAAAACTTCAGAGAATACAAAAAAACTTCTAAATCACGGAATTGGAAAAGCGGAAGAGTTGCTCAAAGAAGCAGGATGTGTTGAAACCACAACTATACCAGTCTTGAAAAGTGGTGGGTGGCATTTGATGGGAACAACAAAAATGGGTGATGACCCTAAGAATTCAGTAGTAAATGCTAATTGTGAAAGTCATGATGTTGAGAATTTGTATATTATTGACGGATCAGTTTTTACCACATCTGCTGCGGTTAATCCGACACCAACTATCCAAGCAATAGCACTTATGACTGCAGATAAGATTTTGAAAGGATGAAATTTTGAAAATTGACAATGTTGAAATGAATATTTTGAAAAGTTTTCTTGAAGTTATTATCCCTTCAAATGGTGATATGCCTTCGGCTAAGGATATTGATTTAAATCTAGATAATATATTGAAAGAAAATCAAAAATATATAAAACCAACTAAGGAAATCATAAGTTTTATGGAAAGAGAACCTGCTTCAAGAGTGATGGGAGGAGTTTTAAGTTTAAATGAAATTCAAAAGATTGACATTCTAAAAATGGCTGAACATCTTTTTTCCGACCAGTTTGGTATTTTTATTGAATTGATTTATCTAGGTTATTATTCCAATCCTGAAGTACATAAAAAAATAAATTGGACTCTTGATCAAGATGGGAGAGATTTTAATCTTACTCCTTTTGATGATTCCATTTTAGAGAAAATTTCTAAAAGAGATCCATTTTGGAGAAAAGCGTAGTGTCTACTAATCCAGTAAAAATAGGAATTGCAGGCTTAGGTAATGTTGGTGAAGAGGTAGCACGTCAGATTTTAAATGGATTCAGAATCAAAGATGAAATATATCCCTTAGAACTTATTGGCGTTTCATACAAATCTCGATCAAAAAAAAGAAACTTGGATTTATCGGGGATTAAGTTTTATGAAGACGCTGTTTCTATTGCAAAAGATAAAGAAATTGACTTAGTAATTGAACTAATAGGAGGGGAAACTGGCATTGCTAAAGAATTATGTGAAACTTCACTAAGAAATCATAAAGGATTAATAACTGCTAATAAAGCTCTAGTCGCAAATTCTGGACACGTTCTAGCTGATATGGCTGAGAAAAATAATCTTTTTTTTGCATTTGAAGCATCTGTTGCAGGTGGTATTCCTATTTTAAAAATAGTCAGAGAATCTTTATCTGCAAATAAAATTAATAGAATGGCAGGGATACTAAATGGAACAGCAAATTATATACTAACCGAAATGGAGAATACCAAAGGGGACTTCAATATAATTTTGAAAGATGCACAAGATAAAGGATTTGCAGAACAAGATCCTTCTTTTGATATAGATGGAATAGATGCTGCACATAAAATATCAATATTATCTGCAATCGCATTTGGTAAATTACCTTCTCTTGACTCAATGGAAATAAAAGGGATAAGAAATATCAGATCAAATGACATGGACTATTGTGAAGAATTAGGATTTAAGATTAGGCTTTTAGGAGTTGCCAGTGAAACAAAAAATAAACAGTTGAATTGTTCTGTTCAACCCTGGTTAGTTCCAAATAACAACACTCTAGCAAGTGTAATGGGACCAATGAATGCAATAGAAATTAATTCTAATTTAACTGGACCTGTTTTAATTACTGGAGCAGGCGCTGGTTCAGGACCTACTGCATCTGCAGTATTGTCCGATGTCATAGATTTTGCTGCAGGAAGAAAATCTCTAAGTTTCTCTCGATCAGCTGCAAATATTATTGTATCTAAAAAAGCTACTTCTTTTGAGAAACCTACTCGTTATTACATCCGTTTATCTGTAGTGGATCAATCAGGAGTTTTAGCAGAACTGACAGCAATATTTCGTGATTACAATATATCCATTGAAAGTTTTATTCAAAAAGGAATTTCAGATGATAAATCTGCTCAATTAGTTATTCTCACACATTCAACAGATCACGATAAGATTAAGAACGCCTCTTTATCGATAAATGAATTAAAAATAGTTTTAGCTGAACCAATTTGTTTACCAATTTACGAATAAGGAATCAATGTAGACTGTGATTCTAATTAGATTTATATTTGGGAAATAATTTCCCCGAACTAATTTTTTTACATTTCTACTGGCTATACATAGGAATTATAGTTATTTGATAGAATGACCTCAAAACTTACATAGCTAAAAGGAGTTTGTTATGAGTTCTCGCATGTCGGCTATATTGATAATCATCGGTATCGCTGTGACCGTGATATTTGGTTTTACTAACGACACTGCAACTGCTGATTGGGCTAGTGATCAGTCAATGATGGCTGCACTTAGTGCTAATTACTCGTGGGTTCAACTATCGATGCTTATTTCAGCAATTGGCCAAATAATAATCATAATTGGAATTTTTGGAATAAGAGATTCTATGTCTGGAGGCGAAGGACATAAATATGCAGTAATGTCCAGTTTGTTTCTTGCGATAGGTGCAACAATGAATTTAATATGGGCTACTTTGTTGGGTGTAACTGGTGAAGCTGCTGCAGCTGGAATGGCTGGTTCAGCTCCCCACATGGCAATAGCATCTGCTACATTTGCCGCAGCAATAGGTATGGGAGCTGCTGGAGGAGTATCTACTTTTGTAGGTATATCTCTATTGGGGATTGGTACAACTATCCAGAAAAATTTCAACATAATTATAGGAATATTATTGGCTATTATAGGAATAGTTGGAATAGTATTGACCTTGTTGGATTCTAGAAGTACGTTATTGTTTATTCCTTGGTTAGGAACTTTTGTGATATTACTCGCAATGGCCGGGTTGTCACTTAGAAAATAATCTAGAAAATTAAATAATATCTCTAAAAAGCTGCTTAATGGGGCTTAAAATTAATCTGTATAATTTTAGGCCCTATAGTTCAGTGAGTAGAATTCTGTTTTGATGATGTAATATTAAAGAATCTAAACTCATTCCCATGTAACTCAGAGTGCACTGTACCATTTTATAAAATTGGTATTTATATTTTAGTTATGTCTTTGTTAAAAGCCCATTCAGGGTAATAATCATAAATCTTGATATCTTTTCTCGGATATCCAAGTGTTTGAGGTGAAAGAGAGAATTTATCTATCCCTCTCATATCTATTCCAATATATTTCATACCACATTTTAGTTGTGTTCTTGTTGATGGTATATTCCATGGCCCTACAGCACTATAAGGATATACATCGTTTTCAAACGCCCATCTTCCTGCTGCAGAATAAACTGTACTTCCTAAACCTGGAATAGAAACACTTTGATCAGAATCAACTCCTATTTCTACAAAACCTCCACCTATATCTAATAATGTTGCTGCAGCAATAATTTTTTTCTTCTTCTTTATTACAAAACCTTTGACACAATCAACATAATTATGCCAAAATATCTTGAAATCTAACTGATCTTTTATTTCATCACCACTCAATATTTCAACTTCATGAAGATTTATGTCTATCCAATCCTTTTCTTCTGCAAAAAGCTCCCAAGTGGGGCCCCAGACATAGTAACCATAATCATGAGTAATCTTTGAAATTTCATATTTACCATAATCTGAAAAAAGAAAGTCTCTGGGTGTTTTTTTGATTAGTTTCAATAAATCTTCTTTTACATTTTTATTCAATGACAAATATAAAGAATTATTATATTCAAAAATCCAAATTTTACTTGCCCTTTTATCACTATTTGAATCATCGAATTCAGAAATATAAATCCCACTTTCAATATTTTCTAAATTTGGTGCATGATGATTGATCCAGTTATTAATTGTTTTGTCTAATTGTTTAGAAATTTCTAACATTATTTAACTCCATTCAAAGATAACTATATATAAATTAAAAGATATTTACATTTATCATTTTTCTTACACTAAATGTTACATTTGTTATACGATTTTAATTACTCTTTAGTGGTATAAAATTAAAGAATATAAACTTATGCCCCTGTAGCTCAGAGGATAGAGCTCCGGTTTCCTAAACCGGGTGCCCGGGTTCGAATCCCGGCTGGGGTACCAATTTTAAATTGTTTTAATAAAGTTACTATATTAATATGGTTGATGAAGCTTTGAAGAAATTTTTGGAAAATCTCAGAAGTAAAATGATATGATTACTGAACTAAATGCAGAGGATAGAAAATGGGTTGATTCCACTCTAGGTTCGATGACTATCGAAGAGTGTATCGCTCAAATGCTTGTACCTCACCATCCTTTTGAAAAGCCCCAAACTCACTTTGAATCTGTAACTAATGCAACTGCAGATGACTGGTTACGCCTACTTGATGAAATTCCGCTCGGAGGTATATGCATCAGGAAACCTCCATCCGATGAATTGAAAAAACTATTGGAAAAGATTCAGGATCACTCTCAAATTCCTGTGATAGTTGGATCAAACATAGAACTCGGAAGTTCGAGTCCGGCTCGCATAATGCACGAAAACTCTCCTAGGACAAAGGTACTCGATTACGCTTCATATGCACCTTCCATGATGGCTTTTGCCGCAGCCAACGACCCCGATTTAACTTATGAAACTTGTCGCTTTATTGCGGAACAGAGAAGATATTATGGATATCATTGGACCTTCAATCCGGTTGTAGACCTGAATTTAAATTTCAGAAACCCTATTACCAACATAAGATCTCTGGGTGATGATACAGAAACAGTTTTGGCGCATGCTGCTGCCTTTATACGAGGATTCCAAAATGGTGGAGGCATGGCAGCCACCGCGAAGCATTTTCCTGGCGATGGTACTGATGAAAGAGATCAACATCTACTCACAACTTCAAATCATCTCAACTTAAATGATTGGTACAAGACATATGGTCTTATCTGGAAAACCGTTATCGATTTAGGCGTAAATGCAATTATGTCTGGTCACATTGCATTTCCTGCCTACGAACAACGGATTCCAGATTCAAACCACACGTTACCTGCCACTCTCAGCAAAAACCTCCAAGTGAAATTATTAAGAGAAGATCTTGGTTTTCAAGGGGTAGTTATTTCTGATGCTAGTCCGATGACAGGTCTGACTAGTAGAGTAAAGGTATCCGATAGAGCGATAGAGAATATACTTGCAGGGACAGATATGTGTTTGCTTCCCGAAACAATAAAAGATTATGCCTTCATAAAAAATGCAGTACATGAAGGGCGTATTTCTGAAGAAATTATTCTAGATGCCACCAAAAGGATACTGGAACTTAAAGCACGTTTGACTCTTCACAAAGACCCGTTTTCAGAAAGTCCTGCTGAATCAAATCAAGGCAATGCTAAGAGGACAATTAATACAGTGTCTGATAAAAGTATTACATTATTACGGAGAGGCAATCCTGAACCAAGAAAGCTCAAGGGTAACGAAAATGTACTTTTTGTAAATGTCTTCTCAAAAGGTCCATTTTCAAATTCAAATTTGGAACCTATGGTTAATTCACTCAAAAATGAAGGCTGTTCAGTAGAGTTATTGGAAAATCCCACTGATATGGAATTAAGAGAAAATTTACCTAATTTTCATTCTGTCTTTGTAAACATTTGTCATGTGCCTATGAGTGGAAGCTTCGATCAGATAGGGGCAGGATTTGGACAAACTCTCTGGCGTATTGCGCACATGTTTCATGACAATGTCTCTTACACTTGTTTCGGTACTCCATATGTCTTAGCTGAGCTTCCTCACGTTCCTAACATGCTCTTATCATACGGTGCTTCTGTACCTGCACAAGAGGCAGTAGCAAAAGTATATTTAGGAAAACTTGAACCAAAAGGTATTTTTCCTGTAAAAGATCCCGATATTTCTTGGCAGAATATCCTCAGTTAAATATAAGGATCATAGCTTATATATTAAAACCGTATTTTGGTTGTTAATTTCCATTTAGACTAAAAATAGGTTTCCATACATCAGGGTCTTCTTTTGCATGTTTAGAACTTTATCTTGTCTTTTAATTCTTTCATTTGTTTTTTCCTATCTCTTTCTCCTATTTTCTTTATTACTTCTATTTTTCTTTCTCTTCTGAAATTTCTATGAATTTCTGCTTGTTCCTCTGGAGTTATTTCCTTACCACTTAATTTATACTTAATAGAATCATTCCAAGCCCAATTAAAATCACGTAAATAATCTTTAGTAATGAGCCAACCTTGTTCATTCCTACTTATGTCTTCATATTTTTTTAGTACATCTCTAGCTTTTATCAATCTGTCTTTTGAAATTGATTCTGGTGCAAGTGCGATTATCTCTTTCCAACTCTTTCGATACTTCTGAACCTCATCCCATCCTTCGAAGTCATCCAAAAACTTCCCATTCTCAACTCCATCAACGATAACGTTTTTTAAATGATTTCTAACATTTTTTGAAGAATAGAATGGATGATCGTAAAACAAAATTTTTTGAATTACTTCCATCTCCTCTTCATATTCATCTCTATCTCTTATCCAATCTTTGATATAAGGAAGATCTTTTTGGTACTCATGTTTTCTTTCCTCTACCAATCTAAGATTTACACTTTTATTTATTAGAAGATAGGCAATTACTACTACGATAAACAATAATAAGATTACATTGGATTTCAAAGGCAAGTCTACCAAAATAACTAAAGCAAGTATTACTCCAATAACTAATGCCTTGATATATTTTTTCTTTATACTCCACATATAATTAAAGCCATTTTGTTAACCTTTTATGACTAGTTCGAGATTTAGTTTTTATTGTATCTGAGTAACCAATAGTTAAAACTCCCACAATTTTTACTTGTTCTTCAATTCCTAAAATTTCTGATATTGCATTTATTTTAGCAATCTTACCTGTTGACCATCCTACACCTAGACCTAATGATGTAGCCATAAGCTGGATATTCTGTATTGCACAACAAGTAGCTCCATAATTTTCCTCGGAGATTTCTTCATTTTCATCTTCAAGACTAAAAACAAAAATTAAACAAGGATAATTTCTGACTTCTTCATGTATTTTATTTTTTTGATTCTCTGACAAATCAAGATTGTTTATATTATTTTGTATTTCAATAATGCCGTCAGCAATTTTATTCTTAATTTCTGAATCTTTTTTTATTACAAAGAATCTCCATGGTTCTGTATTTCTGTGATTAGGAGCCCACACAGCTACATCAAGTAAAGAATTTATATCTTCATTGGAAATATTTTTATTGTTGAAATTTTTTGTATTCCTACGATTTTTGATAATTTTTTTTAATTCTGAATCAGCTTTCATGAAATTAAGTATTATGTTTTTTAAGTTTTTTATACAAATCTATAAAATCAGTTGCACTATAGTCATAATCAGTGGGTTTGTTTATATCAGGAATATCTGAGTATTCCAGAGGTCTGTTTACATATGCAGTCTTAAGTCCCAACTTTTTTGCTGCATTTAAATCTCCCTCATGTGCTGCAACCATCATAACTTGACTAGGATTTAGGTCTAAATACTGACATGCCTTTTTATAAACATATTCATTTGTTTTATATTTTTCAAATATATCTCCTGAAAAAATGAAATCCCAATTTAATTTCGAATATTTACTCATATTTAACAATAATGAAAAATTTCCATTTGATAATGTTCCTATGGAAAAGTCTTCTTTTAACTTACGTAAACCTTCCACTGAATCATCCCAAGGATATAATTTATGCCACAATTTATTAATTTCATGAATATTTTTATCATCGAGTGAATTTAATAATTCTTTCGATTCTAACAATTCCTTTAATTTATCTAAATGAAGTTCATCTACATTTTTCCATTCAACTCTTCCATCGTTAAATTTACCTATAAAGTCTGAATATCCTTTTCTCCATTCCAGAGCAAAATCATTAAGTTCATTTTTGTTTAAATCCACTGGTAAGAATTTGTTTAGTTCTTTTTTTATTGTTGAGCGCCAGTCAACAACTGTTCCAAAAACATCAAAGATTAATACTTTAACTTTATGATTTTTCATAACCGTCTCATTTTATTTATTATGAATTGTATTCTTTGATTCATATTACCTTTTATGTTGAGGTTTATAAAGTGAAATAAACGTATCATAAACTACTTAATTACACTAAAAAATATTATTTTTGAACTGAATTTTTGTAGAGTAAAAGAATGTTTAAAGATAAAGTAAAAGTTCCTATGAAGCTTGCTAAATAAATGTTATTTATGAATCCTATAATTGAAAAAAATCCTAATACCATTATTGAAAGCAATCTACTGATCAATGTAATTCTATAATTTATAAATTGAAAAGGAATTAAAATCGTAATAGATAGAAAGAACCATCCTAAGAAATTATGCGATGGGATCCCATAATATTTACCTGAATTATCCCATTCCCATATATTAAGACCATGAACAGCAACGGGATCAATTAGTAAATCTACAACAACCATAGTAATTGCTCCAACTAGAATAAAATATTTTTTTTGAATATTTTCTATGAAACTTAAAGTAAAATTCAAAATGATAATCCACGCGGATATCATTACTATAGGAATTGAAAATAATTTAATATTAAATACATCTGTATAATGATAATTACCGAATAGCAACCCAGATTTTACTCCTATTAATTCATAAATAAAGCCCACAACTCCAGCAATTAAAAGAAATATAAATAATTTTTTTTCTGAAAATATAAGAATAATTAAACTTCCTAGGAGCATAAATATATTAGGAGGCCAAGATGGTGGATTTTTGATAAAACCCAATTCAGTGAGGATACCACCAAAAAAAAGTATTACAAAAAAAGAAACAATTGATATATGGAATATTTTTTTTACTTTATCATTCATAATCGGCCATTATTAATTTACTTACTATCTCTGCTGACATAATTACGGTGGGAGTCCCTCCACCAGGGTGTACTCCACCTCCAACATAATATAATCCTTTTAATTTATTATTTTTATTCGATGAACGAAAAATAGTGCCAGAAATTCCATGAGAAACTTTTCCATATATAGATCCATATGGAGAAGCATATTTTTTTTCAAAATCATTTGGAGTTATAGGTTCTATGAAATCAGCTTTATCAATGATTTTTTCAAGTTTATGTTTTGACAAAACCTTTCTAATTTTGTGTATAGCATTTTCTATTTGAATGTTGCCCCATATATCTTTTGTAGCCGGGGTGTTACACATAAGAAAAATACTTTCAGAATTAGGTGGAGCCAAAGAATCATCAGTTTTGGAGGGACAATTAATATAAACAGTTGGTTCAGATGGAAATTGTTTTTTTTCAAAAATATCATCGAATTCTCTTTTATAGTTTTTAGAAAATATCACATTATGATGAATAATTTCTGGAATCTTTTTGTTAATACCTACTAGTAATACCAGTCCAGACATAGATAATGATTTTTCATTAACATATGCTCTTTTATCAACCATGGTTTTAGTAATTGATGGATCTACATTACTGACAACAATATCAGTTGAAATTTCCTCTCCAGAATCTAATGAAACAGATTTAATATTTCCATTATTGTGATTTATACTTGAAACTTTTGTATTTTTTATAATTTTTATATTTTTTGAAATAAGTATTTTTTCAATGGCTTCTATTAATTTATATATCCCTCCATGTATATACCAACCTCCATAAGTTAATTCCATGAAAGGAATTATAGACAAAATAGCACTAGATTTATAAGGAGAAGAACCTACGTAAGTTGGATATCTATGAAAAATTTTTCTTATTTTTTTGTTTTGAAAATTCTTTTCTATAAACTTACTATAATTTTGTAAAAACAAATAAAATGGAGAATCAATGAATGCATTTAAACCGGATAAAGTTGGAAATGATAATAAAGGTTTTTGAAAAAAAGTTTTTTCTGAAAGTCTAAATAATTTTGATGATTTTTCTAAAAAAGAATAAAAATTATCTAAATCGTTTATTTCATTTTCATTGAATATTTTCTCTAAATCACTTAAATCAGAAGAATAAATTAAATTATCATTTTCTTCAAACATATATTTAAATAGAGGATTGATTTTATCCAGTTTTAAATGTTCATATATGTTTTCTCCAGCTTTTTTGAATAAATTTTCAAAAATATGTGGAAGAGTAATTAATGAAGGGCCTGTATCAAATTTATATCCATCTTTTTCAAAATAATTTATTTTTCCTCCTAAATTTGAATTTTTTTCTATTATCGAGATTTCAAAATTTTTATCACTTAAACAAATAGCAGTTGCTAAGCCTCCTAAACCTCCACCAACTATTAATATTTTTTTATTTTTTTTCATAAAATCTCTTCTTCCACTCTAAGCCCTTACCGTACCTAAAACTCCACCAAGAATTAAATCCCAATAACAACATAATAAATATTGAAAATGGATGAAGAAGTACTGAGAGTAACCCGTAATTAAATTTTAAGTTTATTATCATGCGAGGAACAAAATTTAAGATCAAGAATATCAGGCTTATCCATTTATAAAAATCGTAAATTATAAAGATTAAAAGAGAAATGGGGATTATTAAATAACTTATAAAAAAAGTTAACTGGAAAAGATGAAAAGATAAATCTTTAGAAAAACTTGGGTAATAATTTTTCTTAAATCCATTCCATATTAATGAGAATGAATCATACATTCTTACAGAAATTATTTTTGAACCGTCTATGCAGTATGTTTTTTCTTTTTTTATTCTCCAAATTCTTGCTAACCTAGTATCTTCAAATAGATCTGCTTTAACTAATTTGTGCCCCCCCAATTGTATATATTTTTCCTTTGAAAATAAAATACAAGCACCATGAGCTATCCCTAGATTTGAAGAAGCAATTTTTTTCGATAAAACCAAAGGGCACATAGTAAAAACAATAAAATTTAATAACGGCATAAACAAAATTTCAGGTATAGATCTAATTATTATTTTAGGCCAAGCTGAAAGCATAGTTACATTTAGAGTTTTTGCTTCAGTAATTAATTGGCTTAAATCTCCTTCTGATGTCGTATCGGCATCTATAAATAAGATCCAATCACTTTTGGCTTCTTTTGCAAGTTGATAACAAGCATATGATTTACCTGTCCATCCAGGTTTCAATTTTTTTGTTTTTGCCTTTTTTATTCTAGGATCTATTTTTTCATATCTTATTATTTCTTCTTCAGTTCCATCTGTTGAATGATCATTGTAAATTATAATTTCAGAAAAAATTGTTTCACTCTTAATTATAGAATTCAAACATCTAGGTAGATTTTTTTCTTCATTTCTTGCAGGAATCAAGATTGATAAATTTGATTCAGTATTAATACCACTATTTTTTTGTTTCCAAAACAAATTTATTATTGATATTAAAATAGAATAAATAATAAATGTACTAGATAAAATAATAATAAGATTAATCATTTTTTTGTTCTGAAATAATTTTTTCTGATGTCATTTGCGCACTCAGCACACACATAGGAACACCAGTTCCCGGAGTAGTCGAAGCACCTACAAAAAACAAATTTTTAAATTTTTTGGATTTATTTGAATTTCTGAAAGGTCCTATTTGAAGAAAATTGTGCGAGGGCCCAAATGCGGAACCGTCAAATAGTCCAAATTTTTTTTCCCAATCTATTGGAGAAAAAATTTTTTCATAAATAACATCTTTCTCTGAAAAATCAATTTTATGATGAGCAATTCTTTCAAATACTTTATTTTTAATTTTGTTTAAATTTTCTTCATTATATTTATCTTTGAATTTAGAAATAACGGGGCAAGGTACTAAAACAAAAACACAAGACTTGTTTTTAGGAGATAGATTTATATCAGTTTGTGATGGGATAGAAATATAAAAAGGGAGATCTTCTGGAATGATATTTTTTGTAAATAGATCATTAAACGTTTTCTTAAAATTGTTTGGCAAAAAAATAGTGTGATGTGTCAAATTATCAATCTTTTTATTTAATCCCCAATAAAATGTATAAACTGAAGGTGTCATTTTATATGATTTATTTTTATTTGCTTTCTCATTTAGCAAATTTCTGAAAGTTGTTTCTGAATCTACATTTGATATGATTATGTCTGCATAAAATTTGTCACCATTTATCAATTCAATTCCAATAGCATTATTATTTTGAGTTATTATTCTTTTTACCTTTTTTAAAGTATTGATTTTAACTTTAAAATCTGTGTTTAGCTTTATTAAACCTTGAATTAATCCATACATACCTCCTTTGGGCATCCATAGTCCATACTGTAATTCTCCAAAAGGAAGAATGCTAAAAAAACCTGGTAGCTTATATGGAGAGTCACCTAGATACATACTGTAGGAACTTAGTGCTTCGACAATTTTTTTTTCTTTAAAATATTTGTTTATTTCTGAATACATACTATTAAATATTCCTAATTGGAATAAATTATGAATGCCTGAATTTATTAACCAAGAAAAAACATTTGAAGAATTTCTTGTCACCAATTTTTTAAATGCCAAATCGTATTTTTTTTGACTTTTATTGATAAAACTAATCAACCCATCTTTATCATCTTTTCTAAATTTTCCTATTTCTTCAATAAGATAACTAAGATCTGAACTCAATTGAAGACTTTTATGATCTCTCCATAAAAACTTAACTGCAGGATCGACTTTTATCAATTTAACATAATCATAAAAATTTTTTCCCAAACTGGAAAAAAATTTTTCATAAACCCAAGGATAATTAAGTAAAGAAGGACCTGTATCAAATTTAAATCCTTTTCCCTCAATAATATTTGCCCTTCCTCCTACAGTGCTATTTGATTCAAAAATTTCTACTTCATAATCTTTCTTTGCTAACAAAGGGGCTATTGATAATCCTCCTACTCCACTCCCTACTATAATAATTTTTTTCTTTTTTTTATTCATTTCAAATAAATCACAAAAAGTTTCCAAATTTTACTTAAGGGTATAAATGAAAACTTTTCTTTCAAAGACAAACTATATCTGTGGTTTACGGGCATTTTTTCGTAAATAATTTTTTCATTTAATTTTCTATATAGATTTAAACATGATTTAATTGCTATTTGACTATCTTTTGCAAAGAATTCCATTCCTTTTTCTGCTTTCAAGTACCAATTTTCTGCTTCTACTGCGAGTATCTTTCTAGCATTAATAACGTATCCTTCAAGTTCTTTATCATTTTTAGGTAAATCTAACAAATTAATGGGAGTGTAAAATCTTCCTCTAAAATAATCTTCATAAACATCTCTTGCAAAATTAGTTAATTGCAGAGCAATTCCCAATTCTTTAGATGGTTGAAGTAAATCTTTGACACTATGATCTTTAGTTCCTCCGTAAATATATGCCAGAAAATAACCAACAACAATAGCTGAACCATAAATATAATTGTTTATTAAATCATCCATGTTTTTGTAAAATT
>CEVO01014998.1_pt1 | contig 19881 bp, 15 predicted proteins | sample 531511 | NCBI WGS metagenome assembly CEVO01 (sample SAMEA2623907, study PRJEB7988) | marine metagenome | biome: marine biome (ENVO:00000447); feature: mesopelagic zone (ENVO:00000213); material: "saline water (ENVO:00002010), including plankton (ENVO:xxxxxxxx)" | depth 800 m | reverse complement strand
AATTACTGAGCACCTGCAAGAAGTAAAAGTCAAAGTACCCACTCTATTCATTGCGGGTGAACGAGACTCTGTGATAGCCGGCGCTACCCAGGACGCTCTGACAAGCTCTATGGGTAGGGTGGTAGATGATCTTAGGGGTGTCGTCTTGATACCGCAGATCGGTCACTGGGTTCAGCAGGAAGCACCAGAAGAGACGAATCAGGCTATATTAGACTTTCTTGAAGACCTGTAGGTTGGTATTTAACGGTATTCTGCTTCCACTACGGGGCGGTCGTAATCCTCGCCAGTCAATTCCCGGTATTCATCAGCGCGGGCCCCGCTAAGGATACCGGTTAAGCCGTAATTGAATTCATGGCAGGCGAACTCGAACGTGGGCCCAGCATGATTCTTCCAATGAAATGCAGCTGTCCATGGTTGGTCCCAAGTGTTCGGATCATCGATGGTGTATTCGTACCAAATTCGGTTGTCAGGCTTCAACGTTAAACGTTCAATCACTTTCATGTCCGGGCTTGAGCCTTGATAACTGTAAGACGGATGAATACCGGTAGTCTCGATCACTAGAGTGTCATTGTCCCAGTAACCTGTGCTGCTGCCGTAGTATTGCTTAACTTCACTTGATAATGGTGGGCGATTATCAAGTGGTATTACCCTCGAATCATGAAGACGTTCTGTCTGGATGACTGCAAACTCTTCGGTTAATACCAATTGCAACATGGCATTCTCGATAAGAGTTTTTATAGGTGGCACTGATTGAGGGGACCAGATACAGCGTTCTTGCATTGTCCTGTCTTCCGGGCCACGCGAGTATCCGCGGTAGCGGGCTCTAGCTCTTAATTCAGCCTGACGGCTTTCCCGGATGGCCGGCAAACGCCCGTCAGGTGGGTCGGTAATTAGCGAAGTTCGGTGATCGTCAGTTTCCCATTCTGCGAAAGCTTCTTCGTGCCAGAGATCTACACCTACATAATTCACGTTTGGATTGCTGCGGCCCCGATTTTCGGCTTCTCGATTATAGGCGTTATCTTCCCAATCTTTGGCTTGCTCTTCGTTCATTACTGCTATTCCTGCAAATCTTTCAGGCCGTTGCAGGGGAGTCAGATGGTGATAGTCCCAGTAACCATTTAAATCGGGTTTGCCCCATGGTGTTCTTTTTACATCGTCTTGAGCACTAGCTCCGAATAAGGAAATAACAAATAATCCGATCGAGAGACTAGGCTTAGTTAATAGAAGACTTATACGCTTTAGAAGTAATGTCAGCAGTATGCTATGTGCGCACTGCTGGAATTTTCTTAAAGTCGAAATAAAAACTAGGCCAAACGCAATAACTTTATTTTTCATAATTAATACCTAGGGACTTATTCCAGAAAGTATACGAGAATAGCGCTTTTAAATTCCAGTGTTCTGATGGTTATCGAGAACATGGGGCGATAGAAATTGATGGTCTGCTGGGTATAATCGCTTAAGAAGAAATAACTCAAGGAATTTGCCGTTGAAAATTGCATTTCGCTCATTTTTGTTTGCCCTAGGCTGGTTGGCTATCCTTTCGATCCACAGTGTTGCTGCACAACCCACCGATTATATTGCGCCACGTGATGCTTGGGGAAATCCGGATATTAATGGTATCTGGCAGGCTATGGGTACCGCCTATTGGGATTTGGAAACCCACTCTTCTAGGGCAGGGCCGATGTGGCAATTAGGAGCGATTGGAGCTATACCGGGGGGTGTAGGGGTCGTTGAAGGGGATGAGATTCCTTATACAGCTGCAGGCCTAGCTAAGAAACAAGAGAATCAAGCTAGTTGGTTAGAGCTTGATCCGGTGGTACGTTGTTATATGCCTGGGATCCCACGCGCAAACTACATGCCATATCCGTTCCAGATTTTCCAAACTGACCAAAATATACTTTTTGCTTATCAGTTTGCTAGTTCCACACGGAATGTATTTATGAATCGACCGGATTATGAGGCGCCAATTCTCACAGTTATGGGTCATAATCTTGGTCGTTGGGAAGGCCAGACGTTGGTTATCACAACTACCGACCAATATGATTGGACCTGGCTAGACCATTCCGGTAATCATCATAGCGAAGCGCTGAAAGTTACCGAGCGACTTACTCCAATCGGGCCAAATACGATTTGGTATGAAGCTATGATCGATGACCCAGAAGTATATACCCGCCCCTGGACAATATCCCTGCCTCTTTATCGGCGAATTGATCGCGACATGCGTCTTGTTGAGTTCAAGTGCCAGGAATATTCAGAAGAGATTCTTTACGGTTATCTCCGTCAGGATGAAGAGACGGCTCGTGCTCTGGAACAAAGGCGCCAGGAACAAGAGCCGCAATGAAGTGGATTTCCCTACCACTTAATAGCATCACAAGAAAGTTTTTCCAGTCGCCTTCTAATAATAATGGTTCTTGAGAAGAGGCTAAAATCTGTAGACCTGCTGCGTTCGACTAAGGGCCATAGTCCGCTCCATAGTTATAACTCCTTTTTATAACGCGCTATCACGTATCGGTAAAAGGAGTTCACTGCCTACCGGTCTTTGCACATCGAAAGCTTTCAAAGTTATGGCAACGAAATTGTAGTAGCCGATTAACCCAGTAATATCCACAACACCTTCGTTACCAAATAATTCAATTGCTTTGGCGAAGGTCTGAGAGCTAACTTTATCTTCGCTTATTAGTTCGCGAGTAAATTGAATTAAGGTGTGTTCGATCTCTCCGAAACCTTCTATCGGTGGTAAATCCTCAAGCGGTCTGCGGAATCGCACTAGATCGATAATGTTTTGCTCTAGACCAGCTGATCTCGCTAGTGGTTCGTGAGCCGAATACTCGTATTGATTACTAATTTCTCGAGCTGTTGAAATAATTATTAATTCGGTTAAGCGCTGGTCTTTTTCTGTGCCGTATCGAACACGTTGTCTCACGTCAAACAGCGCCTCTGCCAATACAGGACTGTGCATCCACATTCCTATTGGTCCCCGTAATCCTGTTTCGTAGCCAGTGCCGGGACTAACATAAGTATCGAAGGCTTCGCGGCCTATAACGTCTAACCCCTCCCTTTGTACTTGTGGTAGCCGGGCAAGGGAATCCATATTTATATCTGTTGGAATCCTATTAGCAGTTTGTACGCCTTCCATCTCATAGCCGACTTCGGCAGCGTCGTTGCTAGTTTTAAGTTTGCTAAAGGTGACAGATGTCAAAACTAATATAAGAACGAAAGCGAATTTTGTATTCATTTGGACCTCCTTAGGGCGGTCAGGCTAAATAAGTTAAGTTGCCTTTAAATACTAAAGCTAAATTTGAATCATGGTGATTAAGCCTAAATCATGATCTCCCTCATACCGGCGATTGCCCGATCTATATGTTCTGGCGAGTTATAGATGGTTGGGCAAAGTCGGACACCACCGGTTGCAGCAGCAGCAATGCCGTGCTCGGTATAGAGCCTATTTGAAATATTGCCTCCTCCGTTGTTAGGAGCTTTGGTAATGCATACACCAAAGCTAAGTTCAGCATCCATTGGTGTTACTAATTCCAGCCCTAATTCTGAGATGCCTATCTTCAATCGTTGCGCTAACTGTACGACCCTGTGCTGGATGCGTTGTGTCCCGATGTTATTGTGCTGAGTGGCGGCAACGCCCACGGCGGCGAGCGCAGCGTCATCCCTTTGGCCAAGGGATTCAAATTTACGTGCGCCTGACAGCGTAGTCTCCGCAGTCGACCCCCAACCAGGTGCTATTGTATTGGGCCAGATACGCCCAATATTCTGTTCTTTTACATACAGTAGTCCAACTTCCTTGGGTCCCATATACCACTTATGGGCGCTGGCAGAGAAGGAGTCGACATCTAGGGCTTTTAGGTCTAACGACATTGCTCCCCATACCTGAGCTCCGTCTACATGGACGTAAATATCCTTCGCATGAGCAGCCTTTACGATTTCCTTAATGGGTAGTTTGATGCCACTGACATTTGAGACATGGGTAATAGACAGAACACGGGTTTGACTATTGAACTGCGATGTAAACGCATCAATAAGTTCTTGCTTGGTTTTTGGATTATCAGGGGAAGAAACTCTGTTTATAACTATCCCAAATCTAGCTGCACGAACATCCCAGGCAACATTATTAGTGGGATGATTCTGGTCCCACAATAAGACTTCGTCGCCTTCATTTAGCTGTATGCCGTTATTAATAATGTTATTTGCTTCACTTGTATTGCGGACCAAAGCAATTTCTTCCGCACTAACGTTTAATTGTTCAGCAATCAGATTGCGCGAACTTTCCAAGAGGTCGCCAAATTTCGCCCGGTTGTTAAAAGAACAATCTCTATCGATATCATAGGTAAGCGTCTGCACGGTTTCTGCTACTTCTCGAAACGAGGGGCACAAATTCGCAGCATTCATAGGTACTAAGGCTTCGCTAAAGGCAAATTTCGACCTGACCAGCGTCCAATAATTCTCTTCGATTGGATTGGCTGTATATTGCTGAGCTCTAGCGACTTGAGTAGTACTGGCTGCAGCACCTATCAATAAAGCGCTAGAGGATCGTAGAAATTGCCGTCTTGAGGTTGTCATTTCCATGGTATCGCTCGCTTGGGATGGATTCATCATCTAAGGGTAACTAAGGATTTTGAGCAAATCTACTTTTCAAAGCTCAGGTAGTACTTTAATCTCAAGTATTCCTATATTTTCTGCACGGTGCATATATGTTATTTCAACCCATTGTTAGCATGAAACGATTAGTGATTACGGTTGCGTTAGCGATAGGTTGCATTCTGGCTGGAGCAGCGTGGTCTGCTGAAGCGCCGGCAACTGGCTCTTATACCGAGGAGCAATTTGAACGGGGTGCGGTACTGTATCAACAAGAATGCGGCCTATGTCATGGTTCAGGGCTTGATGATGGCGCGGCACCAGCTCTTATCGGTAGTACCTTTCGAAAAACCTGGTCTATGTTGGGAGCCAATGTAGCTGAACTTTACAATCGAATTGCTACAACCATGCCACCTCGTCAGGATAATCTTTTAACGGAAGATCAGAATCTGGATATCCTCTCTTACATGCTAGGTTTGAATAATGTTTTGCAAGGGACGGAAGCTCTCCGGAATGAATACGATTATCTGGCAGCTATACCTATTGCCCGTGGCGATGAATTGCTTGATATTTCTACTTCATTTATTGAAGGCCTTTACGGTATGGAACCGACGGGAATCGGCCCAGATATGATTGAATTGCTGAATGCTGATGGTAATTCTAATGAATGGCTTCATCATAACAAGAGTTATAAGGGGATACGTTATTCTTCGCTTGATGAAATTAATACTTCCAACGTGGACAGCCTAGTTCAGATTTGTGCCTACCAAATGAATAGTCAGGTACCGCTCCAAACTGGTCCCATCGTTTACCAAGGAACTATGTATGTAACTGATGCAACCCGCACAGCTGCAATCAATGCTGCGACCTGTCAGGAAGTTTGGTCTCATGATTGGGTTCCTAAAGATCGGATGGTGTGGGGTAATAATCGTGGAGTGGCTATTAAAGATGGCTACGTGGTTAGGGGTACGCCAGACGGATACTTGTTTGCACTGGATTCGGCTAATGGTAATTTGCTATGGGCTCGCCAAGTAGCCGATCCGTGGTTGGGAGAAACGTTTACCATGCCTCCCACTATCTTCGAAGACATGATATTGATAGGACCAGCCGGTAGTGAAAATGCGATCTCTGGATGGCTTGCTGCCTTCTCGCTAACCGATGGAGATTTAATCTGGAAGTTTATGACCGTACCCGATGCTGCTGCAGGGGGCGGTGGTAGTTGGGGAAACCCAGAAGGTATTAAGTTAGGCGGTGGAGCTGTATGGACCCCACTTAGTTTCGATCTGGAATTGGAAGAAGTCTATGTTGCCGTCACTAATCCAGCACCCGATTTACCAGCTTATTTAAGACCAGGTGATAATCTTTACACTAACTGTATCGTAGCGTTGGATATACGCACTGGTGAACTTAGGTGGTACAGGTCTATCGTGCCCAATGATGATCATGATTGGGATCTAACCCAGGTGACACCGGTCTTAAAAGCGGGAGTAGATGGCGTATCACGCGATATGGTAGCAACGGTCGGCAAGGATGGAGTTCTGAGGACGTTAGATAAACAAACTCATGAGCCGCTCTATGAAACCCCAATCACTACAATACTTAATGCCGATATTCCGGTAACAAGGGAAGGGGTTGTAGCTTGCCCGGGTGTGACTGGTGGAGTGCTATGGAGCAGTCCAGCCTACCATCCTGGTGAGAAAATATTGCTTACATCGTCTATTGATTATTGTTCCAGGTTCAGGGCTGCTGCTGATGTAAGGTTTGTTCCAGGACAACTCTACATGGGTGGCACTGCTCGTCGTGAGGGAGATATGTCTGGTTGGATCACAGCTGTCGATGTCGAAACTGGCGAAGTACGCTGGAAACATCAAACTGAATATCCTAACGTCGCAGCGGTAACCACTACTGCAGGGGGGCTTGCAATTAGCGGCACGCTCGCTGGCGATATATTGTTTATTGATTTAGCGACTGGTGAAGTCTTGAACAGCATTGCCACTGGGGCTCAGATTGGCGGAGGTAATATCTCTTATGCAGTTGATGGTAGACAGTACATCGCCGTAGGTTCGGGTCTTGGTATGCTGACCATCCGACCTCGTGAACTTGGATTGCCGCGTGAGAACAGCATCATCGTTTACGCCCTGCCTTTTAACTGAATATTGCTGTAGCGTCAGTTTTTTCTTTTCCAAACAAGCTCAGTAGGTAGCTGAATTAGAAAAATTCTCTATAAGCTATATGACTCGCTTTTCCTTTAGTTCCCGTATATCCGATTCTGAATAACCTAATTCTTGCATGATCTCGTCAGTATGTTCGCCAAGCGTAGGGGCTCGTGTACGAATCTCACCTGGTGTCTCAGATAGCTCTACTGGTGTTTGCATGACAGGAGCCGGTGCGTCCAGGCCTGGATATTCTATGGACTGAAATAACCCTTTCGCTGAAATATGGGGATCTTCAAGTACCTCTTGCGGTGATAGAACGGGGCCAGCCGGTAGGCGGACCTCTTCCATCGCGTCAAGAACTTCCTTTGAGGTGCGCTCTGAACACCATTCGGCAAGTCTTTCTGAAATAACTTCACCGTTATCGCCGCGAGTGATATCGCTTTTAAAGCGAGGATCTTCCAACCAGTGGTCTTCTCCCATTAGGTCAGCCCAACGTTTGAAAAGAGGACCACCAACAGATTGCACCAGTACCCACCCATCCTTTGTCTTAAATGTATCAGCAGGAGCAGAGGTTTGTGCACGGTTCAGACTTGCCACTCGGTTAGGTTTTATTGCGGATTGTTCAATTACAGTCCCATTCATCATGGTTAGTGCGGTATTGAATAGAGACCCTTCTACTATTTGCCCTTTGCCGGTTTTCTGACGCTCATAAAGAGCTGCCATTGTACCGAAAGCTGCCAAGCTTGCTGTCCCAAAATCTATAAAAGGAGCATAAGCTTTGACTGGTTGTTCCGGTGTTCCAGACATATACATATTGCCGGACATCGCCTGACCGAGCCCATCAAATCCAACTCGATTGGAATAAGGACCGCCTCGTCCAAAGGCAGATATCATTGTAAGAATGATATCTGGTTTGCTAGAGCAAAGGCTTTCATAGTCGAGAGCCATTGTTTTAAGCGTTTCCGGAGGTAGATTTGCGACCACCACATCAGCAGTAGCCACCAGCTTTTTCACGACTTCCTGGCCCTCAGTTTTCATGGGATTTAGGGTCATACCTCGCTTATTGCGAGCAAGTTGCAAGAACATCGCGCCATCGCCATTTTTCGTAACAGGTGATAGGAATCGGTCTTCGCTCCCATCCACTTTTTCGACGCGAATGACTTCGGCGCCCATGTCACCCAATAACGTTCCGCAGAATGGACCAGCTATATAACGGCCAAAATCCAGTACTCTTATTCCTTCCAGAACTTTTGACATTTGTTCTTCCTAGTATCTGAGTAGGTCTTTATGGAAAGTGAAGATACTAGCATAAGTATTTAATATGTAGAGAATTTTTGCCGCTAAAAGGAGTTTTGGGAGCATCTTGAAAGATAGGTTTGTAATGCTATCGGTTGCAGGGCGAAAACTACTTTTTAATTGGCAGAGATTTCACTATTACGATCTGTGATTGATCATTTGAGTTTTTGAGTTAGTATCTAATACGAGCTTTCTTGTATGTTCTGATGTGGATTACAATCAGAGACTCTGTTCAGCATCTAATTTCTAAAAGAGTAATACAATGAATAAAAATCTCATCCTACTTTCTTTATCCGTGTTCTGTTTTTCGTTGAGTGTTACAGAAAGCTCAATAGCGGCCGAGCATCCAGGTTACGTCGAAGCGCCAGAAAGACGGACTACTGGTATCGGCAAATTTTACATGGGAAGGGAAATTTCTTTCGTAATGGGTCACCAGGCAGCTGCATGGCTGAATCGTCCCGGACGCATCCAGGAGGAAATGCCCGATGAGGTAGTAGCCAATATGAGTTTAAATCCAAACGATGTTGTAGCGGACATCGGCGCCGGTTCTGGGTACTTCTCTTTCCGCATTGCCAAGCTAGTTCCGGACGGAAAGGTTTTTGCGGTCGATATACAGCCAGAAATGTTACAGCTGATCGAAGGACAGAAAACCCAAGACGGTGTTAATAATATTGAAGGAGTTCTTGGCGAGATTGATAATCCCAATTTGCCTCCGAATTCGATTGATGCAGCTATCATGGTCGATGCTTATCACGAATTTTCACATCCCTTCGAGATGATAGACGGTCTCTACAATGCTCTGAGGCCAGGTGGAAGAATTTTTCTTTTAGAATATCGTGGTGAAGATGCTTCAGTGCCAATCCGTCCACTACACAAAATGACCGAGGAGCAAGTAGTTAGAGAAATGAGTGTGTTCGGTTTAGACTGGACCGATACCCTTGATTTCCTTCCTTGGCAGCACATGATGATTTTTACGAAATAAGGAAAATGAAAAGACTTAACCCATATTCCTTTTTCTACAAGTTTGACTCTTAGGAGACGCTTCACCCCCTCAGTTCTAGGCGTCTATTTCTGAATAGCATTAGTTTAAATAGTATCCTCGCTAGAAGGTGTAGCTTGCATTGAGGGCATATTGCACTCCATAGCCAGAGCAGTAGTCCTCAATCTCTTCCACGATACCATTCACAGTTGCGCCTAGGAAACGAGTGCGCTCGCGACATCGCTGAGGATCATTAGCATTATTTACATTGAACCGGAAAGTTACGCCATTAAAGGCTTTTTTCTCGATAAACATTGAAAGGCCGTAGTCGCGAATTTCTCGCTCTATATCGATAATGTCAATTTGTCTGCGAGCGTCACTATCATTATCGGAGTTGAAATAACTAAGACCATAACTAAGATCCCAGCGCGTAATATCATGGCGGAAGCTACTATTGCCAAACCATCGAGAGTTAAATCGTAAACGCCGCTTGGTACCAAGGAATGGGTCTGTTACCTCGGAATCTTGCACACTCAAGTTCACGTTCAAAAGAGCTGAGGGTAAGCCTAGAAAACCGAGCCGAGTGCTTGCATCAAGTCTCACGCCATAGCGATACGCGTCACCGATATTACCCCTGGCGGAACGAAGATCATCGGGGCCGGTGGAAACGTTCACAAGATCGATTACGTCTTCTATATCACGGTAATAAAGTTCCGAATTGAGTACACCTAGATCGTTAGGAAGGCGATATTCGAGATTCAGCGAGTATTCCCAAGACTGTTCTTGCGCTATTTCCGGATTACCGGCTTGGGTATTCTGATCGTCGTCTTGGCTATCTGAGGAAGCACTAAAGTCCCTGAAACTTAACTGGGAAACCTTTTTTTCGACTGTTGCTCTTAATTGAGTCGATTGGGTAATGTTATAACGATAGTCTACTTTTGGGCGGAGGAAATCGAAATCTCGTTCGTTAAAGACGTCTCCAGTTTGTTTGATGGTGGAAGTTTCATAGGTAAGTGAGCTTTCAACTGAAATTTTGTTGCTGACACGCCAGTTATGAACTAGGAAATTTTCATAACGCATTTCTTCCACGGTAGAGTCGGAGTTATCAATAGGAATCGGAATCAAATTGCCATGATTTACTGAAGGGGTGCCAATACCATCCATACCAAGGCGCAGGTCGCTGTCTCTGCTAGTTTCTGCTCGTTCCACGCCTAATTCCAGGCCATGATTAATTAATGGATCCCAGGTGTAAGAGGTGCGAAAGATACGCTCTTGATCGCGCCCTTCGCTATACAGGAAGAGATCCTTTTCATCGCGATTAGCGAAGACGTTGAAGCGCTCTCGAGTAGAATCATATTGACCACTGTTAACGATAAACAAGAAGCGATACTTACTGCCGTTGTTGAATTCGTATTCGTAGTCCCCTCCCATTTCCCAGTTGTCTCTGCAACGATCGATAAATTCGCGTTCTTGGCGTGTGGTAAACGAGTTACCGATATAATGATTAATAAGGCGATCTTTATCTTCCGGGTTGCAGTCTCCCCCGTATAACCCGTTAAATTGAACGAAACTCTTCTCGAACTGATAGCCGAGATTGAAACTGGTTTGATAGTCAGTGCGCTCCCGGACACTCTCATCGTAGCGAGTTTCTAAAAGGGTTCCCTCCGCATCACGGCTGAATTCCTTGCCGACTTGATTCTGATACTGCGGCTCTGCCTCTATACGAAAAAGATAGTTAAATCCCTCGTTCTGGCCAGCCCAGGACACCTTAGCACCCGGTTCGACGGTACCATCTTGGTAACGTTCCATGATGGCCTCAGCAGTAACGTTTGAGCGTGACGCACTGTCAAGAAGTACGATATTGACTACTTGACCACCGCTACGGACATCCATTTCTTCGGAAGTGCTGCGAATAATTTCGATGTAATCTACATGTTCGGCGGAAATACTGCCAAGTTGACTGCGGCCTTCATTGCTTTTCCCCGTCTGACGTTGGCCATTGATGAGAATTTCGTTTTCTCCAGGTCCGAGACCTCTCCGGTTGTTAGAGCCTCCACGAAATTGCATAGCGATGTTGATGCCTGGAATACGATTGATCATGTCATTGACGTTGACTGGTGAGAATTCTGCGAAAAATGAAGCTCTGTAGACGATCGAGGAGTCATTATTACTAGACATATCGTCAATTTGCTGCCCGGTAACTTGGCCGGCAACCGTAATCCCAAGACTGAGGGCACTAATTTTTAGAAAGTTACGGTTGAAATTACGCGTCATCCAAGGCTCCGATTCAAGTAATAACATGTTATACAAAACACTAAGCAGCCGTATTTAGATTACAGGCTGTTGAGGCCAAACTAAATAATATTGTGTGTCCAGAAAAAAAGATGCGGCATTATACAGACGCAGTGCGATTAAAACTGTAACAAATTGTGTAAATAAAGAGGCAAAGATGCCATATTTAGTGGCTTTGCGGCAGCTTTTATCTTTTTTCCAAACCGACCAATACCTCTCTTATATTAAGAAAATCTTTAACTGCAATATCTCTATAAATCGTTGAGGCCAGTTAGCCAAGCTAGGAATATAAACACATCTGGAAAGAATAATTTCTGATGTTGATATATTTCTTTTCGATTGAGTTATTCCAATGGACAATTTTGCTCTCTTAGATTGAAATACGGATAATAGCTGCTAGCGTAACTGACTGGTTCTACGTAATTTTATAGTCGGCTAACAATTCTTTTATCGACAGGATTTAAAATTTATACAGAGGCATAATTTTATGCAGCGGGAATCCATGGAAGTTGATGTTGTAATCATTGGCGCTGGGCCGGCAGGCTTATCAACGGCCTGCAGACTTCTGCAGAAGGCTCAGAATGAAGCCAAGGAACTTAGCGTGTGTGTCCTTGAGAAAGGGTCAGAAGTAGGCGCACATATCTTGTCGGGTGCTGTTTTTGAGCCTTCCGCTTTGGAAGAGCTCTTTCCCGATTGGCAAGAAAGGGGTGCACCTTTAAATACGAAAGTTACCGGAGATGATGTTTATTATCTTCATAATAAAGCTTCATCTTTTAGATTTCCGGGGTTCCTTGTACCGCGGCCTATGCACAATCACGGTAACTATATAATTTCATTGGGAAACCTTTGTCGCTGGTTAGCAGAACAAGCAACGCAACTGGGTGCAGAAGTCTTCCCGGGATTCGCGGCAGCAGAAATCCTCTATAACGAAGATGGCAGCGTTAAAGGTGTTGCTACCGGTAACATGGGGATCGATGCGAATGGAGAGCAAAAACCGTCCTTCGAACCCGGTTTTGAATTCCACGCTAAATATACGGTCCTTGCGGAAGGCTGCCGAGGTCATCTTGGGAAGGAGATCATCGATAAATTCGAACTGGACAAGGATAGCGATCCACAGCACTACGGCATTGGCTTAAAGGAAGTATGGGAAATACCCCAAGATAAGCATAAAAAAGGGCTCGTTGTTCACACAGCAGGTTATCCGATGACAGGACCTAGTTACGCAGCTACTAGTGGTGGTTTTCTGTACCACATTGAAGGGAATCAAATATCGCTCGGGTTAATTGTTGATTTGTCATACAAAAATCCATATCTCAACCCTTATGAGGAATTCCAGCGATTTAAGCATCACCCTGTAATCAAGCAATATATAGAAGGGGGAAAACGTATCAGTTACGGAGCTAGGGCAATTGTAAAGGGAGGTCTAAATTCACTCCCGAAGATGACGTTCCCCGGCGGATTATTAATTGGCTGCAACGCTGGTACTTTGAATGCAGCTAAGATTAAGGGCAGCCATACGGCAATGAAGTCAGGTATTTTGGCAGGTGAAATACTTTTTGAAGCAGTGAGCAATAATCCATCTGAGAAAGAATTAACCGAATTTTCGTTACGTTTCGAGAACTCAGAACTCAAGGAAGAGCTATATAAGACACGCAATTTTAGTGCCGGCTTCCACAAGTTCGGCTTTTGGCTGGGCAGTGCATTGGCATTTATCGAGCAGAATATTTTTTTTGGAAAATCTCCTTTTACTTTTCATGACAAGTCTAAAGATCATTGCCAGTTAAACCCGGCCAAGGAAAGTTTGCCGATCGACTACCCAAAACCGGATGGTGAGATTAGTTTTGAAATTTTATCTTCGGTTTTTCTTTCCAATACCAACCATGCCGAAGATCAACCCTGCCATCTAAAACTGAAGGACTCTACTATTCCTATCGATGTAAATCTGCCAATGTATGACGAACCAGCACAACGCTATTGTCCCGCTGGTGTCTACGAGGTGATAGAGGAGGAAGACGGGAAAAAACGATTTCAGATCAATTCACAGAACTGCGTACACTGCAAGACTTGTGATATCAAAGACCCGACTCAGAATATATTTTGGGTCGTTCCAGAAGGGGGTGGAGGACCTAATTATCCAGCTATGTAGCAGATTTCTCTATTTAACTGATTTCCCATTTTGCTGTTCGCAATGGGCTCGGTTGCTGTTGGGGTTCTCAAATTAGTTGTTACGACGAATAGAAAATTCTGCCATCGACATCAGGGCATCGCGAAAGGTTGACCCCTCAATGGATTCAAGACAGGCAATTGCCTCATTGGCTTGCTGTTGAGCTAATTCCCGAGTGTATTCAAGAGCGCCACTTTCACTGACTATCTGAAGGACCCTATCTAGTTCTTTATCAGAAACGTTCTTATCCAGCAAAACTTTCTTTATTATTTCAGATTGTAGGTTATCTCCTTTTTCCATAGCATAGATCAATGGCAGTGTGGTTTTACCTTCTAACAGGTCATCGCCTATGTTCTTTCCCATAGTCAGGGCGTCACCGTCATAATCTAATACATCGTCAATTAACTGAAATGCGGTACCAAGATGCATACCATAACGTTGTAGCGATTTTTCGGTGGCCGTATCAGCCCGAGCAAGTATAGCGCCGCACTGGGCTGCTGCTTGGAACAATATTGCGGTCTTATTTTTGATCACCTCCATGTAATTTTGCTCCGATGCGTTCGGGTTATTCTTAGCGATGAGCTGCAATACTTCCCCCTCGGCTATCTTGTTCGTAGTATTCGCGATGATTTCCATTATGCGCAAATCCCCAATGTCTACCAAGATTTGAAATGCTCGTGAATAGATGAAATCGCCGACCAGTACACTGGACGGGTTATCCCACTCAGCGTTTACCGTGGGTTGGCCTCTGCGCAATGAAGACATGTCAACTACGTCGTCATGTAGGAGAGTGGCGGTATGAATAAATTCGATTACGGCTGCCATTGGAATATGCTTGCTTCCGTCTATCTTGCAACAATGTGCAGCCAAAAGAACTAGGATTGGCCGCAGGCGCTTGCCGCCTGCTGTTACGATATAGTGGCCAATGTTTTCCACAAGCGGTACATTCGAGTGAAGTTGCTCAACGATGTATTCATCAACTGTGAAAAAGTCGGATTCAACGACAGATCGAATTTTTTTGTACATCAGTGGCAGATGATCATTCGCAGTAAAAAAATTTTGATTATTGGGCCCTAGCCCGTTTGAGTATGCATGCTAGGGAGCACATTAAGCAGTGTCAAGCCAACCAAAATCAACGAATATCCGAGTCTGTCGCTTAATTGCTCAGTCTCACAGTGTTACGTTATAGCAATGTCTCCAGGCGCCCAATTTCACTTGCTTAGACCCAAGCGTTACCGTAAAATGCCGGCCCCTATGGAAATGGGCTGAGTTGCCTATTGTTAAAGGGTTTCGGAGACAATCATGTACGCGGTAATTGAGAGTGGCGGTAAACAGCACAGGGTGGAAGAAGGTGAAATCCTGCGACTCGAAAAACTCGATGCTGCTGCTGGTGATAAGTTAAAGTTCGACAAGATTTTGTTGGTAGGTGAAGGGGAATCGGTCAAGATTGGTAAACCTTATGTTAAAGGTAGCCAGGTGACTGCGGAAGTGGTCAAGGAAGGTCGCGGCGGCAAAATTAAGATTGTAAAGTTCCATCGCCGTAAGCATTATAAGAGGCAGCAAGGTCACAGGCAGTGGTTTACAGAAGTAAAAATTATCGGTATCAAGGCTGAGACTAAGGCCAAGGCTAAGGCCAAGACTAAGTTGGAACCTGAGGGTAAAATCGCACCCAAAGCCAAGGCTGAATCTAAAGCAAAGGCCAAACCCAAGGGTAAGGTTAAACCCAAAGCCAAACCCAAGGCCAAGGCTCAACCCAGAGTTAAGCCCGAGGAATGAATCCGGAGTAAGTTATGGCTCACAAGAAAGCAGGTGGTAGTACCAATAACGGTCGTGATTCCATATCGAAGCGCCTTGGAGTTAAGTTGTACGGAGGTCAAGAAATTAGAGCGGGAAACATAATCATCCGTCAACGTGGGACTCGCTTTCATGCTGGCGAAAATGTGGGTTGTGGCAAAGACCACACCCTTTACGCTAAATCAGATGGTGTTGTGAAGTTTACTGTTAAGGGCCCACGTAACAGAAAATTTGTTAGTGTCGAATCGGCTTAGATATCCCGTCAATATACCAAAAAGCCTCGTCATTCGACGGGGCTTTTTTAGTTAAAAACCAGAGCTAATCACAATGAAATTTGTCGATGAAGCAGAAATAACAGTTGAGGCAGGCAATGGAGGTCATGGTTGCTTAAGCTTTCGGCGTGAAAAATACATTGAAAAAGGGGGGCCTGATGGAGGTGATGGTGGCGATGGTGGTAGTGTATTTATGCAAGCGGATGAATCACTAAATACACTTGTGGACTTCAGGTTTCGACCCCTTTACCGTGCCCAATCAGGCCAAAGTGGTCAAGGGAGTAATTGCACTGGTAAAAGTGGCGAAAATCTTTTCATTAGAGTTCCTGTTGGTACAAGTGTAATCGATGTGAACACGGAAGAAATGCTTGCTGATCTCAATAATCCCGATGAGAGAGTCTTGGTTGCTCGTGGGGGCAAACATGGAATGGGCAATACTCGCTTTAAGACCAGCACAAACCGAGCACCACGTAAAATCACGAAAGGAATTAAAGGTGAGAAGAGGACCCTGCAGCTTCAATTAAAACTGATGGCAGATGTCGGGCTGCTTGGCTTACCGAATGCCGGCAAGTCCACATTGATCAGAGCCGTGTCAGCGGCAAAACCGAAAGTTGCTGATTATGCCTTTACAACTCTAGTGCCAAATCTAGGTGTGGTAAGTGTCAGTGCAGAACGCAGTTTTGTTATGGCTGATGTGCCGGGGTTGATAGAGGGGGCTTCAGGCGGAGCGGGACTTGGATTTCGGTTTTTAAAACACTTGTCGCGCACTTATCTGTTGCTTCACTTAATAGACGTTATGCCGGTTGCCGGAGGTGATCCGTTAACAAACGTTGAGAAAATTGTCCAGGAATTGAAGAATTTCAGTGGTACGTTGGCAAAGAAAGAACGGTGGTTAGTATTGAATAAAATAGATCTTATAGGCGAAAAAGAGCTAGAAGGTTTCAAAGAGCGACTAAGAACAAAGCTGAACTGGCAAGGCGAGATTCATCAAATTTCGGCATTGAATAAAGAAGGATGTGCAGAATTATGTCAGTCCCTAATGGATTTTATAGAATCGCACCAGCAGCGACTTGTTAAAGATAAAATTTACCGAGATGAACAACAGAGACTCGGAGAAGCGATGGCCTTTGAAATTCGCAGATCAATTGGTGCTCGCAATCTAAAAAATATTTAAAGAAGTGCTTAAGATTAAAACTGCGGCTATTCGGAAAATAAGTCGATAACAGGATATGCGTAAAAAAATAAAAGATGCAAAACGCTTAGTGGTTAAGGTTGGAAGTTCACTATTGACTAATAATGGGCTTGGTCTTGATAGGAACGCTATTGATCATTTGGCTGAGCAACTAGTGACACTGCAAAAGGGTGGTATACAGCTAGTTTTAGTATCATCTGGGGCTGTGGCGGCAGGTGTTACACGTCTTAATCTGAAAACTCGTCCGAAGCAGGTGCACATGCAGCAAGCAGCTGCCGCTATAGGGCAGATGGGGCTTGTGCAAGCCTATGAAAGTTGCTTTATGCGCCATGGATTATATGCGGCTCAGATTCTGCTAAGCCATGAAGATTTGTCAAACCGCACGCGTTATCTGAATGCCCGGAGCACTTTGACCACTTTACTAGAAATGAACGTGTTGCCGGTCGTAAATGAGAACGATACGGTGGCAACAGCGGAGCTGTGCTTTGGTGATAATGATACCCTGGCAGGGCTAGTGGCAAATCTTGTAAACGCTGATGTGATGATTGTTCTTACCGACCAGGATGGGTTATACACCGCCGATCCACGAGACGATGTTTCTGCTGAATTAATTGAGGCGGCTTCTGCAAACGATTCCTCGTTATCGAAAGGAGCAGGGAAGGGTTCTAGTCTCGGCCGCGGCGGGATGTTGACAAAATTATCGGGTGCTCGGTTGGCAGCTCGTTCAGGGACCGATACTGTAATAGCCAATGGAAAAATCGATGGGATATTGCAGAGATTAGTTGAAGGAGAGGAGCTTGGTACCCTGCTGGAAGCGGACAATGAGCCGGTTACAGCAAAAAAGCAGTGGCTAGCAGGCCAATTAACTCTTAAGGGCTCTCTAGTTCTGGATGCTGGAGCAGTTAATGTGTTAACACAATCTGGTCGCAGTCTTTTGCCTGTTGGAGTTAAATCTACCAGTGGAACTTTTTCACGAGGCGACGTAGTGGCGTGCCTAGATGAGGGGGGGCAAGAAATTGCCAGGGGGCTTGTGAACTATGAGGCAGCCGAAGTGCAGAAGCTGATGGGGCAAAACAGTGACCGGATTGAACAATTGCTGGGGTATGCCGGAGAAGAGGAAATCATCCATCGTGATAACCTAATCCTCTCCAGCTGAGCTAGGTTTTCTTTAATTACACAAAACTAGTGATCACCGATCTTCTGTGTCTAGTTGCAAATTCCGTCTAACTATTGAAGGGCTTTGACCGCGGTGTTCAATCGACTCTTATGCCTAGCAGCCTTATTTTTGTGGATAATACCCTTATCAGCCATGCGGTCGATTACTGGAACTGCCGCGTTAAAAGCTTCTGTAGCTGCGGCGTAGTCATTACCTTGAATAGCTGCGTCAACTTTTTTGATACAGGTACGAACCATAGAACGGAAAGAAGCATTTTGGCGCCGACGAGTTTCACCTTGCCTAGCTCGCTTGCGGGCCTGTGGAGAATTAGCCAATTGAAACTCCTTTGTTCTGTGCTATCTAAAGTATTAGAAAATGGGGATCACAGTCTGCTTGATCCAGCATTTTTGAAGGAGCGACACTATGCCGTTTTCATTAGGTTATGTCAACAAAATTAAAGTCGACAATCGCGCTAACTTACTAAGAATACTCAACTAATTGTTAAAAATATCCGATAGTGCAATGAGAGAATTGATCCTTTATAAAGTCCAATTCGGCGCCAGAATACAGATGCCGAGAGAGTCTATATATGAGTGAAATACAACCGGATTCGGAAAAAATTGATATAGACACTAGCACTCTGATCAAGAGTGATCAGGGTACTAATGGGGGAGATGGCCTGTTAAAAGCTAGTGGTATTACTGGTTCCATGACCATGGTGTCGAGGGTTCTAGGGCTGACACGAGACATAGTTATCGCGCGAGTCTTTGGTACCACCGATGCCGCCGATGCTTTCTTTCTCGCTAACAAAATACCCAATTTCATGCGGCGTTTGTTTGCAGAAGGGGCCTTTAACCAGGCGTTTGTTCCTGTACTTTCCGAGTATCGCTCGAAAAAATCATTAGCCGATGTACAGAGATTGGTTAACGCGGTAGCAGGGTCACTCGGTGGGTTCCTTTTTCTAGTCTCGGTTATTGTAGTCCTGGGTGCACCCATTATTGCGCTACCTATTGCCTACGGATTTAATGATGAACCAGCAAAATTCGAATTGTTTGTGGAAATGTTGCGCATCACGTTTCCCTATCTATTACTCATCTCGATGACAGCTTTGTGTAGCTCCATATTGAACACCTATGGTCGTTTCGCAATACCTGCGTTCACTCCGGCACTACTTAATATTTCACTAATAGCTTGCTCTTTTTTGTTGGCTCCTTACATGCGTGAACCCGAACTTGCCCTTGCTTGGGGTGTTTTAATCGCAGGTTTTGCTCAATTACTCTTCCAATTACCATTTCTTGCACAAATTCATCTGGTACCAAAGCCTAAACCGTCTAAACTCCATGAGGGAGTTGTCCGAATCAAAAAATTGATGCTGCCAGCTCTCTTTGGTGTTTCGGTAGCTCAGATTAATCTCTTATTAGATACGCTCATTGCCTCGTTCCTCGTTTCCGGTAGTGTATCTTGGCTGTATTTTTCCGATCGTTTAATGGAGTTGCCGTTAGGTACTTTCGGCATCGCAATCGCAATTGTTGTTCTGCCAAACCTTTCTCGAAAGCATGCAGAACAATCAATGGACGAGTTTTCCAATACCCTTGACTGGGCCTTTAGGCTTATTTGCCTCATCGCCATACCTGCTACAGTGGCATTGGTTCTAATTGCCGAGCCCTTATTGGTGACCCTTTTTCAAAATGAAAATTTCACTGAAACCGATGTCACCCAAGCTTCCGGTAGTTTACGGGCCTATGCTGTAGGTCTGCTAGCTTTCATGGCGATCAAGATTTTTGCGCCAGGTTACTACGCCCGGCAGAATACAGTTACCCCGGTAAGGATCGGTATCATAGCTATGACCACTAATATGGCACTGAATATTATTTTTTATCTCAATGGCCTTGCGCACGTAGGTCTAGCTTTAGCGACTAGCCTAGCGGCTGTTCTCAATGCTGTTTTGTTGCTTGCCGGCTTGCGCTCTGATGGAGTGTTCAGGTTTCAGAACGGC
>CEVO01110593.1_pt1 | contig 20032 bp, 18 predicted proteins | sample 531511 | NCBI WGS metagenome assembly CEVO01 (sample SAMEA2623907, study PRJEB7988) | marine metagenome | biome: marine biome (ENVO:00000447); feature: mesopelagic zone (ENVO:00000213); material: "saline water (ENVO:00002010), including plankton (ENVO:xxxxxxxx)" | depth 800 m | reverse complement strand
CAGGTAGCCCGCAAGCCATAGCACCAGAGGAGCCATCAACCAGGGCTCGGCGGCCCCCAGCACCACCAGCGCGCCGGTGAAATACACCAGCACATAGACCAGCATGTCGAGCACCTTGGTGACGGTCTCGCGCATGGCCAGCGCGGTCTGCATCACCTTCTGCGAGACGCGCCCCGCAAACTCGTCATGAAAGAACGACAGGCTCTGCTCGAGCATCAGCCGATGGGAGAGCCAGCGCCCGAGCATGGGGTAGTTGCCGAAGATTCCCTGGTGGGTGATCAACGACAGCAAAAACACCAGAAGTGGCAGTCCTGCCAGCACCGCCGCTCCCAGGCCGATCAAACTGGTCAGGTGGGTGTCGACAAAGCCCTCACGGTCGGCTTCGGCCAGCCAGTCCACCAGTTCGCCCATGGCGGTGAAGAACACCACCTCGGCGATGGAGACCAGCGCCGTGACCACCGCCATGGCCGCCAACAGCCCGGTGAAGGGACGCGAGTAGTGCAGCACGAAGGGCCACAACCGGTCCGCGGGTACCGACTCGGGCTGGTCGGGATAGGGATCCACCAGCCTCTCGAAAAAACGCAGCATGTTCCGCTCTCGTATCGCATGACGCCAGCCGCTCATCATACCCTTGTGCCGTTCATGCGGCGTGTGCTGTCAAGGTCGGTGCACCAGTGCCATGTCGTGGTCGGTCAGGCGCATCGCGCCTCGATCGGTGACCCTCACCGTATTGCTTAGACCGATGCCGAAACCTCCCGGCAAGCGCAGACACAGCGGCAGGTGGAAGACCATGTTGCGGGCAAGCGGCTTGGTCTGCCCGGCGGCGAGAAAACCCGTGCCTTCCACCCAGCTCGGCGGAAACTGGGCACCGACCGCGTAGCCGTAAACCCCCGAATGGAAGAAGCGTTCGCGGTGTGGCGCCAGGATAGCATCGGCGAGCCGGGCGACGTCTTCGAAAGGTGTGCCCGGCGTCATGGCCTCGCACATGCGGGCCTCCATCTCGACACACAGGTCGGCGGCGAGGCGCATCTCGTCGCTGATCGGCCCGACCACCACCGTGCGCATGGTCGGCGCGGTGTAGCGCTGCCAGACGGCACCAAACTCGAGGAACACCGCATCGCCCGAAGCGATGCCCCGGCGCTTGTGGTTGACGTGGATGATGCCACTGCGCGACCCGCTGGTGACGATCGGGGCCAGGCTGAAAAATTCGCTGCCGGCCTCGAGCATCACCTGGGCACCGACGGCGGCCACCTGGTTGTCGGTGACACCGGGCTCGACCACCTCGATGGCACGCGCAAGCCCAAGCGATGTCATCTTGGCGCTGCGCGTCAGGCAATCGAGTTCGGCGTCGCTCTTGACCAGTCTCAGGCTCGCCATCAGGCCACCGGCACTATCATGGAAGCGATCGCCACCGAGTCGCCCCTGCAGATGACGCATCAGGCCAAACCGTAGACCGCTACTGCTGCCATCGATGCCGATGTCGTGACTGTCCGCCAAGGCGTCAGCCAACGGATCGATCACCTCATCGAGGGCTTCCCAGCGATAGCCGACCACTTCATCGACCCTCGCCGTCACCACGGCGGGCCCGGTCTCGATGGACGCCACCTGCAGCAGCGTGCGCGAAGGGGTGACCACCAGGGCCGCGTGCACGGAGACTTCGAAGGTGTGATAGCCACATAGATAGAAGATGTCCGCCGCCTGGCACAGCAGCAGGGCGTCCAGCCCCTGTCGCTGCATGGCACTGCGAGCGCGCGCCAGCCGGCGATCGAACTCCTCGGCGGCAAACGGCAGTTCGCTTCCGGCGTGCTCTACCGCCAGGGCCTGGCGGTACTGATGGTGATCCATGGGCCGTCTCCTTGATCGATTCACCACAGTGTAGACAGTCAAGCCGGTTCGTCTTCCAGGCGATCCCGGGCAAGCCGAGGGGAAATAAGACTTCTCGCCGAGGGGCGGACTCTCGTAGAATTCCAGACTCGTGTAGACACGCCACAGGAATACGCAATGGGCAGGGCCTTCCAGAACCGCAAGGAATCCATGGCCAAGACGGCCGCCGCCAAGACCAAGGTCTACAGCAAGTACGGACGCGAGATCTACGTCTGCGCCAAGTCCGGAGGCGTCGATCCGAACGCCAATCTGTCGCTGCGCAGCCTTCTCGACCGCGCCAAGAAGGACCAGGTACCGGGTCATGTCATCGATCGGGCGCTGGAGAAGGCGTCGGGCGTCGGCGGAGAGGACTACTCGCTGGCACGCTATGAGGGCTTCGGTCCCGGCAACGCCATGGTGATCGTCGAATGTCTGACCGACAATCCCAACCGGACCTTCGGCGACGTTCGTGCCTGCTTCACCAAGACCAAGAGCAAGATCGGCACACCGGGCAGCGTCAGCCACATGTTCGACCATCTGGCGATCCTCGCCTACACCGGCGAGGATGAAGAAGCCGCGCTGGAAGCCTTGATGGAAGCCGACGTGGATGTCACCGACATCGAGAACGAGAACGGCCTGATCACCGTGTTTGCTCCGCCGACCGACTACGCCAAGGCGCGTCAGGCGCTGCGCGAATCCCTCGGCGCCGAGGAGTTCGAGATCGACGAGATCCAGTTCCTGCCCCAGGCCACCACGCCGGTGGAGGGGGATGACTTGGCCATGTTCGAAAAGCTGCTCGACATGCTCAACGACCTCGATGACGTCCAGAACGTTTACCACAGCGCTGAATTACCCTAGCGCATCGACGCCTTTCGACTGACGAAACTGCTACAGTTAAGTAGCATCGCAGTGCCCGGCAGGGGCTCGTACCCAGGCATGAGCCCTGCCCTGACACTGCTTCCGGGCATGGGATTCGATAGAACTGCGAGGACTCTACCGTTCGTTGGAACGCTTCGACGACTACTTCCACCGAGAGCGAGTTTCCGTGCATGGCCCCATTTTCAACCCTGACCCAGGCTGCCGCACAACGCCCGGACAACATTCGACACCGCAATCTTCGCAAGCACCTGCTCACCCGCTGGGCCAGTCTGATGGGTGCGGCGGTGCACTTCCTCTTCATTCCACTGTTCTGGGTGCTCGATCACTCGCTGCTGGCGCTGGTCAACGTGATCAGCGTGGCCATGTGGCTTGGCGCCTATCTCGCCAATCAACATGGCGAGCAGGACCGCGCGGTCTACCTGATCACCACCGAGGCTTACTGCCACGCCATCATCGCCACCGTGATCCTGGGTACCTCCGCCGGCTTTCACTTCTACCTGCTGACACTGTCCTGCTGGGCGGCCGTCACCCACTCGGTCAAGTGGGTCGCGCTGGTGCTCGGTCTGATGGGGATGCTGATCTTCCTGTTCCTGGAGTTCCCGCTGTCCCAGATGTTTCCGCTGGAAAGCGGCCCCGGCTTCCCGCTGATGCTGGCGACCCTGAACCTCTCCTGTGCGCTGTTCACCATGGTCGGCTTCGCCATGCTGGCCCGCCACGTCTACGAGACCCAGGAAGAAACGCTGACCAGCATGGCGACCCGTGATGCCCTCACCGGCCTGCACAACCGTCGTTTTGCCGGCGAATACCTGCGCCAGTTGTCAGGCGACAGACAGGATGGCACCAACACGCCCTACAGCCTCGCGCTGATCGATATCGATCATTTCAAGCTGATCAACGACAAGCATGGGCACAAGGTCGGCGACCAGTGCCTGATCCAGATTTCCGATTTGCTGGTGCGCCACTTTCGCCGCTCGGATGTACTCTGCCGCTGGGGCGGCGAGGAATTCCTGCTGATCTTCCCCGGCGCCGACTTGAACGAGATCCTTCCGGTGCTCGAAGGTTTCCAGGAGCGCCTTCGCAGCCTGCCCATCATGCACAACGGCGACGTCATTTCCTTGACCGTCAGCGTCGGCGTGACCAGCCATACGCCCGGCATGCACTACGATCTGCTGATCAATCGCGCCGATCACCTGCTTTACCGAGCCAAGGCCGAAGGTCGGGACCGGATCATCAGCGATGAGTCAGAGGAGCAGGTCCCTCCGCCGCTCTAACCGACAAGCGCCAAACGCCAAGCGACCACCCGAACAGCGCCAGGTCGTCGCTCCCACGCCAATCCAATGCCGCCCGTCAAAGCCTGCCTTGAGGCAGGACTCAGGTCAGGTGCACCACCTCGAATCGCGCCAGCACCTTGTCGTTTTCATCGAGCAGTTCAAGCTCATCGGCCAGCAGACGAAACGCTCTGGTGGCCCCCAGTGCCTCGACCAGCGCGCGCTCCTGGGCCATGACAGGCCCCTGGCAGGCCTTCCTGGTAGTGGCCAGCGGGGCCAGCGACAGCGCATCCCCCTCCCGCTGGTAACTTCCCATCAAGCGGTTGCACCCTCCGGATCCGGCCAGACGACCCTCCTGGGTGTGCAGCACGATATGCGCAGAACCGTCGACAGCGACTTCTCCGTCGACTTGCACCAGCTTCCAGTAGCGCTCTTCCAGTGGTTCGCGCAGCGGTTCGGGCAGACGCGCCAGGCGGGCAGCCTCGCCATCCGGCGTACGCGACGCCTGCGACACAAGATCGCCACCCTGCACGACTTGCCACCGCTGCGCCGCTTCCGGGGCGGGCTCGCCCAGCGACAGTTCGCCATCCGTCAACTGCCACTGACCACGGTGGCGGCGGCGAGGTTGCTCGCCGGTTCCCAGGTGGGTCTCCTTGAGCAGATATCGCCCCCCGTCATCGAGCGCCAGATCGAGACGTACCGCCTTGCAGTCATCACAGGACAGTTCACCACGAAAGCTCGCAGGAAGTGGCGCCAGGCTGGACGCCTCTGCCTGGAACGACTCGCTCGACCCGGTGCCACTCGAGGACGCCCCGGTACAACCGGCCATCAGCAGCAACAGCCAGGCCGTGCCCCACAGACGCGACTGGCGTAGAGTTCCTGGAGTCGGTTTCATGGTGCCCCCTTGGTGTTGAAGAAACGATGCTGGCACACGGCTGTGGCAACATATAACGCATCTTGGACCGCCATCCTGCCAAGGGTTCCCCGCCTGCGCATGTCGAAGATCAGGGAACCGGCCAGACGCCAGACTTCAGAAGGTACCTTCATGAGGTTGTCGAGGCGACGCCACCGGAGGCATTCAGCACCACCCGATCGCGGCCGGCATACTTGCCTCGATACAGCGCCTGGTCGGCCCGCCGCAACAGTGCTGAGGCGCTCTCGCCCTCCAGTCGTTTGGCCACCCCCAGAGTACAGGTCAACAACACCTGCTCTCCGGTGAGCAACGTCAAGGGCGTCGTCGCCAGACCCTTGCGAATGCGTTCGGCGATATCCAGCGCCTGATGCTCGTCGCGCTCCTTGAGCAGAATCACGAACTCTTCTCCCCCGTAACGACACACCGGATCGATGTCGCGCACGACCTCCTCGATCACCTTGCCCAGATGCTGCAGCGCGCGATCACCTTCGGCATGCCCCCAGCCATCGTTGAATCGCTTGAAGTTATCGATATCCAGCATGATCAACGACAGTGGTCGCCCGCTTACCTCGGCCTGGGCCACCGCAGCGGGCAAGGCTTCATCGAGATAGCGGCGATTGTGCACACCAGTAAGACCATCGAGATAGCTCATGCCGTGCAACCGCGCCTTCTCCTCCAGCAGCGTCTCTCGCTCGCGCTGCAACAGACTGATGCGATCGGCCAGGGCCAGCGACAAGAGGATGGCCTCCAGCGCGGAACCGATCTGGAAACCGTGCAGCGTCCAGAAGTTGTGGGGGGACAACCCATAGGTCACCAGCAGCAACAGGACCACCCCGACCACCAGCACCGACCATGCCATCAACAGCCACTGAGCGGGGCGAAAGCCACGCCACAAGCCACGCACCGACGACAGCAGAAAAGCCGTTAGCGTCAGCACCCCCAGCAGCGAATAGAACACCACGGTCAAGAAGCTCGGCAGCAGCCAGGCGATGGCGGCGGCCAGCGCCAGGAGCCAGCACAGCCACCGCATCAACGAGTCCACTCTCGGGTCCTGGCGCGCCGTCATCAGAAAACGCCGGCAGAACTGCAACCCACAGATGCTGATCACCGACAGGGCCGTCAGCAGCAAGGCCTCGTTCAGGCGTGCCCCCATCTGCGGAAAATAAAGCAGCAGCAAGCCGTTCTGACACAAGAAGTAAGCGCCCGCTCCACTCAAGAACCCCAGATACCAGAGGTAGTTGGTATCGCGAAGACTGAACAGCAGAAGGCTGTTGTAGATCACCAGGCCCGCAATCAAGCCGAAATAGAGCCCCTGCCCCAGCAACAAGTCACGCCAGTAACGGTGTAGATCGACGTCATCCAGTACCTGCACATTGAAGCGTATCGCCTGATCGGTCTCGACGCGCAACAGCAGTTCATTCGTTGCCACAGGCAAGCGGAACTGAGGCAAGGCAGCAGCGAGCCCCGGATCATCGGCAAAATGCGTCTCCCTCGCGACGGGGCGACACCCCGAGTCGTCACAGACCAGCAGCTCGACTCCCTGAACCAGCGGATTGGACAGCACCAGGCGCTGCCCGGGCAGAGCACCCACCACCCTCAGTCGCAGCCATACCGGATGCGCCTTGAGTCCCAGGCTGACCTGCTCATCGAGAGACTCTGCGGTAACCGTAGAAAGCGCTCCTTTCTCCGGTGGTTGCTGCCCCTGGTGGTCGAGTACCCACAGCGACACATTGGGCTGTGGGCGAGAGGCCTCCCCCGCCAGCTCCCACGCCAGCAGCACCACCATCGCGGTCAACAAAAGCCAAATCCGCCCCATGCCTCTGCCCGACTCACCTCCCCCGCCCCACTGCATCGCAGCACTCCTTGTCGCCCAGACTCAGTGTAGCCGCTTCCTTCCGGCATACCTTTCCTGCAGCACTGTGCCGCCAGCGAAGTTTCAACCCAGAGGAAGGATAGTGCCTAAATCCCCCAGCAAGGACTCACTTACACGAGACGACCCAACAGGGTTGAGGTAGCGCCCCCGAGGGAGGGAGTGGCAAGGACGTCATATGCGAGTATGCTGGGACCTGAACGTGATGAAAGAACAGGAGATCGCTCACTTCACCAGCAAGGAGGTTCACATGAAGGTCTACAAACCTCAGTGGCAATGTACCCTCAACGTGACCGAGGGCGCAGAGCAGACCGCAAGCTGGAAGAATCGCCTGGCCTGGCAGCTCAGGCAGATGGCAGACCGTCTCGAAGGAGGCCGCCGCACCCTGATTCTGGATGTGGATGTCCAGCCCTCCATCGCCAAGGACGATGTGGATCGTTGCCTGGGCAAGGGCTTTGCCCTTTCCCAGACCCTGATGACCGAGCTGGCCCAGCAGGCCGCCTGCGAGGACATCATGCGTGACGCCAAGGCTGAACTGTACGAGAGCGATTGAACGACAGAGTCCCCGACCGGCGCGGCTTGATGGCCCGCCAGGCCCGGGCCAATAGTCTGCACCTGAACGCACAACACCCGCCAGATGGCGGGTGTTGTGGTTTGTGGAAGCTGGATAGCCAACTCCTGCGGTAGCTCATCCTTGCGAAGATTCTAGGCCTTCAGGCGCGACACGCCTCGTCAGGCACATTGCCAAAGTCCCATAATGGGACTAGCATGCAGTGCATGAGAATCATCGCTCTGTCGACGCTGAAGGACTTCTGGGAAGACAACCCGGAACATCAGGATGCCAAGGAGCCAACGTTGGCCTGGTACCGCCACGCGCTGCATGCCGATTGGAGTTCACCCGCCGCAGTAAAGCAGGATTTCAGAAACGCCAGCATTCTCAAAGATGGTCGGGCGGTGTTCAATATCGCTGGAAACAAGTATCGACTCGTCGTCTGGATCAACTACGCCTACAGGGTTGTCTACATCCGTTTCATCGGTACCCATGCGCAGTATGACAAGATCAATGTACAGACGGTCTGAACTTCGGAGGGACATCATGGATATCAAGCCGATCAGAACAGAGGCCGACTACCATGCGGCGCTGACAGAAATTGAAAGCCTGATGATGGCCGAACCGCACACGCCAGAAGGCGAACGACTGGACGTCATGACTACCCTTATCGAGGCCTACGAATCCAGACATTTCCCGATGGATCTTCCTGACCCCGTAGAGGCAATCAAATTTGAAATGGAGCGCAGGAGCCTGAGCATCAAGGATCTTGAGCCCATGATTGGTAAACGTAACCGCGTCTACGAGATCCTCAATCACAAGCGCTCCTTGACGCTGAAGATGATATGGAAGCTTCACCAGGGGCTGGGTATTCCAGCCGAAGCACTCATCAAACCACCCAAGGAACACGCATAGAAACGTCGCCGCCGATCATCCTCACCCACATGACGTATCCGTGCTGGGCACAGAGCCTGTGAAAGTCGTAACGATACACAGACCGTATATGCGACGGGCCCTGTTACGGGCCATGTTATGGGCTATGTGACGGGCTATGTGACAGGCTATAAGAAGGACTAGGCGGTCAGAAGCTCCATATCCCCACCGGTATGCACGGGGTGGCGCTGGGTCTCCTTGGCAATATTCACCGTCAAAGCCACCTTCGCCACTTCCAGGACACCGGCATCTATCGTGTAGCCTCCCCTGCCCTTGAGCCACTGAAGCACCTCGGCGAGATGCCAGATCGAGGCGCTACCTTCGTGAACCGGAACGGGAAACGTCGCTCGGTGGGAAAGCATCAACTTGCGCATTGCCTGTCGGGAAACACCCACAACATCCGACACATCGGTCAAACCCACCAGGTCCGGCGAAGCCTCGACAAGACGTGCCGACGACACGGCGCTCTTGACGTCGGACAAGGCAGAGCGCATCGCCTCTTCGGCACTGTCTGCTTCCCGGGAAAATTCCAGCGCCAGGCGCCCCGGTTGACCGACACCCACCAAAGCATCATCACAACCCGCAGCGCCAAGGCGCTCCACCAGGGCATCCGGGTCGCAGTCGTGGTCAGCCAGTGGTATTTCAGTGTAAAAATATACTCCAAGGCTCAATCCTCCGATTCCGACTCACCCCGGCGCCCCCACTTCAACTCGCCAGCCCTCCCCTTCCGCGTGCCTGATCGCGGCTTCAATCTCCTTTTTCGGGTGCGATGGACGAGTCATTCCTTGCCTCCAGTATGGGAACGGCCACTCATAGTTGTCAACTGACAACCCTCACCCGCCCCTTGTGCCAGAAAAACTCCTTCGCGATGGCTTCACCCCAGTCACCAAGGGTGTACGACGGCTTCAATCAAGCCGGCGCCAATACGGACATGGTGAGGGGGGATGGGGACCAGCAGTAGCGTTGCTTCCCACAGGGGATCAATAACCATCAAACTCACCTGTTTCAGCGTATTCATCGACACCCACGCCATGACAGATCGAGAGCCGGTACCGGGCACCACCGCGTTGGAGCAAGTCAGATGGCCCGCCTGGCCCGGGCCAATCATCTGCACCTGAACGCACAACACCCGCCTAGTGGCGGGTGTTGTGGTTTTCGAACATTGCACCGACGCCGTCAGGTCGTCGGATCAGGGATCATTCCCACTCGATCGTCGCCGGCGGCTTGGACGAGACGTCGTAGGTGACGCGGGAGACTCCGGACAGTTCGTTGATGATGCGGTTGGAGACCTTCTCCAGCAGTTCGTAGGGCAGGTGGGCCCAGCGGGCGGTCATGAAGTCGATGGTCTCGACGGCACGCAGGGCGATGACCCATTCGTAGCGGCGGCCATCACCGACCACGCCGACGGACTTGACCGGCAGGAACACCGCGAAGGCCTGGCTGGTCTTGTGGTACCAGCCGGAGTTGTGCAGCTCTTCGATGAAGATGGCGTCGGCCTCGCGCAGGATGTCGGCGTACTCCTTCTTGACCTCGCCGAGGATACGCACGCCCAGGCCCGGCCCCGGGAAGGGGTGACGATAGACCATGTCGTAGGGCAGGCCGAGTTCCAGGCCGAGCTTGCGCACCTCGTCCTTGAACAGCTCACGCAGCGGCTCGACCAGCTTGAGCTTCATCGTCTCCGGCAGGCCACCGACGTTGTGGTGGGACTTGATCACGTGGGCCTTGCCGGTCTTGGCGGCGGCCGACTCGATCACGTCCGGGTAGATGGTGCCCTGGGCCAGGAAGTCCACTCCCTCGATCTTGGCCGCTTCGCTGTCGAAGACGTCGATGAAGGTGTTGCCGATGATCTTGCGCTTGGCTTCGGGGTCGGCCTCGCCTTCGAGCTTGCCGAGGAACAGCTCTTCGGCGTCGACGCGGATCACCCGCACGCCCATGTGCTGGGCGAAGGTCTCCATCACCTGATCGCCTTCGTTCTTGCGCAGCAGGCCGTTGTCGACGAACACGCAAGTCAGCTGATCGCCGATGGCCTTGTGCAACAGGGCCGCGACCACCGAGGAGTCGACCCCGCCTGACAGTCCCAGCAGCACGTGGCGGTCACCGACCTGGTCACGCACCCGGGCGATCTGGTCCTCGATGATCTTGGCCGGCGTCCAGTTGCGCTCGGCGCCACAGATCTCCAGCACGAAGTGCTCGAGGATGCGCTGACCCTGCAGGGTGTGGGTGACCTCGGGGTGGAACTGTACGCCGTAGAAGCGCTTTTCCTCCCAGGCCATGGCGGCGATCGGGCAGCTCGGGGTGGAGGCGGTGACGGTGAAGGTCTCCGGCACCTGGGCGACCTTGTCACCGTGGCTCATCCACACGTCCAAAAGGCCGCGCCCGCTGTCCGGATCGACGTGATCCTTGATGTCCTTGAACAGCGCCGTCTCGGCGTCCAGGCGAATCTGGGCGTAGCCGAACTCGCGCTTGTTGGAGCCCTCGACCTTGCCACCCAGCTGCTCGGCCATGGTCTGCATGCCGTAGCAGATACCGAACACCGGCAGCCCCATCTCGAACACGCAGGCCGGCGCCCGCGGCGAGTCCAGCTCGGTCACCGACTCCGGGCCACCGGCCAGGATGATGCCGTTGGGGCGATACTCGCGGATCTCCTCCTCGGTGATGTCGAAAGCGCGAATCTCGGAGTAGACGCCGATCTCGCGAACCCGGCGAGCGATCAGCTGGGTGTACTGGGAGCCGAAGTCGAGGATCAGGATCTTGTGGGCGTGGATATCGGTCATGGGGACTTACCTTGCAGGCAGTGGGGCCGGTGGGCCGAGCAATCGAAAAGCGAAAAGCTGGAAGCGGCGGACCGCTTCCAGCTCAGGGTGACGAGGGGCGAGTCGCCCCGCGCGCCCTCTGGTGCAACGCGTCTGGTGCGATACGCCTGGCGCGTCACGTCAGCGCCTACCCTGCTCGATAGTTGGGCGCTTCCTTGGTGATCTGGACGTCGTGAACGTGGGATTCGTTGAAGCCGGCGCCGGTGATCTTGACGAACTCGGGCTTGGTGCGCATCTCGTCGATGCTGGCACAGCCGGTGTAGCCCATGGAGGCACGCAGGCCACCCATCAGCTGGTGCACGATGGCACCCATCACGCCCTTATAGGGCACCCGGCCTTCGATGCCTTCCGGCACCAGCTTCTCGACGCCGTCGTCCTTGTCCTGGAAGTAGCGGTCGCTGGAACCCTGGGTCTGGGACATGGCGCCCATGGAACCCATGCCACGGTAGGCCTTGTAGGTACGCCCCTGGAACAGCTCGACCTCGCCCGGCGCCTCCTCGGTGCCGGCCAGCAGGCCACCGACCATGATGCAGCTGGCACCGGCGGCTACCGCCTTGGCGATGTCGCCGGAGAAGCGCACGCCACCGTCGGCGATCAGCGGGATGTCGAACTCCTTGAGCGCCTCGGCCACGTTGGACACCGCGGTGATCTGCGGCACGCCGACACCGGCGACGATGCGGGTGGTGCAGATGGAGCCGGGACCGATGCCCACCTTGACCGCGTCGGCACCGGCCTCGGCCAGCGCCCGGGCGGCGTCGGCGGTGGCGATGTTGCCGCCGATGACCTGGATCTGCGGGAAGTGCTCCTTGACCCAGCGCACCCGCTCGATCACGCCACGGGAATGACCGTGGGCGGTATCGACGACGAGGGCGTCGACACCGGCTTCGGCCAGCGCCTTGACCCGATCAGGGGTTTCCGGACCGGTACCCACGGCGGCGCCGACCAGCAGGCGGCCGTCGGCATCCTTGGCGGCGCTGGGGAAGGTACGCGCCTTCTCGATGTCCTGGAAGGTCACCAGGCCACGCAGGCGGAAGTCGCCGTCCACCACCAGCATCTTCTCGACCCGGTGCTCCTGCATCTTGCCCTTGATGACGTCCAGCGGGGTGCCTTCCGGCACGGTCACCAGGCGATCGCTCGGGGTCATGATGTCGGCGACGCTGTCGCCATGGTTGGGCTGGAAGCGCATGTCACGCTCGGTCACCAGGCCGACCAGGGTCTCGCCCTCGACCACCGGGAAGCCGGAGAAGCCGTGTTCCTTGGCCATCGCCAGCAGGTCCTGCAGCTTGGCCTTGGGTCCGACGGTGACGGGATCCTTGACGATGACGCTCTCGTGCTTCTTGACCTTGCGCACTTCCAGCGCCTGCTGAGCGATGCCCATGCTCTTGTGGATGATGCCGATGCCACCTTCCTGGGCCATGGCGATGGCCAGGCGGGCTTCGGTGACGGTATCCATGGCGGCGGAGGCGAGGGGAATATTGAGGAAGAGGTCGCGAGTCAGGCGGGTCCGGAGACTGACGTCCTTGGGGAGAACGTCGGAATAGCCGGGAACGAGCAATACGTCGTCAAACGTAAGTGCTTCTTGGGCCATACGTAGCATAATCGGCAACACCCACTGAGGCTTTAGAGGGAGGGAAGAAGTTAATCGCCCATTATAACGTTCCGCCCCGGCCTCCGGCAATGTGCCAGCTTGACACATCGATGCTCCTCGGTTGCCATCCGCCGTCTACTCCGGCGCCAGCGCCCCGCTACCCCGTTCGACCGCATCGTTGGCCGCCGGCTCGCCCTGAAAACGCGCTCGCCAGTGGTCGGCGAAGGCCTCCCGGCGGGCAGGATCGACGAAGGCCAGCAAGGTGGCGTTGGGTAGTATCGGGTAGAGCCGCTCCCCCACCTGGGTGCGCAGCCTGGCGGCGGTGTAGGGGCCGGTCACCCCCGGCAGCACGCTGAACAGTGGCGTCTGTCCCGCCAGCACCCGCTGGCCACGCTGACTCAGCAAAAACCTGACGAAGGTCTCGGCGGCCTCGACGTGGGGGGCATCGCGATGCACGAAGGCCATGCGCATCAGCACCAGCGAATAGTCCCTGGGCACCTGCACGATCACCTCGGGATGTTCCTGGGCGTAGACCATGGCGTAGGACCCCAGCAGGTTGTAGCCGAGCCAGTAGCGTCCCTGGCTGAGCCCTTCGAGCATGGCCCGGGTGGTCGTCTCCAGGCGGGTATCGACACGCCCCATGGCGCCGACCAGCTCCCAGAAGCGCGAGGAGTAGCGTGCATCCTGCTGGGCCAGGGTGTAGCCCACCCCGCTGGAAAGCGGCGAGTAGGTGGTCACCTTGCCCGTCAGCCAGCGGGCCTGGGTCGCCAGCAGTGCGTGCAGGTCGCCATGGGTCTGAGGCGGCAGCATATGCCGCGACAGATCCAGCCGATAGGCCATCACCACCGGCTCGAAGGTGAAGGCGAAGACCTCGTCGCGCCAGCGCGCCCACTCGGGCCAGCGCTCGATCTCCGGCCCGTTCAGGCGCCGCGCCAGTCCTTCATTGACCCGGGCCATCTGCCACGGCATCGCCGAGCTGATCACCACGTCCGGCGCTCTGCTCGCCCCTTCGCCCGTCGCCTGGCCTCCCTGAAGATGTCCCACCACGCTGTCGTCCACCTCCCGGGTGGTGCGATCCTCAAAGCGCAGGGGAATCTGGGGATAGGCCTGGCGAAAGGCGTCCAGCAGCGGCGCCACCACGTCAAGATCCAGCGCCGCCGAGATCACCAGCGGATCTTCATCTGTGGGGGTGCGGCTGTCGCCGCTGTGACAGCCACCCAGCAGCAGAAGCATGAGCAGTAAAAGCGGCAGGCACGGCGATACCACCAGGGGCTGCCGCCGTGTGACCTGCGTCGCACAGCGGGCCGGGAGACGTCCACAGGATCGAAGGCGTTGTCCGGGCTGCAGGGACATCAAGTACTCTCTCCTTGATTCACGTCGGCCGCAAAGGCACCGGTGACATCCTGTTCGTCCTTCGCCAGCGGCAGCCACAGCACCACCTCGAGTCCCTGCGGCGAGCGGTTGGCGAATTGCACGCGGGCGCCCATGCGCCGGGCGGTGGTATCGACGATGGCAAGACCAAGCCCGGAGCCCTCGGTGTCCTGGCGCCCACCCCGCTGAAACGGCTGCCCCAGCGTCGCCAGCGCCGCGTCGGCGACACCAGGGCCGTCGTCGACGATCGACAACCGCGCCCAGTCGCCCTCGCGCGACAGATGCAGGGTGATCTCGCAACCTGTCGGCGTGTAGCGCAGGGCGTTGTCGATCAGGTTGCCCAGGGCTTCGCGCAGTGCCCAGTCCTCGACACAGACCTTCAGCGGCTCGGCTGGCAGGCTGCCAAGCCCGAGGTCATGCTCCGCCGCCCGCTCCCGCGCCGCCCAGTCCAGGGCGACGTCGCGTACCAGCTCACCCAGGTCGAGCGCAGGCAGCGCCGTCTCCCGGTCGAGGTGGCGCAGTCGCGCCAGCGACAGCAATTGGCCGGCCAGTCGGCTGGTGTCCTCGGCCCGGGCGTGAACGCGCGTGAGCGCCTGGCGCCATTCATCCGGATCACTGCTGCGAAGGCCCAGCTCGCTGACGGTCTTGAGTCCCGCCAGCGGCGTCTTGAGCTGGTGGCTGGCGTCGGCGGTGAAGCGCAGAAGATCCTCGCGGCCCTGGCGCTGACGGGCGAACAGGTGGTTCAAGGCCTGGGCGAGCTCATGAAGCTCCCTGGGCACCCTGGCCGCCAGCGGACTGAAGTCATCGGCGCCGCGTCCACGAATCTGGCGGCGCAGGCGGCGCAGGGGAGACAGCGCCGCGCGCATGGTCAAGCCCATCAGCACCCCGGTCAGCAGCACCATGGCAATAAAGCGCGACAGCGAACGCTCGAACAGTGAGCGGGCCAGGGCTCGGCGCCCCTCGAGGGTATGCCCGACCCACACCTGCACCGGCAGCTGGGTGACCCAACCCGCCGAGGCCACCCGCTGGGCATGCAGACGCAGCTCTCCCAGCGTCGTGGTCAAGTCCCGCGACATACCGCCTTCATCCAGCGCCTGCTGCCAGGCGACGGGGATGTCCACCGGCCAGTTACGCGACAGCGTCCTGCCTTCATCGTCCAGCACCGCGTAGAACACCCGCGCCTGGCTGTCGGTGGCGAGGATCTGCAGCGCCGCCGCCGGCACCACCACCTGGGGGATGCCGTCCTGCCAGCGCACCGCCTCGGCGATGGTCAGCGCCGCCGCCTGCAACTGGGCGTCGAAGGCCCGCGCCGCCGCCCGCTGACTGCTGACCCAGGCCTCCACCATCAGCGCCAGCCCCAGCACTCCGACGGTGACCACCAGCCAGCCACCGAGCCGACGCTTGAGTGATCCCTCGACCTCGATCACCCGTCGTCCTCTTCCAGACGGTAGCCGAGACCGCGAAAGGTGCGGATGCGCAGACCTGCGCCCTTGAGCCGCTTGCGCAGCCGGCTGACGTAGACCTCCAGGGCATTGGAGCCCACCTCGCCGAAGCCGAAAAGTCGCCCTTCCAGGGTCTCGCGAGGCGCGATGGCTCCAGCGTGCAGCAACAGGCTTTCGACCAGCAGCAATTCGCGATGGGGCAGCGCCATGGGCTCGCCGAACAGACTGGCGGCGCCGCTGGCCGGATCGAAGGACAAGGGACCCAGGCCAAGACGGTTGTCGGCACGCTGCTGGCTGCGCCTGAGCAGCGCGCGTACCCGCGCCTCAAGTTCGGCCAGCTCAAAGGGCTTGGCCAGGTAGTCATCGGCGCCCAGGTCGAGTCCCCTGACCCGGTCATCCAGGGCGTCCCGGGCGGTCAGGATGATCACTGGGGTGCGATCGCCCGCGTCACGCAACTCGGCCAGCAGTGACAGGCCGTCGCCGTCGGGCAGGCCGATGTCCAGAAGCATCAGGTCGACCCCACCCTGGCGCAGCGCCGCCCTGGCATCACTGCAGCAGGCGAACACCTCCACGGTATTGCCAAGGGGGGTCAGGGCCTCGACCAGCGAGCGGCTGATGAGGGCATCATCTTCGACGACGAGAAGGCGCATGCGACTAATGTCTTATCCAGGCAGGGAGGGCATGACAGGTTGATGAAAGCTAGTCGGCCTAGCATCTCTCACGCTAAAGCACCCCGGTTTCATCAACCCATAATAATAGTTGTCAGGAGTCCGCATGAAGAATATCACAGCTCTGCCCGCCGCCCTGCTGCTCGGCGCCAGCCTCAGCGTTGGCACCGCCCAGGCCGCCGACGAGGCCGAATGCATCGCCCCGGCCAAGCCCGGCGGTGGCTACGACCTGACCTGCCGGCTGGCCGCCAATGGCCTGCTCGAGACCGGACTGATCGAGGACCCGATGCTGGTCACCTACATGCCCGGCGGCATCGGTGCGGTGGCCTACAACCACGTCAACGGCGTGCGCACCGACGACCCCAACCTGATCGTCGCCGCCAGCACCGGCGCTGCGGTCAACCTGGCGCTGGGCAAGTTCGGCCAGTACGACGCCAGCGAAGTGCGCTGGGTCGGCGCCCTGGGGGTCGACTACGGCGCCATCGTGGTCAAGGCCGACGCGCCCTGGCAGACCCTGGATGAGCTGATGACGGCGCTGCAGGAAGACCCCACCCAGGTCGCCTTCGGCGCCGGTGGCAGCGTGGGCAGCCAGGACTGGATGAAGGCCGCGCTGACCGCCAAGGCCGCCGACGTCGACCCGCGCAGCCTGCGCTACGTGGCCTTCGAGGGTGGCGGTGAGGCCCTGGCCGCACTGCTCGGCAACCATATCCAGGTGTTCTCCGGTGACCTGTCGGAGCTCAAGTCCCAGCTCGAGAGCGGCGACATCCGCGTGCTGGCGGCGCTGTCCGAGGAGCGCATGGGCGGCCCCTACGCCGAGATTCCCACCGCCGCCGAACAGGGTTACGACGTCCAGTGGCCGATCTGGCGCGGCTACTACATGGGCCCCGAGGTCAGCGACGAGGCCTACCAGGCCTGGGTCGAGCGCCTCGAGAACCTGGCCGGCAACGAGACCTTCGCCGAACTGCGCGAAGCTCGCGGCCTGTTCCCCATGGCCCGCTTCGGTGACGACTTCGACGGCTACGTCAAGGATCAGGTCGCCGGCTTCAAGGAGCTGGCCACGGAAGTGGGTCTGACCCAATGAGTATCGCCGCCGACCGCTGTCTGGGTATCGCCCTGATGGGGTTGGCGGCGTTTACCGCCGTCAACGCCCTGTCCCTCGAGGTGCCCTTCAGCTACGACCCCGTCGGCCCCAAGGCCTTTCCGCTGGGGCTCTCCATCCTGCTGGGGCTGCTGTCGCTGGTGCTGGTGATACGTCCGGGAGAAAACGGCCACTGGCCCGACAAGCGCCTGGGATTGCGCCTGATCGGCGTGCTGGTGCTGCTGCTGGTCTACGCCGTGCTGTTCCCGCGCCTGGGCTTTTTGTTGAGCTCGATGCTGGTGATCGCCGCCCTGGCCTGGCTGTTCGAGGCCAGTCCGCTCAAGGCCGTGGCCACCGGTGTGCTGATGGCGCTGGGCGGCCAGTGGCTGTTCACCCATGGCCTTGGCATCGGCCTGCCTGGCCTGCCGTGGTAGCGCGAACCGCCGCCCTGATGCCAGCTCCTGTAACAGCTTAGCTGCCAGCGCTGCCCCAGCCCTGACCGCCACCGATCCCTGATCAAGGTGTTCCCATGTTCGACTTTCTTATTGAAGGCTTCGGCGTCGCCCTGACGCCGCTCAATCTTGGCCTGGCCTTCCTCGGCGCGCTGCTGGGCACCCTGTTCGGCGCCCTGCCGGGCATCGGGCCAATCAACGGCATCGCCATCCTGATGCCGCTGGCCTACACCCTGGGCCTGCCCGCCGAATCCGCGCTGATCCTGCTGGCCGGCATCTACACCGGTGCCGAGTACGGCGGGCGCATGTCCAGCATCCTGCTCAATGTGCCCGGCGACGCCGGCGCGGTGATGACCACCCTCGACGGCCATCCGCTGGCCAAGCGTGGCCTGGCCGGTCCGGCGCTGGGCCTGTCGGCGGTGGCGTCCTTTGTCGGCGCCACCATCGCCATCATCGGCCTGACCCTGTTCGCCCCGCTGCTGGCCCGGGTGGCGGTGATGTTCGGTCCCGCCGAATTCTTCGCGCTGATGGTATTCGCCTTCTCGTCGATGTCGGTGATGATGGGCAAGGACCCGATCAAGACCGCCATCGGCGCCGTGCTCGGCGTGCTGATCGGCACCGTCGGCGTCGACTCCGGCACCGGCGTGATGCGCTACACCTTCGGCATGCCGGAGCTCTATGACGGTATCGACTTCGTGGTGATGATCATCGGCCTGTTCGCCATCAGCGAGATCCTGCTGATGCTCGAGCACGCCCATCGCGACGACGTCGATGACACCCTGCCGCCGCTGGGCCGGGTGTTCGTCAGCCTCAAGGAAGTGATGGCCTGCAAGGGCACCATGCTGCGCTCCGGCGTGCTCGGCTTCATCATCGGCGTACTGCCCGGAACCGGCGCCTCGGTGGCCGGGGCGGTGTCCTACACCACCGAAAAGCGGCTGGTGGACAAGGACAACACCTTCGGCACCGGCGACATGCGTGGCCTGGCGGCGCCCGAAGCGGCCAACAACGCCTCCGCCGCAGGCTCCTTCGTACCGATGCTGACCCTGGGCATCCCCGGCTCCGGCACCACCGCGGTGCTGCTCGGCGCGCTGATGCTCTACAACATCACCCCGGGACCGATGATGTTCACCGACAACCCGGAGGTCGCCGGTGGCCTGATCGCCTCGCTGTACATCGGCAACCTGGTGTTGCTGGCGCTCAACCTGCCGCTGGCCGGGGTCTTCGCCAAGGTGCTGACCATCCCGCGCTGGGTGCTGGTGCCGGCCATCGCCGTGCTATCCTTCGTCGGGGTCTATCAGCTGCATTCCGACCTGACCGCCATCTATCTGATGCTCGTCATCGGTGTCTTCGGCTACCTGCTGCGCAAGCTCGGCTTCTCACTGGCGCCGGTCATCCTCGGCTACGTGCTGGGCGGCCTGATGGAAGAGAACCTGCGTCGGGCGCTGGCGATCAGCGGTGGCGACACCGCCATCCTGTGGCAGTCCGGCATCTCGCTGTCGCTGTGGATCGCCGCCTCGGCACTGCTGGTACTGCCCTGGCTGGTACCCAAGCTGCTCAAGCAACGGCCCTCGAGTCAGGCTTGATGCAACGGGCTTCAGGGCCATGCTCGAGTCGCCCCGGCAAAGGCCCTGGCATAGCTCTCGGCATCGCTCTCGGCATCGCTCTTGTGTGGCCCGCACGAAGCCCCAGCGTAGCCCTTATGTAGCCCTTGTGTAGCCCTTATGTAGTCCCTGCGTGGCGCCATCTGGCGCCGCGCGCCGTCGTCAGGCTCGATCACCACCACCTGTGCACAGAGTACAGGCAACGCACACAGGAGACGCCATGCCCGCCGCCCCCACACTCCTTCCCCCCGGCGCCTGGCGCTTCCTGCCCACCCTCGCCCTGGGCGGCCTGGGCGGGGTCATCGCCTACCTGATCGACCTGCCGCTTCCGTGGCTACTCGGCGCCCTGATCACCACCACCCTGGCGAGCCTCGCCGGGGTGCGCCTGGGCTCGCCGGGACGGTTGCGCAAGGGGGTTCTGGTGGTCATCGGGGTGATGCTGGGCTCGGCCTTCACCCCGGAGCTGTCCGGCGATATCACCGCCTGGGCCGCCAGCGCCGCGATCATGCTCGCCGCCACCGCGGTAATGATGGTGGTGGCGGTGGCCTTCAGCTACCGCGTGGCCGGTCACTCGCTGGACACCGCGCTCTACGCCGGCGCCCCGGGCGGACTGTCGGCGCTGTTGATGATGGCCCACGAGTCTGGCGCTGACCTGCGCGCCGTCGGTATCACCCACGCGGTGCGTATCCTGGTGCTGCTGCTGGCGATTCCACCGATCCTCGGCCTGTTCGGCCACGTGGATC
>CEVO01075351.1_pt1 | contig 20439 bp, 14 predicted proteins | sample 531511 | NCBI WGS metagenome assembly CEVO01 (sample SAMEA2623907, study PRJEB7988) | marine metagenome | biome: marine biome (ENVO:00000447); feature: mesopelagic zone (ENVO:00000213); material: "saline water (ENVO:00002010), including plankton (ENVO:xxxxxxxx)" | depth 800 m | reverse complement strand
GTTTGGTCATTTAAGTTGATATGTGAGACTTCCAAGCCTGAGGGCAAGTTGTCGGGACTGACAGCATAACCATGGTTCTGTGCCGTTATGTAAACGCGGCCGTCGTCCAAGTCTTTTACCGGATGGTTCCCTCCCCGGTGGCCGAATTTCAGTTTGAAGGTATCAGCCCCAAGCGCCCGGGCGATAATCTGGTGCCCTAAACAGATTCCCATAACCGGGACCTGCCCCAAAACTTTTCGGGTGTTATCCACCACGTACTCCAACAACTTAGGGTCTCCAGGACCAGGAGAGAATAAGACCCCGGACGGTTCCATAGCCAATAGCTCCTCCGCAGGAGTGGACGCCGGCACCACAGTTACCCTGCAACCGCGGCGGCGCAGTTGCCGCAGGATGTTGTACTTGAGGCCGCAGTCGGTAACCAATATTCGGTGCTTCGCTTCAATCAGGTCTTCGTTATCCCCATCCCAGTTGTACCCATCCGGCGTGGTGACTGTGGCCACATAATCCCGGTGGCCGTAAGGCGGAGAGTCCTGCAACTGCCTCAGCGCCACGTCTGGATCGCCGTTTGTGATGATGCCCAACATCACTCCTTGAGACCGGATCTGCCGAGTGATAGACCTGGTATCAACCTCCGCGATTCCCGGGATGCCCTGGCCGGCCAGGAATTCATGCAGGGTCAAGTCACTACGGCCGTGGCTCGGCAATTCGCAGTTCTCCCGGACGATTAATCCACCCACCTGTATCCTGTCGGATTCAAAGTCCTCAGGGTTAATGCCGTAATTGCCGACCAGCGGATAGGTAAGAGTCACGAGTTGTCCTGCATAGGACGGGTCCGTCAGGACTTCCTGATAACCGGTCATGCTGGTGTTGAACACCACTTCTCCAAGGCCATCTGCCTCGGCACCGAAGCTCACACCTTCGTGGACTGATCCGTCTTGGAAAACCAGATACGTTGAATCGTGCATTCTAGTGCACCCATCCCAGTATCATGATATCCGATCGCTGATTTCCGCCCGCCATTACACGTTCGACCTGGTATGGTTCTCATTGAACTTCAGGCTCGGGCTCTGATACACCAGCCTGCCTAAGGCGAATGTGGCCATCACTCGGCCCTTGAGCTTGGTACCGTCCAAAGGAGTGTTCTTGCCTTTGGACTCGAACTCCGCGGTATCTACCGTCCATTCCTGTTCCGGGTCAAAGAGGACTACATCAGCGGCAGTGCCCGGCTGCAACGAGCCTAAGCCCGAGTAGCTCTCGCCGAGAACCTTGGCAGGGCCAGCGGTCAACCGGTCGACCAAAGCCCCCATACTCAGATTCTTTGCATGGACCAACTGCAGCAACGAACCCAGAGCGGTTTCAAGCACGCTGATTCCGAAGGCCGCTTCCTGGTAGGTTACCTGCTTACTGGTTAAGTCGTGGGGCGCATGGTCGGTGGCTATGCAGTCGATGACCCCGTCAGCCAATGCTCCAATCAGGGTGTCAACGTCCCTTTGGGAGCGGAGCGGCGGGTACACCTTGGTGCTGGTGTCATATGCCATTTCTCCAGCCGCCTCGGACGGTTCTCCCTTCCGGCCCATGGCCCATTGGTCTGTGATAGTCAGATGATGAGGGCAGACCTCGGCTGTAACCGCAAGCCCTCTGGCTTTAGCTTCGCGGATCAGCGGAACGCTGCCGGCAGTGCTGAGGTGGGCCACATGGAGGAGTCCGTTAGTAGCCTCAGCCAGGGCGATGTCCCTGGCAATCATAGCCTCTTCCGCAGCAGCAGGTATACCCTCCAATCCCAGATGCGTCGCCACCGGGCCTTCGGCCATCACGCCGTTACAGGAGAGGGATTTGTCTTGGCAGTGGTTACTAATCGGCAGCCCCAGGTCCCGACTGTAGACCAACGCTAACCGCATGAGGTTGGAGTCGTAAACCGGATCGCCGTCGTCGCTGAAGGCCACCACACCGGCACTGGCAAGTTCTTCCATTTCGGACAGTTCGTGGCCTTTGCGTCCCTTAGTGACGCACCCGATGGGCAGTACCCGCACCACAGAGCCTTGTCTGGCTCGCTCATGGATGAATTCAACCACTGCAGCATTATCTATAGGAGGATCTGTATTGGGCATGGCGCATAGGGTGGTGAACCCTCCCTTGGCTCCTGCCTTGGAGCCAGCGGCGATGGTCTCTTTATACTCAAAGCCCGGCTCTCTCAGATGACAATGCAGGTCTATGAAACCAGGACAGGCCACCAAACCGGTACCATCGATGACAAGACTGTCTTCTGGTATTCGATCGAGGTCTAATCTGCCAGCGGCGACAATTTCTCCACCGGCAATCAACAAATCACCCACCAAATCCAACTGCCCATTAGGGTCAATTATCCTGGCCTGGCGAATCACAATGTTATTGTTTTCCACTCACCGCTCCCTCTATGTGTCTATCCATTATCTGAGCCTAAGCCTCTTGGCCGGGTCCGATGGTCAGTTTGTAGAGCAGTGCCATGCGCACGGCCACACCGTTAGTCACCTGGTCTTCGATCACAGAGTTACCGCCGTGAGCGATGTCATTGCTAATCTCTATGCCTTCGTTCATAGGCCCTGGGTGCATAACCACAACGCCAGGTTTGGCTCGCTCCAGCCTTGAATCAGTGACCTGCCAACGGCGGATGTACTCCCTCAAGCTGGGCAGGAAACCGGCGTTCTGCCGTTCCCGCTGCAGGCGCAAAGCCATGACTACGTCCGCGTCTTCGATGGCCTCGTCCAGGTCAGTCTTAACCTCCACCAGCGATGCAAAGAGCGACCGTGCCAGGTTGGCACTGGGACGTATCAGGTCCGGCGGCATCAGTGTGGCTGGCCCTGAGAGGACCACTTTGGCGCCCATCTTGGCGAACCCCCAGATATCTGAACGGGCGACCCGACTGTGAAGCACATCTCCAACGATTACAACCTTCTTCCCCTCAAGGCTACCGAGCTTGTCTTGAACCGTGTATAGATCCAGCAGCGCCTGCGTCGGGTGCGCGTGGAGGCCGTCGCCAGCGTTTATGACGCTCACTTTGTCTAGTTGCTGGGCCAACAGATGGGGTGCGCCAGAATGGGGATGCCGTATGACGATGGTGTCCACGCCCATGGCCTGAATAGTCAAACCAGTGTTCAACAGCGACTCGCCCTTCTCAGCGCTGCTACCGGAGGCTGACATGTTAATCACGTCAGCGCTTAGTACCTTCCCTGCCTCTTCGAAAGATATTCGGGTGCGGGTACTGGCCTCGTAGAACAAAGTGACTACCACCTTGCCGCGGAGGGCAGGGACCTTCTTGATATCTCTTCCCAACACCTCTTTCATACTACGGGAAGAGTCCAAGACTTCGGCGATTTCCTTCTTCGAGAAATCGTCAAGGTCCAATACGTGCTTTCTGGCCGCTGAATCCTGGGCCAGTAGGTCGGCAATTTCCAAGGCTTCTGTGGCTCTGGAGAGGCTCATATCAGTAATTCTTAATTCTCCCCATTTCGTTTAGCCATTAACTCATTCAACTTCATCAGTAAAGTCGTCGAAGACCAAAGCAACCTCGTCGGCGCCGTCAGTCTCCAACAGCCTGACTTTCACACGCTCTTCGATAGCCGTTGGCAGGTTCTGGCCCACGTAATCCGCCCTAATCGGCAATTCTCTGTGACCTCGGTCCAGCAGGATGGCCAGTTGAATCAGTTGCGGCCGGCCAAAATCCACCAGCGCGTCCATCGCGGCTCGGATGGTCCGGCCGGTATACAGGACGTCATCGACAAGAACCACCCGTTTTCCTTGGATACCTATGGGGATGTCCGTAGGCTGGAGCTTGGTCTGTGACTGGTCACGAACCCTAAGGTCGTCCCGGTAAAGGCTGACATCCAGAGTGGCCACCGGCACCTCGACACCTTCAAACTCCGCCAAATTGGCAGCAATTCGGCGTGCCAGATACACCCCTCTCGTGTGAATGCCCACAATAACGAGATCTTCCGCACCACGATTGTGCTCAAGTATTTCGTGGGCCACCCTAGTTAAGGCGCGCCGCACGTCCTCTTGGCTCATTATTTGTCGCTCTTGCATTCTCTTACCTAGGTGAATCATCGGCGGACAACAAAAAACCCTTGCCTTCAGCCGGCAAGGGTATGAGCAAATCGCGCAATAGGTGCACAAGACGCACGCTGCGGAGATTCGGGACGCTCTACTTTGCCAGCCTCACGGGACCGTCTTAAAAGTGTGGCCAAGTCTGACTAAGACCGGCCGCACGACCCACCGAGTATTCGATTGTCAGGTCATTCTACCAGAGCGGGGCCCTTTCCATAAGGGGGTTAACGGCCAGATTATTTATTAGGCAGACACCCGTTTTCGATGGTTGGTTACGTAGTCCACCAGCAGGTATTCACCAAGGTTGTCGGCGCTACTGTAGAAGGCGCGGCCGCTGTTGATACGGGTCATGCGCTCCACAAAGTTGACCAACTGGTAGTTGTTCTCCAGCATGAAGGTGTTAATCAAGATGTCTTCCTGGGTACAACGGCGCACCTCTTTAAGGGTCTCCAGTTCGGTACGGTGGCTGGGCGGATAGGCGAAGAACGCCCGGTCGCCTTCCAGGTGGGCGGTGGGCTCGCCGTCGGTTACCACCAGTATCTGTCGAGTACCGCCCTTTTCCTTGGAAAGCAGCTTTCTGGAGAGTATCAAGGCATGATGCAGGTTGGTGCCGGACACCCAGGAGTTCCAGCTGCATTTGGCCAGGTCCTCTTCTTTGATCTCACGCGCATAGTCCGAAAATCCTACGATATGGAGGCTGTCTCTCGGGTATTGGCTTCGCATAAGTGCCATCAGAGCCAGAGTGACCTTCTTGGCCGCCTGCCAGTTGTTAAATAGGCCCATAGATCGGCTTTGGTCTAACAACAGAACGGTTGAGGACCGGGTCATGTGCTCGTTCCGGTAAACTTCAAAGTCCTCCGGTCTAAGACGAACCGGCACTTGAGGGCCGCCTCGGAGCACGGCGTTCTTGACTGTAGCTTGCAGATCGACCTGGAACGGATCGCCGAATTCGTAAATCTTAGTTTCACCAAGAAGGTCGCCATTAGCGCCACGGGCGTCCATCTGATGGTTACCCATGCGGTCTTTCTTCAGGTGGGTAAAGACCTCTTTCAGGGCTTTCTGGCCGATACGGCGGATGCCCCGGGCAGTTAGGTCCATCTTTTCGTTGTCAGTCACATAGCCCGATTCTTGAAGCATCTTCCGCAATCGGTCCAATTCGTCGTAGATGCGGCGGGCATCGTCACCCAAGAGTTCGGCTAGTTTGTCGGGGTCGATGTTTTCCATGTTCCCGGTACGCATGGCTTCTTGGAGGGATTGTTCTAGTTGGTCCAACTCCTGAAGGTCTCGCATCATCTCCTTCGCCTGTTCCATGGTCAGGCTATCCTCGCCAAGAAACGGGTACTGACGGCGCAGGTCGTCCATCGGCATCAGCTGTTCCATCAACGATGCAAACTGAGCCATTGCCTGCTGGGTCTCTGGGTCGAAGGCTTGGGATAAGGCGTCTTCCATCTCGCGGCGGGCTTCCGGAGACATACTGTCCAGCATGGACTGAGATTGAGCCAACTGCTCTTGTAATTGCTGCATCAGCTCTTCAAAACTCTGAGGCGGATTGTCACCGAACATACCGCCGAATTGCTGCATGAATTTGTCGAAGTCCGGTTCACTACCGGACAACTTGTCTTTGATCATCTGGTTAAGCTGATCCATCATGTCTCGGGTAGCAGCCATGTCTTCAGGCGACATGCTCTTGATCTGGTCCATCATCTGCTGGCCCGTGTTCTGAGCCATCTGGCTCTTCAGCGAGTCTAAGAGTTCTTGGAACTTCTCCTGAGCTTCTGAGTCTATGAAGTCGTATTCCAAAAGCTCTTGAATCTGACCTCCGAGGCCTTCGGGGAGGTTGTCCAGCTTCCCTTGGTTGTTATCTGCGCGCTTCTTCAGCAGGTCGAGCAAACTCTGCTGTTGATCCTTGTCTTCACCATCGTCGGCGTCAACTTGGCCTTGGGCTTCGTCCAGCCGGCGTTTGATGCCTTCTCGTTCGGTTTTAACGACCTCTTCCAAGCGTTCTTTGAGGTCATCTACCACCGAGTCCATGTTGTGTTGCTGGAGTTGCTGGCGGCGCTTGTTCTTTAGTTGTTCCATCAATTCGCGCAGGCCAGGCATCTGCTGCCCATCGCGATTCTGGGGCCCCTGGCGCATCATGTCCCGCAGGGCCTGCATAACATCGCCGTGGTTGAGGATATCTTCGGAGAGGAGGTCCATTAACTGGTCGGCGTCGAGTTCAAAAATCTGCTGGCTGCCGTCCCATTGGGAGTACCTACGTGTACGGTAGAGCATCGCGCCTTCCTAAATTGAGGACGGGTGAATCTGGGCCATCATACCCGGGGTTTTCCGACAATAGCAAGGACGAAAGACCGGTCTAGATAACGTTTGCGCCGAGGATGTCTCTGAGATGAGATAGCGCCCAATCGTGGGCGTCGGATTTAAAGCTAGCCACACAATCAGCGGGCACTTCAACAGAATAGTCGCGGTTGCGGGCATCTGATGCAGTATGGAGAACACAGATGTCAGTGCAAACTCCGCAGATGATGACCTTGTCCGGATTCGCTGCGGACAGTCTGGCTTCCAAAGGCGTGTTGAAAAACCCGCTGTAGCGGTTCTTGGGAATTACATTGTCCTCAGTCACAAACCCTGAAAGTTCCGAAATGACGTGGGGCTCTTCTGTCCCTTTCACACAGTGAACCGGAAATATCTGGAACTCCAGGTCTCCTGGGTCGTGGTGGTCCGATATGAAAAGTATTTTGGAGCCCTCCGCTTGCTGTCTGAGCAATAAAGCATGGACATTGGGGATTATCTGCCTCGACTCATCTCCGCAATAAAGATTGTGGCCCGGCTCTAAGAACCCTTTAACCATGTCGATAACCAAAACTACATTTGCCATGTGCAATCTCCGTTGCTAAGGTTGCCGTTGAGGAGGAGGGACAGTTGTCATTTCACCGGAGTCGTTAGCAGGTATCTCCGGTAAAATAGGAATACGTCCGTTACCAGGTCTCCGGCCACCACCTTTCCACTGGAGCGGTGTCGGAATCCTAAGCGTGTATGGCGAATTGGGCGTCCTCGGCCAGCATGCTGGAGAGACCCATAGCTTCGAAGCAGTCTTGCAAACTAACCATGCTATCCATCAGGTGGGCGGTCGTGCCCTTTTCCTTCAATTGGGCCATCACTTGCTCCACAACATGGGTTACCGACAGTAGGGCACTGGCAGGATAAATAACTATCTTGAATCCGAGCCTCTCCAATTCAGTAGCCGATAGCAATGGTGATTTCCCCGACTCAACGAAATTGAACAGCAGCGGAATGTCGAGGTTTTTGCCGGCACGCTCAACCTCTGCCGGGGTGCGTAGCGCTTCGACGAACAACGCGTCGGCACCAGCTTTTACGTACTCATCGCAGCGGTGCATGGCATCGTCCCATCCGGTGACTGCGATGGAATCAGTACGCACTATAATGGTGAAATCATCGTCGGTGCGGGCGTCCACAGCTGCCCGTATCTTCTGGACCATGTCTTCTGTGGAGACGACTTTCTTATCGTCCAGGTGGCCACAGCGTTTCGGCATCTCCTGGTCTTCTATATGGATGGCCGCCACACCGGCCCGTTCGTACTGTCTGACCGTCCGACGCACGTTCAACACTCCACCGTAGCCAGTGTCAGCATCGGCGATGAGTGGCACCTCCAAGATGTCGGCCAACGCAGCAGCGTTCGCAACCATCTCAGTCATGCTCGCCAGGCCCAGGTCAGGGCGACCGAGTTGGGCCACTGACGTTCCTGCTCCAGTCATGTAAACGGCTGGAAAGCCGGCCTTTTCGATCAGCTTTGCCGTAAGGCAGTCATAAGCTCCAGGGGCTTGAATGATTCCTGGGTCGTTGAGCAATTTCCGGAACTTGGTGGTAATGCGCATGGGGGCCTCCGATCTTGGTGCGGGTATAGAATCGTAGAACGTGGCGACATTATACAGGGCGGTATTCCAGGGTTCAGATCAGGGAAGGGACAAGACCAGGGGACGGAAATCAGGCGATCATCCCGCCATCGATTGTAAGAACTTGGCCGGTGATATAGCTCGCCCCGTCACCGGCCAAGAAAATCACAGCCTCGGCTACGTCCTCGGGTGTCCCGAAGCGGCCCATGGGAATGGTGGATAGTATCTTGTCCTGGGTCTCCTCACTCAGTTCGTCGACCATGGCCGTCGTGATGTAGCCTGGAGCCAGTGCATTAACCGTCACGTTGCGGGAGGCAACTTCTCTGGCGACCGCCTTAGTCAGACCGACTAATCCGGCCTTGGCGGCAGCGTAATTGGCCTGGCCTGGGTTGCCTGAGAGACCCACCACCGACGACATGTTAATCACACGGCCGGAGCGTTGCCGAATCATATGGGTCATAGCGTATCGGGTGCAAAGGAAAGCACCGCGGAGGTTCACGTTCATCACACTGTCGAAGTCTTCTGGCTTCATCCTGATCAACAGTTGGTCCTTGTTGATGCCAGCGTTGTTAACCAGGATGTCGATGCGGCCATAGTGGTCTACCAAGTCCTTAATCACTTTTTCAGCGGGTTCTTCCAGAGATACGTCTCCGCCAACTAGAATGGCCTTTCCTCCGGCCTTATTAATGGAGTCGACAACAATCTCGGCGGCATCTGAGCTGGCGTGGAAATTAACGCCGACCCTGGCCCCAGCCTGGGCCAGACGATGGGCAACAACGGCGCCAATCCCCCGGGAGGCCCCGGTAACCAGTGCGACTTTACCGTCCAGTTGGATACCGCCCATATAGCTAATCTACCTGCTCGCGCCGCTACCGGCGGCTTTGGCCGCAGCCTCTTTATTAACACTAGCCAGGTCTTCCGACATGATCTCGATCATTCCCAGGTCAACGTAGCGGATGGCAGTGCTCACTGCAGCCGTAATCTCGTCGGCCTTACTGGAACCGTGGCCCACGATCACTGGGCCTTTCACGCCGAACAGCGGGCCGCCGTTGGAGCGTGTGCGATTGGTCAATTGAACCATCTCGGCGGCGAATTTTGATACGGTTGTCTCGTCCAGGGCGGTACCTAAGCTTCTCTGGGCATAGGCGGCAAACGCCTGGCCAAGACCCTCGGTGAACTTGATCAGGATGTTTCCGACAAAGCCGTCGGCTATGATTACTTCAGCCTTCTCGGTGAAGAAGTCCATGCCTTCTACGTTACCCACAAAGTTCATTCCGCTGTCTTGGAAGACTTGGTAAGCCTCCTGTACCTGTTTATTGCCCTTGGTCGATTCTGAGCCTACGCTCAGCAGGGCAACTCTAGGGTTTTCTATGCCCATGTAAGTGCGGGCCCAAGAAACGCCCAGGGACGCGAAGTTAAGCAGGAGGGCCGGACGGCAATCTATATTGGCGCCGATGTCCATCAAAACCGTATTGGGGGCCAAGCCGAGAAAAGGGCCACCGATACAAGGCCGGTCGAGGCCCGGCATCAAGCCAAGGTTCAATACCGCGCTGACCATCGACCCGCCAGTGGAGCCCATGGAGACCATGACATCGGCATCGCCGCTCTTGACCAACTTGGTCGCGACCACCACCGAGGAGTTGGGCTTGGTACGCATAGCTTGCAGAGGGTGTTCGTCATCGCCGACCTTACCTTGGGAGGGGACCACACTGATGGAGATGCCGGTCGTGTCATGTTTGGCTAGTTCGTCTTCAACCGGGCCTTGGTCTCCAACAAGAATTATCTCGACACTATCAGCTTTAGCTGCGGTCAGAGCCCCTCTTACCGTCTCAATCGGTCCATGGTCTCCGCCCATGGCGTCCATAGCTACTCTAACTGGCGCCGATCGGATATCCCTAGTGTTCTGCATTATGTTCCTTCCTCGTCTTACCAGTGCCTTAGGCAGTGCACTGGTAGGATCGCTAAAAGGTTATTACTCCTGAATTATCGTGAGACCGGCAAATCCGGTTATCAGTTCTTGCCCAGTGTCGCTCTGCCTAACACCCACAGCGTAGGTCAGAGATGAGTCTTGTTTTTTGGCTAGATCCCCCCAAGTCTCCACCTGGTCGCCGAGGTAAGCGGCACCCCTGAATCTGGCCCGAAGACTTCCGGTCTGGAGCCAGTCTTGTCCATGAGTTGCTGTCATCATTTCCGATACGAATGCTAGAGTCAACATGCCATGGGCGATTATTCCGCCGAATGGAGTCGTGGCAGCAAACTCTGAGTCTAAGTGCAGCGGGTTGTCATCCCCAGATATTTTGGCGTAAGCGTTCAGGCGTTCTTGGTTGATACTTCTTGAGATAACCCCCAGGCCACTTTCCGCCCATCCAGTATCCTGGTTTATTTCTTCTTTTTTAGGCGGTGCCTCTGGCGAGTTCTCGCCGGGTACGAGAACAGTACTTCTAGACTTGAGAACTACTGCCCCAGCAGACTCCACGGTGCAAATCACAGTCAAAAACTCGAGCCCAGCGCGGCGGCGAGGTTTCTCTACCAGTGCCTTAACGCTAACCTGACTGTTGATAGCGACGGGGGTCACGGTCTCGACTTCCTGGAGGCTGTGGATAGCACCTGGTGGTAGTGCCAATTCCTTGAGCAAAGCACCTAAGGCAGAGGCGGCTGAGAATAATGGGGGCGCGATGCCGGTCTCTTGATAGATTGGGAGAGCATCGCCGACCGAGCGCAGGTATTCGTCGACCGAGTCCTGAGTCGCATATATGGAGCCCAAGTCCAGATTTTGTTCAGACTCAACCAACTATGCCAGCCATCCTCTCTACGCCGTTGCCTTGCGGCAGGCCCGATTATACGCAGGGCCAATGTGACCAGCAAGATTATGTACACCCAGCTTAACCAGCTTTGCGGCTATAAGCGGGGATTATTGAGTTAAGCGGCGTCTCCGAAGTTTTCTAACGCCAACCCCGCTATGTGTTCACCGATAGCGAGCGAGGACGTTGCCCCCGGAGACGGGGCGTTCAGCACGTGGATGGCGTTCCGCCCCTGGATGATGCTGAAGTCGTCCAACAACGAGCCGTCTCGGGCCACCGCTTGAGCCCGGACCCCAGAGCCACCGCTGTCCAGGTCAGAGTTTTGAATCTCGGGTATCAAACGCTGAAGGTCATGCAAGAACACCCGTCTGTTGTAGGAGCGGTAAATCTCACCCATGCCAATCTTCCAATACTTGAGGGCCATCTTCCAGAAGCCGGGATAACCCAGATTGCCTAGGCTATCGCCGAGGCTGAAGTCCCGCTTCCTGTATCCCTCCCGGCGCAGCGCCATCACCGCGTTGGGGCCGGCCTCGACATGCCCTTTGATGTTACGGGTAAAGTGGACGCCCAGGAAGGGGAACTGGGGGTCAGGCACCGGGTAGATCAACCCGGACACCAGATAGTGGCTCTCCGGCCTGAGTGTGTAGTACTCGCCCCGGAACGGAATGATACGTACGCTGACCTTTTCCTCGGTCATGGATGCCACTTTGTCGGCGTACAGCCCACCGCAGTTGATGAGGTGTTTAGCTTGGAGTGTGCCCTTGGTAGTCTCCAATGTTACCGAGCCGGAGAAGCTTTTGATGTTCTTTACCTCGGCCCCCGTGAAGATATCTCCACCCGCCTGTTGAAACCTGTCAGCGAATGCGGCGGCCACTTTGGTGAAGTCGACTATCCCCGTATGTGGCGCCCACAGGGCTTTTATCCCGGCGGTGTGGGGCTCGATCTCTTTCAGTCTTTCCGGGCCGACCATCTCCAAGTCAGGGACACCGTTGGCCGTTCCCCTTTCGTAAAGGTCCTGCAAGCGGCCTAGTTCCGATTCCTCTAAGGCTACAATGACCTTGCCGCACTGCTGGTATTCGATCTCGTTCTCTTCGCAGAACTTCACCATGTTGTTTAGGCCGGCTACGCAGAATCGAGCCTTGTGGGAGCCTGGGCGGTAGTAGATGCCAGAGTGCATCACCCCACTGTTGTGCCCGGTCTGGTGGGTCGCTAGTCCGTCTTCTTTCTCAACGACCGCCACCCGCCACCCGGAGGCGCGTTCCAACAACTGCATGGCGGTGGACAACCCCAAGATGCCGCCGCCGATAATCGCTACGTCATATTGACTCGATTCCATCTGTCGCCTCTGTTTATTCCGTTTGACCGTCTGATCGCAATCAAGTGAGACTCAGGGTAGTCTGCAAGGCTGTGCCGGTCAAGGAACGACAGAAAGGCTATATTCTTGACCCTTGCCCTCCCATGAAGTAGTTTGGAACGTACTGCTTACCAGACGGGAACTCCTATCTGGTGAACGTAACGTTGCCCAGGCTGCTGGTTACCGTTTGCGCCTGGCCCAATCTCAGCAAGTAATGGAGCTCCTTATGCATTTTGGCGCATTCATGGAATTCGGTAATCGGGACGGGGTCAACGAAGCCCAGGCGTTTCAAGAAGGTTTCAGAATGGTCGACGCGGCCGAAGAGATGGGTCTGGACGGCGTGTGGCTGGCCGAACTCCACTTCAACCCTGCTCGGTCAGTACTCTCATCGCCCATCGTCGTCGCCACATCAATAGCCACCCGCACCAAGCGGCTCCGAATCGGCATGGCGGTATACGTTCTTCCGTTGAGTAACCCTCTCCGCATCGCCGAGGAAGTGGCCACCGTCGATCACATCAGCGAAGGGCGTTTCGAGTTTGGCATCGGCCGCAGCGGATTCGCCCGGTCCTACGATGTCTTCAGCATCCCCTACATTGAGAGCCAGGAACGGTTCGCCGAATCCCTAAAAATCATCCTTCAAGCCTGGGAAGGGAAGGAGTTCTCCTATCACGGGAAGCATTACAACGTAGAGAGCGCCATCATATCGCCCGTTCCATACCAAAAACCGCACCCGCCGCTAAGGGTCGCTGCCAACTCCCCTGACACCTTTGTCAGGCTAGGCGAAGCTGGGCGTCCTATATTTGTCGGCCTGCGGGGAATGGACATTCCCGAGCTCCGGGAGAACGTGGATCGGTACCGTCGCAGTTGGAAGGAAGCGGGCCACGACGGAGAAGGCGATGTGTCTTTGCGCATACCGGTATACGCCGGTGAGACCATGGAACAGGCCATGGACGAACCCTTCGAGAGCATAAGCGGTTACTTCGGGCGTATGGGAAACTTATACCGCGAACGGGCCGGGAAGGCTGGACTGGATGCAACCGAGTTGTCCAACGGGCGGGCAGACCAGATAGAAGCCCTCAGTTATGAAGACATGCTGGAAACCAAAATCGCCTTTGGGACTGCAGAGAGTCTAGTCGACCGGTTCACCCAACTGAAAGAAGAGTTAGGGTTAGACGGAGTGGTCGCCGAGTTGAACGCAGGTGGCTTAATACCAGAAGAGCGAGTGCTTCGAAGCCTGCGCATCGTTACTGAGAAGGTCATGCCGGTCTTTAAGTAGGACCTTATCCGATAATCATATAGAGAGTTGATCGAGTTGAAACTAGCGATATTGGACGATTACCAAGGAACTGCCAAAGACTTGGCCGATTGGTCAAAGCTACCCGCCGGGGTCGAAGTCGAGTTTTTCCAAGACCACATCGTCGATGAAGACCAGCTTGTAGAAAGACTGGGAGATTTCGACTTGGTGCAGGGCATGAGGGAGCGCACTCCGTTCCCACGCTCCGTGCTGTCCAGGCTGCCCAACCTCCGGTTGTTGATTACCACCGGCCGCAGAAACGCGTCTTTCGACATAGAAGCGGCCAGCGAATTGGGGATTACGGTCTGCGGAACCAACGGCGGAGGTGAAGGCACAACCGAACTAACTTGGGGTCTGATACTAGCAATGTTGCGGCACATCCCAGAGGAGGAGCGGAGATCTCGGGCCGGCAGTTGGGGCACCACTGTCGGAATCGGCGTCAAAGGTAAGACCTTGGGACTGATCGGGTTAGGCCACATAGGTTCATTGGTAGCTAGGGTCGCTAAGGCCTTCGACATGAACGTCATCGCTTGGAGTCAGAACATGACCCACGAGCGCGCCAATGAATGCGGGGCTACTCTGGTGGACAAGGAAACTTTATTCAGAGACTCTGACATCGTCTCGGTCCATCTGGTACTCAGCGACCGTACTAGGGGCTTGGTAGGCAAATCAGACCTAGCTTTCATGAAGCCTTCGGCCTACATCGTAAACACTTCCCGGGGGCCGATCATCGACGAAATGGCACTAATCGATGTTCTTGAACGGAAGGCCATCGCCGGGGCGGCGTTGGACACATTTGTTATTGAGCCATTGCCTAAAGATCATCCGTTTTTCAAGACACCAAACACCTTGATCTCCCCTCACCTTGGCTACGTCATTGACGACAGCTACGAGGCTTTCTACGCTGGGGTTATCGAAAATGTACGGGCATTCACCAGCGGGGAACCCGTCCGAACCATCAACGAAGACGTGCTTACTTCTTCACAGTTCCGGGGCTACACGTAGAGTTCTCCTCTAAGTACAACGTTGAGAAGCAAAGCCCCAACCCTAACACTCCTCCTTGCAGGAGAGAGGGAATATCGCACCATATGGAGGCCCCTCAGATGAAAGCGGTCAGATTGAACGAGTTCGGTGGCGTGGACAAGCTCTTGATCGAGGACGTTCCAGAGCCAACTCTCAGACCCCACCATGTGATGATCAAAGTGGATTCGGCCGGAGTAAATTACGCTGACATCCTCCGTAGAGGGGGCAACTACCCCGGTCCCGGCTTGCCTTCATCCATGGGGCTTGAAGCCGCAGGAACGGTCACTGCCGTAGGTTCCGAAGTCAGCAGAATATCAGTGGGCCAGAAGGTGATGGCCATGGGGCCGGGCAGCCAGGCCGAATATGTGGGGATCAACGGCAACTTGGTGTTCCCTTATCCCGACTCTCTTGACCCTGTGGAAGCAGGGGGCATGCCCATAGTATTCCTGACCTCGTACCACATCCTGAAGAGCAGAGGGCACACGCGGCCGGGTGACACTGTACTGGTGCAGGCAGGAGCTTCGGGTGTGGGTACTGTCCTTATCCAACTCGCCAAGGCCTGGGGCGCCAAGGTTATAGCCACGGCGTCAACCCAGGACAAACTGGACCTCTGCAAGTCCCTCGGGGCGGATATCACCATCAATTACACTGCGACCGACTTTGAAGAGGTGGTCAAAGAGGAATCGAAGGGTGAAGGCGTCCAGTTGGTGGCCGAGTGTGTGGGCGGTGAAGTATTGGAAAAGAGTGTCCGATGTCTTGCTGCCTATGGAACACTGGTCAGTTACGGAAACGCCTCACAGACATCAGCCAATCTGGTATCTTCGGATATCACGTCCAATAACCGGACCGTTATTGGGTTCAGCATGGGCCGGTCTCCGGTCGGCACACTGGACCACCAAGGGGCCATGGCGGAGATGTTCCCCATGATCAGCGAAGGCAAAGCCAAACTGATTATTGACCAGATACTGCCATTGGCCGAGGTCGGCAAGGCCCACCAGCACCTGGCCAGCCGGGGCGCCCACGGCAAGGTGATCCTCACTCCATAGGTATTCTAGCTACTCTCCTTTCTGCCAGATGGCCTCAAGGACTGTGCCGGGGGACATAGGCGTCTCTGACATGCGAATGCCGATGGCCTGGTTGATGGCGTTGGCTATGGCGGGAACCGGTGGAATTATTGAAACCTCACCCACTCCACGCACACCGGTTGGGTGTTCGGGATTGGGCACCTCAACCATCTGGGTGTCGATCATCGGCAGGTCCTTGGCGATAGGCATTCGGTAGTCCAGCCAACTGGAGTTCAGCATAACGCCCTGGTCGTTGGTCACGTATTCCTCATTCAAGGCCCAGCCGATCCCTTGAACCGCACCACCCTGGATCTGACCTTCCACATAGGTGGGATGGACCGCTGTGCCAGGGTCTTGGAGGGCGGTGTACCTGACTATATCCGTCTTGCCTGTATCACGGTCAACTTGAACGTCCACGATGTGCACCGCGAAGCCAGGACTCTCCCCGCCCCAGGCACCGCCGGCCCGGCCGATCAGCGGCCCTCCGGTAGCATTCTGCCGGGCAGCTATTTCCTTTAGAGTCAGCTGTTGCTCCGGATTGGAGCGGCGGGTGAAAACGCCGTCGGCGATGTCCACTTCCTCTACCGGAACATCCCAGACCAAAGCGGCCCTGGCTGCCAGTTGGCTCAGCAAATCGCGAGCTGCCTCGAATGATGCCCAACCGGTCTTGTAAACAGCACTGCTACCGGCACTGATGGCTGTGTAGCCAATGGAATCCGTATCTCCGATGGAAGGATGCACTTCCTCAGCCGAGACGCCCAGGACCTCGGCCACGTGCATGGCTGCAGCGGTCCGGCTGCCGGCGAGGTCCGCTGAACCTTCAACCAATCCGACGCTCCCGTCCTGCTGCAAGCTAACCACAGCGCTAGCCGGGCCAGTGATATTGGCGCAGACGGCGGTTGCAATACCCCGACCTCTGTTGGGTCCGCCAAGGGGTGCGTTGTAGTGGGGATGGTTCTTGGCGGCTTGAAGAGTCTCCACGTAGCCCACTTTCTTGTAGGGGATGCCGGTGACCCGGCGCGTTCCCTCTTTGGCGGCGTTCAATATTCGGAACTCAATTGGATCCATGGACAACTTGGCGGCCAGTTCATCAATCAGGGTCTCTCCGGCAAACCCGGCGGGTGGGCCGAGCGGTGCGCGGTAGGGCGCGACCTTGGGCCTGTTAACCACCACGTCGTAACCTTCAGAACGAACATTCGCTATGTCGTATGGCGCGAAGACCGTAAGAGACGCAAGATTGACCAACGATCCAGGGAACGCTCCAGACTCATATACGAAATGAGCGGCAGCGGCGGTGATGCGGCCGTCGTTAGTAGCACCTATCATCGCCCTGATATAGCCACCTGCAGTGGCGCCGGTAGCTTCAAAGACTTCAGCCCGGGTCATGGTAATCTTTACCGGCCGACCCGTTTTCTTAGACAACACGGCCGCCACAGGCTCGACGTAAACCACCAGCTTTCCGCCGAAACCGCCTCCCACTTCCATGGGCACCACTTTGACCTGAGATACGGGCACGCCAAGAACCAGAGCAGTGAAGTCGCGGATGGCGAAATGGCCCTGAGAACTGCCCCAAACGGTCACACGTCCATCACGGTCCCAACGGGCAGTGGCGCTGTGTGGCTCTATGTATCCTTGGTGCACCGGTTTGGTCCGGAACTCGCGTTCCACCACAACGTCAGCATCTCTGAAGCCCTGCTCAGGGTCGCCTAACTCAAATACGAAGTGGCTAGCGATGTTGGTAGAAGAGCCATCATCATCGTCATCTCGAAGCCCGCCGGGGCGGAAGAATTCACCCTCAGAGTGGAACAGTCGATCGTGCAGGATCGTCGAGCCTGGCTCCATCGCCTTTTTCCCATCCAATACGGGAATTAAAACCTCGTAATCTACCTCGATGAGAGAAAGTGCAAGCTCGGCGGTATGCACGCTGTCCGCAGCCACCGCAGCTATGGCATGACCTTTGTATAAGGCCTTGCCACTGGCCATCACGTTGTTACTAAGGAACCTTGGGTTCAGGGGAGACCCTTCGGCCACGTCCGCCGGTCGGCCAGACAGTACAGGCAGATCGTCAGATGTCATAAACGCTTTTACACCAGGCAGTGCCAGGGCTTTGGAGGCGTCGATGGTCTTTATCCTAGCATGAGCGTGAGGGCTTCTCAGTATCTTGCCGTGAAGAAGGCCAGGTAGGCTGATATCGGCGCCGTAGCGGGCCTGTCCAGTGACTTTATCCGTGGCGTCGTGGCGTATGGGAGAGGTGCCAATAACTCGGAATCCGCCGTCGTTGACTGATGATTTGTCTGTCATATCAAAGCTCCTTCCTTAACACCAATCGAGTTGTTATTCATAGCGCAGTGCCTCGGCGGGATAGATGCGTGAGGCCTGGCGCGCTGGCATGAAAGTGGTCGCCAGAGAAAACACGTAAGCGATTGCTATTATGATGCCTATCTGGAGCCAAGGGATAGCGAACCGGATTGTCTCGACGTCCTCTTGTATGTCCTGCACTATGTTCCATGAAATGATCGTGCCCAAGCCCACTCCGATCGCTATTCCCATCAACACGACGAAAGACGACTCTGTGAGGAAGCTAAATTGAACCATCCGCCTACGGTAGCCGATGGCCCGCAGCACGCCAATCTGTTGCCTGCGTTCCACCACCGCACGCAGGCTTACCACTCCCAGCGAGGCTATCCCCACCAACAAACCCAAACCCATGAAACTGGTGAATACGTAGTTGAAAGCCCTGTTGGCGGAAGCGATGTCATCCACCAGGTCAGACAACACATCGCTCTCCATTCCGTTCTCCCGAAAAGCCGATTCAAGGTTCTTAGATAGCAGATCTACATCAACACCTTCGGCAGCCTTAAACCGATAGGTAGTCGTTGGTATGCGGAATGGAATGGCCTCATCGATTCCGTTCCTTGATGCGATCATACCCACGCCCAATTGCCCAAAGGCATCGGTAAGCCTGTCCAGCACACCGATGACTGTCATGGAAATAACTTGGCCAGTGCGAGGCTCTCGCACCTCAATATCGATAGCTTCCATCTTGGTGTCCTCGTAGTAAACCCCTTCAATCTCGAATGGTATCTCGTCGTCGGAGAATCCCTCCCTGGATGGAACAACCAGAGAATCGACAACCACCAGATTAGAGTCTTCCCGGATTGCCGCCCAAACATCCTTTTGGGTCTCGTAGCCGCTAGCGAACAGCTTCAGATTGGCCCCGGTTTCTTGTAGGAATCTATCGTCGGCAGCACGTATGGCGTAGAACTCCCACCGCTGGTCGTCTGCTCCAACGCTTCGGGCCTCCACAGGGAAAGTGGTGTAGCCGCCGATGGTCGTAATGTCCTGGTTTTCCAGGTCTGGTTTTCCATCTATGGCTCGGCGGATATCGTCTATAGGGGTACTGCTATTGACGGAGGCTTGAATGTCCCATCCGCCGGCCACTCGCTCGGAGTCACCTACCGCGGCGCTGAAAGCCTCGGTGAGGATAGACATCACTATCAATGTGAAGATAACCAAGGCAAACATGGCCAAGGTCAGTCCGGTCCGGAATTTGGCGGACATTGGGTAGGCCACAGCAGTAATTAGCACCGGCCTTAGTTGACCGAAAGGACCAGTCATATAAGTGAGGAATCTCAGGAGAAGATCGGCATTGTACATCACCGTCCAGACGGCCGCACCCACCATGGCGATACCGGAGATGAAGAACATCTCTACCCCGCCATCAACGTCCCCAAAGATCGATCTCAAAACCCCAAACGGAAGAACCCAGAAGGCCAGATTCGCTACGCCCATGAACGTGTAGGCGGCACGGTCTCCTACATCTGGCCGGAGTCTGGTGCGGTGGGAAAGCGTCCTGACGGTTAAGCCAATACCTATGATAACCAAAGTTACGCCGATTCGGATCGGAGCGGCCTCACCAGACGAAACCCCGAGCCACGTGAATAGAACTCCTGCCACCGCGGTTAGCCAACCATGGCTCATGGGCACCCAAAGGGCCTGAGCCACTTCACCGAAAAATCTCGGAGGAGAAGTAGTGGCTGCCCATACAGACCTGAGCAATAATCCAGTCCCCTTAGCCACATCCAACTTGACTAAGGCCCAGACTCCAGTACCGGCCAAAGCTGCCGGGTGGTAGCACACCCGTAGGAGGGCCAAAAGACGGGCGCGGAACGGAGTTTCAGATCGGCGCGTCGATGAGGGCAGTCCGCGGACCGCTGCCACAATATTTAACCGGCTAACCTGGTATGCCGATATTCCGACAGTGCCCATGGTGATGACCATTCCCAAACAGTACGCGACAACTACGCTTCTGATCTCGTAGTGTGCGAACATTGTGAAGTTCTCCGGAGCTCCGGCGCCCCCTGATGCGAAGATCCTATTGACTGTGAAAACGATCACAGAGCTAGCCCCCAGGCCTAGTACTACACCTACCGCGCCGGAAACGATGGAGTAGGCCGTGCCCTCAAAGATAAACATCTGGACCAGGTGACGACGTTTGGCGCCCACGGCCCTCGCCATACCCATCTCAGAACGCCGGGCAGCCGCCAACATGACGAAGATCAAAAAGATCAACAACACCCCAACCATGATGGAGAACAGGCCCATGATGACGAAGATGCTAGTCACTCCGGAGCCGGCCCGATCCGCTTCATCCAGCACCTGTTTCTTGATATCGAGCACCCGGAACTCAGCCAGTCCGGAAAATAACGTGCTAGCCTGACGTCCCACCTCATCCAATTCGGCCTCGCTGACTGCGCTCAAGACTACTTCTTGGACACCATCATCGGCCAGAGCGCCTACGAACTCGTCGCTCATCTCACGCCCACCAAGTCCATCCAACAATGCACTCAGATCGCTGGCCAATTTTCCACTCAGAGTGGGTGCCAAGAGGTTCAATTGCTGGATGACA
>CEVO01086537.1_pt1 | contig 20473 bp, 18 predicted proteins | sample 531511 | NCBI WGS metagenome assembly CEVO01 (sample SAMEA2623907, study PRJEB7988) | marine metagenome | biome: marine biome (ENVO:00000447); feature: mesopelagic zone (ENVO:00000213); material: "saline water (ENVO:00002010), including plankton (ENVO:xxxxxxxx)" | depth 800 m | reverse complement strand
GGTTATCGTCTTGTACTTATCGCTAACAATCAGTTGATGGATTTTGCCTAAACGCAAGGTTTCCGAAGGAAATACATTGCGTACTGGCGCTTTGAAAAAGCTACAGTCTGTGTACCAAGTGTTATCCAGTTCATCCAACCAGCTTAGTTCATCTTCTTCCTCAACCGAAAGATTGAGATGCAAGGCATCGTTAATCTTGTTCAGTAATTCGTCTTCTGTATTGGTTTCAAAATAGAACTGTGCAAAGTCGAAGGCATCGCCTGAGAAACTTTTGTATTCGGTATCACTATGAATAGCCATACTTTTTTCAATGCGAATTGATAAGGTTTCCTTATCTGCATTGAAAGGATTGCGCGTTATCCCGAACGTCCTTCCCGAAAGGGAAAGGACGGTTGTATCGGGATAGAATTGTCTCAACACATATGCGTAGATATTTATGCCGTAATGTGTTTTATCCAAAATGTTCTTTCTACTTAACTCCATCACACTCAAAATTTGGATTGTAGTAATTGCTCTGAAGTAGTTCCTCTATATCGGAAACCTTGTAGTAGAATTTGCCTTGTACCTTGCTGTATGGCAAGGTGCCGTTCTTGCGAAAAGTTTGCAACGTGCGCTTGCTTATGTGCAAGGTTTGCAGCACGTCTTGGTTATCAATCCACGTATTTTTAAGTCGTTCAGCCCTCGACTGTCTTATGAGTTCGATACGTGCTTTCAGGTCTTTTATTTCCTGCGAGAGCGACAGGATTAGGTTAACTATCTCTTTCATAACTGCACCTTTCCTTTCTTGATTAGATAATCGGCAGCTTGCTGCTCGATTTCGTCCCTTGAGTCCATACGGTTGCGTAGCAACCATTGGTCAAGTTCCTCTCGTTGGAAATAAATTTTCTTGCCGTTAGGCTTGTAATGCGGTACTGCGCTCGTGCTTGTGAGTTTGTACAAGTGTGATTGAGACAATTCTAAATAAGCGCAAGCTTCGTTAAAGTTGAGTACTGTTTTTTGCATTGTCTGCTGTTCCGTCAGCAGTTTTTCAATGCGGTTTAATTGTTCGATGATATTTGTGTCCATCGTTTATCGTATTAGAATAAATGAGGACATCAGGCCTAATGTCATCCTTGATTTTCAAGGACAAGGCAAATATTGGAAGATGTAAAATCGAAAAGAGTAAGGAAGTAGGATGAGGGTAAGATGACAGTAAGATTTCTTACTAATCTTACTGTTTTTTATTGCAGATTTTTAATGATATTGTCAATCTCTGTTTTTGATTTCGGATTATAAACCTTGTTTTTGTAGAGATTATTTGCAGTTAACGCAACAGTATTCTTTGTGTAAAATAGACCTGTACTTTCGATAGATTTTGGATTCAAGTTGGTAAAGTAAGGTTTTAAGGTGTCTAACACATATCTAAACTGCGTAGTTTCGCATCCTAAGTAAATTGGTGTATTGATTTCTGAGAAATCCTTTGCGGTCATCAATGCAGTAAAATCCTCGAGTTTAGTTCTTTGTTCGTCAATTAGGTCAATGTGTATTGTTAACTGCTTGAGAACTGATTCAAGCGTGTCCGTATTTCTGTCCTTAAATCCAAAAGAGACTTTTGGAACTGCCTGAGACTTTGTTTTTTGTTTCTTGCCATCTTTTTTATCGGTAGTAATTTTTGTTTCAGTAGTGGCAATTCGAATTATCTCTGGTTGGGCAAGGTTTTCTTGAAAGAAGTATTTGTATAGTTCATCTACTGAAAATTTGTCTTCATTACCGTATTGAGCATATCGTTCTTGTAATTCAAGGTAAAGCCATATCATATTCGCTTTTAAATATTGAATCACATAGGTGTCCTCGTTGCGGATGGACTCCCGAGAATGTTCGTACTTGTCAATGTAACTTTTTACTCGCTCAAGATTAGAGTGATGCTGACTAAACAACCTTTTGTAGTTGAAAATGTGTTCCGGTTCGGTGGCATCTATAGGAAAGCTTGAAATTATCTCATTGAATTTTTTGTTGGCTTCCTTGTCTATTAAGTTCTTATAGTATTTGCGTTTATCGCCTAAAGCCCTTTCAGCAAACTCAATCGTAAAAAGTGGTGCTTCTTTATATTGAAATTTTAGGTTTTGATTGCGGACTAACTCTTTGAAATCTCTGTCTGGTCGATTATCCCTGTGAAGTCCTTTTGTAATTGATATAAGCGATGCGAAAACGTCTGTTATCATTATAAATCAAGTTTAATACGGTTAGAGGCTTCACGTTTTTTATCATCGATAACCTTAGCATAAATCTGGGTAGTACGCAATTCTTTATGTCCTAATAGCTTTGAAACCGTATAAATATCAGTACCTAAAGTCAGTTGTAATGTGGCGTAGGTATGACGTGCGCAATGGAACGTTATTGTTTTGCTTATTCCTGCATTCATCATCCATTGCTGTAGCTTTAAGTTAGTCCAGGCACTATAATGTAAGCCAGGTAATACTAAATCATCATCCTTGCCGCGTTCGCCTAACAATTCAACTGCTTGGTCTGAAATGGGAAGTGTCTCCGCACCTTTGGTTTTCTTCTGTCTGAATCTCACATAATATCCTCTTTCCTTGGAATGCTGTACTTCTGACCATTTCATTTTCTCAATATCTGACCAGCGTAAGCCAGTCAGCGCAGAGAAAATGAATGCTTTTTTGAGTTGTGGTAGTTCACATTCGGTATTTACTGCTTTTTGAAGTTCTTCCAGCGTGAGGAACTCGCGCTGTGGTTCGCCTTGTTTAAAGTGCGAAACACCATTTGCAGGATTAGATTTTAAAATTCCATCTGCAACCGCTTGTTTTAAAGCTGCGGTAAACTTGCCATAATAAGAATACTTAGAATTTTGAGATAGCGGTTTGTTTGCTCTACCGATTGCTTTTTTGTCCAGATAGTCTTTAAAGCCCTCTACAAACTCTTTATCAAGGTCTTGAAAGGTAATGTCTGTTGGTCGATACGCCTTGAAGTGTTTTAGCATACTGTACCAGTTGCCATAGTTGCCTGAACTGGTATTTTTCTTTTCTGCAAGAGCGGTTATATAAGTCGTGAAACTGCCTTTAAGTTTCTCTATATCATTAAATCCATATTGACCTTGTTGGATTTCAACTTGACGTTGCGCCCAGATAGTTTCTGCTAACTCGCGTGTTTTCTTGTTAACGGTGCGCTCATTTTTCGTTTTCGGATTCTGAATGAGATACAAGCTGAGGTACTCAGTCTTGCGTTTGCCTTTATTGTAGTAGTCGAGGTATAAGGCTATTTTTCCGTTTTTCTTGCGTTCTCTGAGTGTGACTTTCATAAGGCTACTAATTAAAAAGGTTTTCTATCTGGTGACGGGCAACAATATGTTTTCTGCCAAATGGCACAGCTTTAAGCTGGCCACGCTTAATCATTCTTTGAATGGTCCATCTGCTAACACCTATCAGTTTAGATGCATCGGTGATGCTTAAAAAATCCTTGTTGGATAAACTGTCTGCTGAAACTGTTATGGAATCCTGTGCTTCTTGATTTGCTTTAGTTTCTTGAAGCGCAGCATCAACTTTCTCTTTTCTCTTTCGTGCCTTGTAAGCTTTCTTAGCACAACTGTCGCCACAGTATTTGGTTACGGTTGTACGTGCTGTAAAGAGATTACCGCAATGCTGACAGGTTTTTGGGATGTAAAGATTACTGCTCATAAATGGTGCATTATGTAGCGTTATGGTGCAACGTGGGGCAATATGGTGCATCATTTCGCCTTGTTTCCTAAACCTGATAATTGGGCAACAAATACCTTTAGCAGGCAACAGATATACAACAAATATAGCTTAAAAAAAGCAAAAGGGCAACAAAAAAGAAGTAATAAATAACACGTAATCCCTTGTATAACAATGAAAAGCTAACAAAAGGAAAAGTAATTACTTCCCGATACAGAAATTGGCGAAGATATTTCCCAAGAGCTCATCATTTGTGATCTCGCCTGTAATTTCTCCGAAGTGATACAACGCTTGTCGAATGTCTATCGCCAGCAAGTCGCTTGAGAGTCCGCGATCGAGTCCGTTTTGAACGTTTTTGATTTCTTCCAGTGCTTTTAACAAAGAATCGTAATGTCGCGTATTGGTCACAATCGTTTCATTATTTCGCAAGGCGCCCGTATTCACAAAATCGAGTAGGGAAGAGGTCAAAGTTTCCACACCAGTACCATCCTTTGCAGAGACCAATAAGGCATTTGGTAAGGTTTTCGTAATGTCTTGTAGTTCTTCTTCGGAAAGTTGATCGACTTTATTAGCAATGACCATCAAAGGTTTCTGTGGATATTTTTCTTTTATTTTAGTTACTTCGGAAGCAATCATCTCCAAACGCGAGGCACGAAGCGCTTCAAAGGTATCCAAGAGATAAATGACCACTTGCGCTTGTTCGATCTTCTGAAAGGTTTTCTTGATTCCCAAACCTTCTATCGTATCTGAGGTGTCTCTTATTCCGGCGGTATCGATAAAGCGAAAACCGATTCCACCTAATGTGATTTCATCTTCAATGGTATCGCGCGTGGTACCGGCGATATCACTTACAATGGCGCGTTCTTCGTTCAACAGCGTGTTGAGCAAAGTCGACTTCCCTACGTTGGGTTCTCCTACGATGGCAACAGGAATACCGTTCTTCAACACATTACCGGTCGCAAAAGAGTCGATCAAACGTTTCAGTACTTGGGTAATTCTGGTAAGTAAGTTTCTAAACTCTTCGCGATTGGCGAATTCCACATCTTCTTCAGAAAAATCTAATTCTAGTTCAATTAAAGAAGCAAAATTGAGCAGTTCTTGTCGAAGCTGTTCGATCTCATTGGAAAAACCTCCACGCATCTGTTGGATCGCCAATTGATGAGATGCCTCGCTGTCACTTGATATGAGGTCTGCTACCGCTTCGGCCTGACTCAAATCCATTTTTCCGTGCAAGAAGGCACGTAGTGTAAACTCTCCAGCCTGCGCCATGCGCGCTCCTTTCCGCAGCACTAATTGAATGATCTCTTGTTGGATAAACGGACTCCCATGACAGGATAATTCTACCACATCTTCACCCGTATAACTTTTGGGGTTTTTAAAGAGGGTCGCAAGCACCTCGTCTATGAGTCGGTTGCCGTCTTTAATATGACCCAAATGAACTGTATGACTTTCTTGTTCCGCCAATACCTTTCCGCTCACCGAATCAAAAATATCCGACGCAATGGAAATTGCTTCGGGCCCTGAGAGTCGTACAACTGCGATGGCACCTGCTCCGGAAGGCGTTGCTAATGCGACAATAGTATCATTTGTTATCATACGGCAAAAGTACAAATAAACAGGCAGTGAATTTTATTTCGATATCACAGAATCGTGTAAGTGAGACTGCAACTTCCGTAATAATTAATAGGCGGACCAGGATAAAAGTAACGCGGTTCGTTATTTCCAAAAGCCGAAGCATTGATTAGAATAGAAGATGCGTAACGTACATCAGCCACATTATTGATGCCGGCTGACAGAAGAACTTTTATGTTTTCAAAGATTGTTTTTTCGTAACCGGCCTTTAGGTTGACAATGCTAAAAGGGTCACTATACAGCGAATTCGTGTCGGTAATGGGTTGTGTACCCACATGCAATAGATTTCCCAAAAGGTAATATCTTGAACGATGTTGAAGTTTTAGTCCGAGGGCTATTTTTTTATCAGGCACGCCGGTGAGATCATTCCCTGAGAAATCTTCATCACCGTCAACAAAATCAATGAATTTATGAAAATTGAATTCGGCCGTTCCGTAGGCACTTACTACGATATTGGTAAAAAGTTCTGAAGCATAATTAGCTCCCAATTCTATTCCACGATTGTGGGTTTTCCCTGCATTTCTCCCTACAAATTGATCATTTCCCACACGTTCGGCTACTATAAGATCATCAATAGAAAGTAGATAGGCTGCCGCTCGCACTTCCAACGCTCTATTGAACATAGATGTAGTGGCTCCCAATTCATAGTTCCAGCCTATTTCAGGACCTATTTCTGGGTTTACTACGCCTTCTGGGGTTAGGGTTTCTGCAACACTGGGATAATTAAACCCTCTGCTCACGTTCCCGTAGAGCGTCCAATAGATGGTAGGTTGATATAGCAGATTAAAGTTAGGGGCCACAATCGTACTAAAATCTCTATCTGCCCTAATGTTTGCAGCACCGGAATTGAACCGATCCCTGAGTTGGTAATTCGTCGTATTGACATTGACGCCTACTTCCGTTTTCCATTGATTTGATAATGGGATAATAGTAGTTGCAAATACATTGAGTTGTCTTCTTTTTTCTACGTTATGACTTAATAAACTTCCTTGTAAACTTCCGTTGCCATTGTTTTCTTCATATAGATTTTCAAACATGCTACCTTTGTAATCGTCTTGGTATAGCTCGCCACCAAAACTTAGTGATGCCTTATTTTGTAGCAGAGTATACTGCTTCGCAAAAATGGAACGAATGCCATAGCTATGCGTATATTCTTCTAAAATATTGAACGGGCGCGGCTCATAATGATCTAAATAGGTGTAGAAAATACTAGTCGTGTTGTTGAAGGTGTTTGAAATCTGACTCTCCAAACTAAAACCTGTCAAGGTTTTCCGATTATCTTCAAATCCTTGCGCCTGTGCCCAAGTAAACGCAGCTTGTGTAGGATCTTCCTGAAAGGCCATTCGACCTAATGAACTGGGAATTTGCGTGACATTATTAGTATGTCGTACTAACATCCCCAAACGGAAAACATCACTTAGGTTAAAGCGCGCAGATAAAAGATAATTATTGCGATTATAGAAGTTATTATCTCTAAAGCCGTCCACTTGCAGATGATCGTAGTTCGCAAACACCGACACATCCTTTTGTTTCACTAGAGCTGCGGTACTGTTTTTGAGCAATCCAAATGAGCCCACAGTGAATGCATTGGTGACTTCGGCAGTATTCTCTACTGGGTCTTTAGTCGCCAAGATCAAGGTGCCCCCTAAATTGGTACCATATTGTGTTGCTTTAGGACCTTTAACCACTTCCAAGGTTGCGAGTGCATTGGTGTCATAGCTGTCAATTTCAGTAGTTCCTGATCCGTTCGTGATGGGAATTCCATTAAAATAAGCACGAATTTTATTAGTTCCGAATAAGGTGCGGGAGCCTACGCCACGAATTGTAATTCGATTGGTGTTAATAGCTCCATTTTGAATATACACACCTTCGTTCTGGTTCATGGCATCGACCACATCTATGGGGTCAAATCTTTGTAGGTCAGCTTCGGTTACAGTTTGCGTAGGAATTAGTACGCCACTTTTTTTGTCAAATACAGAAGCCAATACCACCGCAGACAATTCATTTGATTCAGAAATTTTATCAAGCAGGAACACTTGCTCGTTTTCTGAAAGGATAACGTCCATTACAAAATAACCAGGATGAGATAGCGTAATGGGTACCGGCAGCCGGAATTGTTCGGGTAGTTGAAACGTTCCGTTGCTATTGGTAAAAGCAACCTCTGAACCTTTATGAAGTATCGTCACTCCGGAAACAGGAATTTCATCTCTATCTAGAACACTTCCGGAAACTTGTGCCTGTCCATAAAAAAATACGGTCAAACATATGACCGTACTTAGTATTTTAAATTTTTTCTGGATGTTACTGTACATAACTGACCTTCCAAATGACACCACCTGTATCATCATTGACCAGTAGAGAACCATCAGTGGCTACAGTAACACCAACAGGGCGTCCATAAACTTGGGAACCATCTCCCTCAGCAATAAACCCTGATAAGAAATCAACAGGTGCTGAGGTTGGTTTTCCATTTTCAAAAGGAACAAAAACCACTTTATATCCTGAAAAATTCTTTCGATTCCATGAACCGTGTTGCCCTACGAAAGCACCATTTTTATATTTTTCAGGAAACGCTTGCCCGTCGTAAAAAGTGAACCCCAGTGAAGCGGTGTGATTTCCAGTGGCCACATCGGGTACAATGGCTTCAGCTACGAGAGAATCTACGGCTTCATCCAATAATCTAGGATCGCGAATTTGCCCGTAATATGAATAGGGCCATCCGTAAAATCCTCCTTTTTTTACACTGGTAATATAATCGGGTACCAAATCATCACCAAGCTTATCACGCTCATTAACAGCGGTCCATAGCTCGCCATTTACAGGATTCCAATCCATTCCTACAGGGTTGCGAAGTCCATCAGCGTAGATGATCTCTCCAGAGCCGTCAAGGTTGACCTCTAGTATACATGCACGCCGAATCTCTTCGTTCATGCCGTGTTCTGCGACATTACTTGCTGAACCAACGGAAATATAGATTTTGTCTTTTGCTTCATTAGTGATGATATTACGTGTCCAGTGATTGTTATAACCACCGGCTGGAAGTGTGAGTATCTTTTCGCCGTTTTTGTCCTTTAGGCTCGTCTGACCTTGTTTATAGGGATAACGATACAGTCCGTCTGTGTTGGCGACATAAAAGTAGTTTCCTACTATGAGCATTCCGAACGGTTGATTTAGATCTTCCAGAAAGGGTTCGCGAATTTCAAAAGTGCCATCGCTGTTGGTATCTCTAAGGATTGTAATGCGGTTGGCACTGTTTCGAGTATTACTTTCCACCACAAAGATGTCGTTATTGGGAGCAATGTAGGTCCAACGCGGATTGTCAAAATCCTCCGCAAACTTTGTTACGGTAAATCCTTCCGGTGCTTTGGGAAGTTGGCCATCAGGCCAATCTGTGATTTTTGAAATCTTTGCGGTCGATTCGGTCGCATAAGGTGCCGCAAGTTCTAAAGGCCCCACGGCAGTTTCCACCGTAGATGCTGTGTATTCTTTATCGGGAGCGTCTAAATCCGGTTCCGCCTTTATTTCCCCTACGATCTGTTTGCAGGAGCATAGGGTGATCAAAAGGGCGAATAGTAGTACTGTTTTCTTTAGCATAGGTTTTCGGTTTTAATAAAAATACTACCAAAAAAATACTGCGCCATGTGTTCCTAAAAGTTTACAATAACTTTAACTACTACAGCGTGAGTGTAACAAATTTTGAAAATTTCGTCTAATAAGCGTAATCATCATTAAGAATATGAAGGATCAGAAACCAAAAAATGAAGAGAGCAGCATGAAAAATTTATGGGTTCCTCTTTTACTATTTGTAGGGGTTGCAGCAGCCGCTTTTTTGATCACCTTTTTCATTCTTAAATCTATTTAACCACTATACTCAATCAAAAAATCATGGAAGTTTTAAATTACACTCAAAAGAAAGAGGACACAACCACATTGTCGTTGATGCATCTTTCGCAACTATTAGGTTATTTTATTGGCTTCGGAAGTCTAATCGCTCCATTGGTGATCTGGCTCTCTTCAAGAGACCGAATTGAAGGGATGGACGAACACGGAAAGCAGGCGGTCAATTTTCAGATCAGCCTATTGATCTACATTTTCGTGAGCATTCCATTAATCTTTGCACTTGGATTAGGACTATTGACCTTGTTCTTTGCGATCGCCATTGGGTTTATTATGCCCATCGTCAATGCCTTGCGCGCAAGTAGAGGGGAAGCCCCTAGCTATTTTATGACCATTCGATTCTTATAGCAAAACAAAACCCGCATTTCAGCGGGTTTTATTTTTTAGTTTTTAATAAGTCGAGTAAGATGGGTCTCATTCACCACAACAACGTACATACCACTAGCAAGGTCACTTAGCATTAGTTTATCAAGTGGAGCGATACGTTGCTCTAATACCAAAGAACCTTGTATCGTATAAACCGCCACTGAAATAGTTTCTGATATTCCAGAAAATTCAACGTAATCTGAAGTCGGATTAGGATAAACGCGCCATGCAAGTTTCGACAAATCTGTTACACCGAATGTATTATCAATCTTAGAAATTTTATCAGAACCACTTTCCAGAATAAAGATCGCATCCGTACTAATTGCGATGTCATTAGGGGCATCTAACCCCGTTTGTACATCACTTTTTGTTCCTGAGGAAAAATCATACACGGAAATTTTATTGTTATTTCTTTCTGAAATGAACAAGCGATTATTTGCATACCGAATTCCTAAAGGCCTGCTTGTACCAGTAACAAGCAAAGTAGGCTCTGTGACCCCACTTGAAACATCTACAAAAGAAATACGATTTGAAGTAGCATTCGAGATGTACAAGAGGTCTCCATCGAAAGCGAGTCCTACTGGATTAAAATTGACCGCAGAACTAGCTACCACTTCCGGCGTTCCCGGGGCAGTGGTAGCTACTCTGGCAACTATATTACTGTTATTATCAGAATAATATAAAAAACCGTCGTTTACAGCCACTCCATTTGGTGTGTTTAATCCCGTTAGGAAATCGGTTGCCACGGGAGTACTGGCGGTTAGATCAACGACTGAAATTTTGCCACCGTTAAATTGAGCAACATAGAGGTTGTTTCCATCTAGTGCCATGCCTGTTGGGGCATTTAATCCGCTTACAACTACCTCCGGCGTTGGAGAAGGATCGGTGATATCAATTTTTGATATAGCGTTTGAAGTGGTTACATATAGGTCATTTCCGTTGAGCAAGAGCCTAGAAGGACTATCAAGCCCGGTCACCACATCAGTGACTTGAGCGAAAATGAACGTGTTAATAAAACAAAGGATGAAGAAAATGTAATTTGATTTCATAAGGTTAGTTTATTAAGAATACTATCCTTACATCGCAGAATTTCAATAATGTCATCAAAAAAACCCGCTTAAAAGCGGGTTTTTTACATTTTATAGTTTCGAATTAATTATTCAGCATCACCGGCATCACCAACATAGTAACCGATTCGCCTTCATCTAAGCCATCTACCGGAGTTAAAATCCCGGCACGGTTGGGTAATGACATTTCAAGGGACACATCATCGCTGGTGAGGTTGTTCAACATTTCATTTAAGAAGCGAGAGTTAAAACCAATTTGCATATCATCGCCTTGATAGTCGCAGGTAAGTCGCTCTTCCGCTTTGTTGCTGTAATCAATATCTTCCGCAGAAATATTCAACTCGGCTCCCGCGATCTTCAAACGAATTTGATGTGTGGTTTTGTTACTGAAAATGCTCACACGACGCACAGAATTCAAGAATTGCGTGCGATCTATGGTTAGCTTATTCGGGTTTTCTTTCGGAATCACCGCTTCGTAATTAGGATATTTCCCATCAATCAAGCGACAAATCAATTCGGTGTTTTCAAACTGAAAACGCGCATTGCTCTCATTGTATTCGATGGTCACTTCTTCTTCGCTTCCGGCCAAGATCCCTTTCAATAGGTTTAGCGGCTTTTTTGGCATGATGAATTCGGCAGTTTCATTAGCCTTCACATCACTTCGAGAATATTTTACCAGTTTGTGCGCATCGGTGGCGACAAACGTCAAACTTTCCGAAGAAAACTGAAAAAACACTCCGCTCATCACCGGACGTAGATCGTCATTTCCACTCGCAAAGAGTGTTTTGCTGATGGCCGTGGCTAAAATATCGCCTTCTACGATGGTGGTGCTAGGATCGGTTAAGGTCACCGCACTGGGGAATTCTTCTCCATCGGCATAGGCCAAGGCGTATTTCCCGTGGTTGCTACTGATCTCGACGGTATTATTATCCTCCACCGTAAAGGTGAGGGGTTGTTCCGGAAAGGTTTTTAAGGTATCTAAGAGTAATCTTGCCGGTACGCAAACGCTTCCGCTTTCGCTACTTTCTACATCCAATCGAGAAGAAATGGTGGTTTCCAAATCGGAAGCTGCTACCGTAAGCGTATTTCCGTCTAATTGAAATAAAAAGTTATCGAGAATCGGTAAGGTATTATTGGTATTGATGATGCCTCCAAGCACCTGTAATTGTTTCAGTAGGTAAGAACTTGATACAATAAATTTCATGAATATATTTTTTCGGTACGATCGTATTAGTTTCGCTTCTGAAGCCTAGCATTCAGTACTACAAATATATTTTAAATGCCTTGGTTGTTAAAACAAACTTATCAACAGTTATCGACGATACGAACGCTTTCTGAAGAACTGAAACACAAAACCTATCACCCCTAGTAATACCAATGGTAATAGGACATTGAGAAGTTGCCATTGGGTACGTTGTGCGGATGTTTTTTGAGGATCGAGGAACGGTACCGCAATTTCTTTGGTACGGATGTTTATAAGTCCGTTGTCATCCAACAGATAATTTACTGTATTCAGGAGAAATTCTTTATTTCCGAAGAAGGTACCCGTAAATTTATCGAAACCTAATTCAATAGGGCGTCCTTCCTGCAATTGATTCATGATCACATTGCCGTCACTAACGATCACCATTTTGGTTGCTACACTTTCGTTACGTCGATTCGGCAGGTTTATGGGCGGCACGCGATTGTTATACACTGAGGTGAAGGAACCTTCTAAAAGCACCGCAAGCGGAATAGGTCCGTTATTAAAATCGCCTTGCTCCGGCCCCTCATTTACGATCTTTAAATTTTTTGGGATTTCAGTATCAAAATCTATCGGAAGCGGGAGTCCTACGGTTTTCGATAGAGGTGACGTTTCTAAAAGCACGGTTTTCTTAATATTGTTGGGCAGGGTATCGATGGCACTGGCGTATTCTAATTTAACGGCTTCGGTATTCGTGACGATGGGATGTCCTTCTGCACCGCCCACCAGCGGATAATACAACCAAGGATAGCGATTGTATTGCGCATCGCGTTCGTTTCCAGAAGCCAACACGATAGGAGCCGAATAAATATCTTTTACCAAATTAGGGTTAATTCGAATCCCGTATTTAAATAAAAAATCATTTAGGTTCAGATCGCGTCCAAAGGCAAAATTATTACCGCTTACGGAGTCGGTTTGCTGCTGTGTCATGTCTACCAGCCAAAGCGACGCTCCTCCTTGCATGGTATATTGATCTAAGACGTATTTTTCTTCTTCGGAAAAGGTCTCGGTAGGCTGCGCACTTACAATAAGGTCGTAATCTGATAACGAAGCTAAAGTTCTCTGTGGATCGACTGCGACGGAATCTAAGGTGAATGGTGCGATGTAGTAATATTCTCGAAGGGTGGTAAAGAAATCAGCAATATACCGATCCGGCAGTTGTCCGTTTCCTTTAAGCACTGCCACTTTCCTGCGTTTGGGTTGTGTGAGTTTACTGAAACCATCCGCAAAGGCATATTCTAAGTTCTGAAGCGAATTGGTCACACGTTCTTCACTAGTGGTGCCAAGCTGGTTTTTAAGTAACGGTATTTTCACTGTTTTACCGTTATAATAGGCGAGTGCCCAAGGATACACTACCTCGGTAGTTACTTTTCCGTTTTGCTGTACTTCTACTTGTGCAGGCGTAAGACCTAAGCCACTTAATTGTTGTTGTACGGCCGCTTGATCTTCTTCGCCTTCCAATGGATTGATGAATTCCACCTTCAGATTCGGATTGTAGGCTGAAAATTCTTCAAGAAGTTGACGAGTTTCTACTTGCAGTCTTCGGAATTCCGGCGGAAACGAACCTTTCAGAAATACATCAACAATGATCGGGGAATCTACATTCGCCAACGTATTTTTAGAAGCCTCCGAAAGCGTGTACCGTTGATCTTGCGTTAAGTCAAAACGTTCGTACACTTCCGAAGAGATCCAATTCATCACAACGAGCACTACAATGGTGATCAACAACACAAAGATGGGTTTTTGTTTGTTCATTGATCAGCGGGTTTTGGTTTGAATGCGTAGGATCGTGGCCACCAAGAATAACAAGGTTACGCTTAAAAAGTAGATAATGTCTCGCGTATCCAATACGCCTCTGGCGACGCTGTCAAAATGACTTTTGAGTCCGAAATAAGCAAGTTCCACACTTGGAATAAGGGTGTCTAATGCTTCAAACCCATAATACAGCAGGAAGCAAATAAACACAGCAGCAATAAAGGCCACCACTTGATTTTGTGAGAGGGTGGAAGCAAAAACACCCACCGCCGTATAGGTGAGGATCAAAAATAGGAGTCCGATATACGATCCTACCGTACTTCCCACATCCCAATTACCGGGCGGATTTCCCAAGGTGTCAATGCTAATGATATAAAGGAGTGTAGGTAATAATGCTAACAGGATCAAGAACACGGCTCCAAAGAATTTACCCAAGACGATAGCACGGATGGATAAAGGGCGCGTCAATAAGATCTCTAAAGTCCCCATTCGAAATTCATCACTAAACGCTCGCATGGTCACGGCAGGAATTAAGAACAGAAGTACCCACGGTGCTAATTCATAAAAAGCGGTGAGTTCGGCAAAACCCGCATCAAAAATGTTATACGTTCCGGGAAACACCCAAAGAAAGAGTCCGTTGATAATTAAAAAGATAGCGATCACCAAATACCCGATGGCACTGGAAAAAAAGGAGTGTATTTCTTTTTGAATAATGGCGATCATGGGGTTACGGTGTGTAAGGTATCTACGCTCCACGCTTGGGCCTTAGAACGAAATTTCGGTTTGGTTGTTGCCCATACGCCTTTGAATAATTCACTTTTGCGATAGGTTTCCAGATCAGAAGGTGCTTCCCATTGGCTATACGTAAAAAAGATGGTTGGGTCGTTTTGATCGCGATACAATTGCAAAAAAGTACAACCGGGAAACGCTCTAATCTTTTCTTTGATCGTATCGAAATGCTGAAGAAAAGCTTCGGTTTCTGAAGATTGAAATTCCATTTTTACGATACGTGTCAACATATTAGTTTTTAAAATTTACGGTGATGGTATCTCGGTAGGCGAGTCCGAATAGCGTCGAAGCACTCCCTACGGTACTGGGATTGCTTTTGTAGATAGCCAATTCCAAAAACCCTGACGAATTCCAAAGCGCTAACTTCTTACCATCCTCTTCTCTTTTTTCTTTCGGAAGGTCAAAATTGATCGCATCACTATAATGCGAATAGATTTTTGTGAACCCGGCACGTCGCGCCATGATTTTGAAAGCACGCCCTTTTCCTATTTCTTCAAAAAGTGTTTTCGTAATATTGCAAATTACGTTTCCGTAGTTATCAATATAGATCACATTGCCAATAATCTGATTGCTTTCTGAATTGACCACGGGCTGTATTCCTTTTAACTCTTTGAGCTCTGCTACGGGCTTTCCAATCACTTCTAAGGTTCCTCCCCGACAAAGGTGACAAGCCACCTTAACGAACACATCCAGCACGGGGAAGTTGCTGATGATCCTGTCGTGTATGTTGATCTCAACGATCTTTTCCGGATTTACTACCGCGGCGAGCATCGAGATGATTCCATTATCCGCACAGATAAAGTAGTGCTCGTCTAAGTATACGGCAATGTGTTTATTTTCAGGGTTTAATTCAGAATCAATACCTATAATGTGAACGGAGCCTTTCGGAAAACTGCGATAGGCATTTTGGATCACATAGGCAGCTTCCGTTAGGTGAAAGGGCGAAATGCTATGAGAAATATCAACAATGCGAAGCGTATCTAATTCTGAATATAACGCCCCTTTTACGGCCCCCACAAAGTGGTCTTTTTCACCAAAATCAGTAGTAAGTGTAACGATGGGTGTCAATGGATTGTTGATATTTTGTTAAAACAACTCGTACAAAAATAGGCTACTTTTGTGATTGTAAAAACTATATTTACAGTAAGTATTCACCTCTTATAAACAACTCGCTTTTGAACGAACTCATTATCGAACTTACTGAAATCAACCCGCGTGATTTCTTCGGCCTTCAAAATGCCAATATCAATCTTATAAAAAAATACTTTCCGAAGTTAAAGATCGTCGCCAGAGGCAGTAAATTAAAAGCCTATGGTGATGAAGAAGAATTAGAGCTCTTCGATACAAAACTGACCATGTTGCTCGATCAATTTGCGAAATACAACAAATTGGACGAAAATACCATCGAGCGAGTACTTCAAAGCAATCGCCGAGAGGATTATGAAAGTTCCGCTAGTAGTGGGGATGTATTGGTTCACGGTGTAAATGGGAAATTGATCAAAGCACAAACCGCGAATCAGCGTAAGCTGGTGGATCTTACCAAGAAGAATGATATGGTTTTTGCCATCGGTCCAGCGGGTACCGGTAAAACCTATACCGGTGTGGCGCTTGCGGTAAAAGCACTAAAAGACAAAGAGGTGCGACGCATTATATTAACGCGTCCGGCCGTGGAGGCGGGCGAAAACTTGGGGTTTCTTCCAGGCGACTTAAAAGAGAAACTAGATCCGTATATGCAACCGCTCTATGATGCCCTTCGTGATATGATTCCGCATGAAAAATTAGAATCATATATTGAAAAGGGGGTCATTCAGATTGCGCCAATGGCCTTTATGCGCGGTCGTACCCTAGACAATGCTTTTGTGATTTTAGATGAAGCACAGAACACCACGCATGCACAAATGAAGATGTTCCTTACGCGTATGGGGAAAAGTGCTAAATTTATGATCACGGGTGATCCGGGGCAGATCGATCTTCCCCGTCGCGTTATCTCAGGGTTAAAGGAAGCCTTGTTGATTCTAAAAGACGTTGATGGTGTGGGAATGATCTATTTGGATGATAAAGACGTGATTCGTCACCGTTTGGTCAAAAAGGTGATTGCAGCCTACAAAGAAATCGAAAACCGAAACTAATGATTCACCAAACAATTACCGATACCAATTTTCAGTTTCCAGGGCAACAGTCTGTTTACAAGGGGAAAGTTAGAGAAGTTTACACCCTAGAGAATGACCTGTTAGTTATGATCGCTACCGATCGGCTCAGCGCCTTCGACGTGGTGATGCCCAAAGGAATTCCGTATAAAGGGCAAATACTGAATCAGATTGCTACTCAAATGATGAAAGCTACGGAAGATTTGGTTCCTAACTGGTTACTGGCAACTCCTGATCCCAATGTGGCTGTTGGAAAAGCCTGTACGCCCTTCAAAGTGGAAATGGTGATTCGTGGCTACCTTAGTGGCCATGCTGCGCGAGAATATAAGGCTGGGAAGCGCATCATATGCGGAGTTAAAATGCCGGAGGGAATGCAAGAGAACGATAAGTTTCCATCTCCCATTATTACTCCTGCAACCAAGGCCGAAAAAGGCGAACATGATGAAGATATTTCTCGCGAGGATATTTTTTCTCGTGGTATTGTTTCTGAAGAAGATTATGAAGTGCTGGAAGATTACACACGTAAGCTTTTTCAACGCGGTACTGAAATCGCTGGGGAACGCGGACTCATACTCGTGGATACCAAATACGAATTCGGAAGAACAAAAGACGGCGAGATTGTACTCATAGATGAAATCCATACGCCGGACTCTTCTCGTTATTTCTATGCGGAAGGATATGAGGAACGCCAACAACAAGGGCTTCCGCAGAAACAGTTATCAAAAGAGTTTGTTCGCCAATGGTTGATTGAAAATGGTTTTCAGGGCAAGGAAGGACAGCAGCTTCCAGACATGTCTGATTCTTATATCGAAACCATTTCAGAGCGCTATATTGAACTCTATGAAAATATTACCGGCAATTCGTTCAAAAAAGAAGACACTGAAAATATCTACGATCGAATAGAAAGTAACATTCTCAATTATCTTTCCCAAAAAAATTAACGTTTCTTGTTAAGAGTTTCACAATCGTTAGGTTAAACTTATGTTAACTGGCTGGTTGTGAAAAGATTCTGTTTTTTGTTGTTTTATCTGTCTAGTTGCTTGACATCTAAAGAGATGTAAGCCGATTTTATTGTGATTTTCTCAATGTAAAATCCTGATAATTTTCTAGTTTGCAAGACTTTAACAGAATTTAACAAAACCGAAAGGCAGTTAGCTTCGTATCTTTCAACGTGAGGCACCTGACTATGGCGTTCTGTCATGGGTGCAAATACTAACCAAAAAATTTCTTCAATGAAAAAGACATTTACTCGAAGCTTTTTTTTCTTAATTGCTTTCCTGACCACCGCATGGTATGGTCAAGCTCAATCGTATTGTACTTCCAGCGGTAGCGCCGGTAGTACTTTTTATGTAGGACAAACATGCTTAGCTTCTCAGTTCCCGAACTGTGAAAATTGTTGTGCCATTCCGGGCTCCTATACAGATGAAACGGGGCGAGCGCCCATTACGGTATTTACACCCGACGCAGCTACCAACGATCAACTTTCTGTAGGATATAATACAAATGCTGGCGGACTTCAAAATTATACCTTCGCAGTCTATATTGATCTCAATATTGACGGTGATTTTGAGGATCCGGGTGAATTGGTGAATTCCGGAGGAGGATCTATTGATTTTCCAACCGGAGGGGGAGGCTCCTTTAGTGCGACGCCAACCATTCCTGCGTCGGCTACCAATGGAGTGACGCGAATGCGCTTTATTGTAAAAAATGGTACAACCCCTGTTTCAGGGCCTTGTGAGAACGCCTTTGATGGTGAAACTGAAGATTGGCCTGTGGAAATTTCTGGAGCAGGAGGAGGTGGCGACACTACTCCGCCTAATGCAGTTTGTCAAAATATAACGGTTCAACTAGACGCCATGGGAAGTGTTTCCATAACAGCTGGTCAAGTTGATGGAGGTTCAACTGACGATACTGGCGTGACAAGCCTTTCCGTATCGCCTGCTGTATTCAATTGTGCAAACATTGGTGCAAATACGGTAACGTTAACCGTACAGGATGCTGCAGGTAATTCAGACACCTGTAATGCAACAGTAACGGTTGAAGATACTATTGATCCTTCAGTAACCTGTGCTGCAGATGACACAAGAACGACCGATGCTGGCAGCAGCATGTATACAGTGGTTGGAACTGAATTCGATCCTACAGCGTCTTCTGATAACTGCGGTAGTGTAACAATTACAAACGATATTAATGGAGGTGCTTCCTTAGCCGGTGAAATGCTGGCAGTTGGAGATACCACTGTAACTTGGACGGCAGATGACGGAAATGGTCAGTCGGTAATGTGTACAGTAACCATAACGGTAGAATTCGATGCCGATCCGGTGATTGTAGGATCGCCAAATGATGATACCTTCACAGTAATTATCGATGGCACAGACGTCGTAGTTAGTAATGGCGCAATGGAAGTGCTGAGACAACCCGTTGCTGCAACAACATCTCTTACAGTAAATGGTGGGGATGGAAATGACAGTGCTATTACTGATTACTCTGGTGGTGCATTTACCTTCCCAATCACCTTTAATGGTGAAGGTCAAACAGGTGCTCCCGGCGATGCACTAACGATAACCGGAAGCACGTTTACGAATCAAACACTAACGTATGATATTCCCAGTCCCGACGGAAATAATGGAAACATAGATCTAGATGGTTCCACTATAACGTATACCGGTTTAGAACCTATTGTTGCCGGAGATGCAACAAATACAATATTAAACTTACCAAGCGGTGTTGCTAACGATGCAACATTACAAGACAGCGCCAATGCTGGAGAAATCGAGATTGTGGATAATGGAGCAACCTTTGAAGATACGGTGATTCCTAATCCAACAAGTACACTGACTGTAAATCTTGGAGATACAGGAGATCTGTTGAATGTAACGACGCTAGACGCGGCTTTTAGTGCTTCCCTGATTATAAATGGGGGTACTGCAACAACAGACAACGTTCAACTAACGAATGTAGATCTTGATACTGGAAATGCCGGCCGCGGATTGTACGTGACAGAAACGGAAACGTTAGGTATTACGGGTGGTACCATTTCGAATAACACAGCTGCCATCGGTGGGGGTATTTTAATTGACAACAGTACTAGTGGTACCAATACAACGGCAACGATCTCAGGAGCAACGATCTCAAATAATACGGCAACTGCCGCTACTGCAACCGATGGTGGTGGTGGAGTGTATAATAATGGAGCACTTTTAACCATTGATGGAAATACTATGATTACCGGAAATGCTGCCACTGGAGCCGCTGGCTCCGGAGGTGGAGTGTTTAGCTTGACACCGGGTACCTTAACTGTGAATGGAGCTACTGTTTCAGGAAATAGTGCTAATCGCGCAGGTGGTGGTATTGAATTAAACGCAATCGCAGGAGAAACGTATACATTCACAAATATCACTTTAGACGGAAACTCCATAACAACACCGAATCCAGGAAATGGAGGGGGACTACATATTACGGGTCCAGGTGATGTGATATTTAATGGAGGTTCAGCCACAAATAACACAGCTAATGAAGGTGGTGGTTTGTGGAATCACAATGGAACTATGACGGTTAACGGAATGACCATTACCGGTAATTCAGCATTAGGTCCCAATACCGGTGGAGGGGGTATCTTCAACCTTGGTGGAGGAACACTGAGCGTTGATGCTGCCACTAATCTTTCTGGAAACCGCGCCATGGGAGCAACTCCTGGAGGACGTGGTGGAGCCATCTTTAATAATACAGGAGGAACCCTGTTATTAGCTTCCGGAATTACCATCTCTGGAAACTACGCCAGTAGAGCCGGTGGAGCGATAGAGGATACTTCCGGTAACACATTGTTATTAGACGGTGTTTCTTTATTAGGAAATTCAGCAGGAGTGGATATTGGCTTAGGAACAATGG
>CEVO01248331.1_pt1 | contig 20509 bp, 28 predicted proteins | sample 531511 | NCBI WGS metagenome assembly CEVO01 (sample SAMEA2623907, study PRJEB7988) | marine metagenome | biome: marine biome (ENVO:00000447); feature: mesopelagic zone (ENVO:00000213); material: "saline water (ENVO:00002010), including plankton (ENVO:xxxxxxxx)" | depth 800 m | reverse complement strand
TTCTGGGAAAATAGAATAGAAAATATTTTTGAAGAAATAGATGAGGTTGAAGAGGAGCCTTGGAGACCTGACTTCAACGAAAGAGTAGCTCTTCTCATGCACAAAATGGAGACCCTACTTAAAAGAATGTGTACGGAAGAGCGAATCGTGGAAGAACTGGATGAAAAAATACAAAAGGTCCACAAGAGAATATTCATTCCCGATTTTAAAAAATGAGTAAAGCCAAAAAATATTATTTAATAATAGCAAAGAAAAACAAGTGGTCATACGGAGCATTCCCCCATACAGAAGAAGGATTAAAAGAGGCGAAGAAATATTTAAGAACTATTCAGAAAAAAAACGATGATCAATTAGAGATCATTGAAAAATAGCTTGACTCCCGAACAGAACTCCCTTATCCTTTAAAAGTCTTCTCTGAAAAGGCAACAAAATTTAAAATGACAGACAGCAAGCAGGAAATACTATCGGTAGATTTTCTTAAAAAATATAAAAATAAACAACCAAAGTGGGGATTTAATGGTCTCGGATACATTGTCTATAAACGAACATACTCTCGCGTTAAAGAGGACGGGCATCTAGAAGAATGGCACGAGACAGTAGCTCGTTGCATCAATGGGGCTCAAAAAATAGGAGCTAAATACACAAAGAAAGAAGCGGAAAAATTATTTGATTTAGTTTTTAATTTAAAATGTAATTTCGCTGGTCGAGGGCTTTGGCAACTGGGAACCTCAACCGTTGACAGGTTCGGGGGGAACAGTCTTTTGAATTGTTGGTTCACTGCCATTAAGAAGCCGGACGACTTTTGTTTTATCTTTGAGAACTTGATGCTTGGAGGGGGAGTAGGCTATTCTATTCGACGAGAGGATATTCATGAACTTCCAAGGATCAAAAGAGACGTCAACATAACCGTTAAGAATACTAACGATGCAGATTTTATAGTTCCTGACAGCAGAGAGGGATGGGTACGCTTATTGTCTAAGGTTCTGGAGTCTTATTTTGTTTCAGGTAAATCTTTTTCTTACTCCACCGTTCTCGTAAGGAGCGCGGGAAAGCCTATTCAAGGTTTCGGAGGAACAGCCAGCGGCCCAGAAATTCTAATCGAGGGAATAAGTAAGATAGGAGGAGTGATAAAAGAAAGAGAGGGTAAAAAGCTTCGAAGCTTAGACGTTTTAGATATCGCTAATATTATTGGATCAGTTGTTGTAGCGGGAAACGTTCGCCGCTCCGCTGAAATAGCTTTGGGAGATCCTGATGATTATCTTTACATTAAAGCTAAAAGATGGGATCTAGGAAATATTCCTAATTGGCGAGCGATGAGCAATAACACCATCTATTGTGACAGTTATGACCATATTGCTGAAGGTATTTGGGATGGATACGGAGGCAACGGAGAACCCTACGGCTTCTTCAATCTTAATTTGAGCTCCAAGTTTGGAAGAACGGGAGAAAAAAGCAAAGAGAATTGCGAAGGAACAAATCCTTGTGGCGAAATATCCCTTGCTGATAAGGAATGCTGCAACCTTTCAGAATTATATTTAAATAATATACAATCCAAGGAAGAACTAATTGAGTGTTCGACCCTTCTTTACAAGACCCAAAAGGCAATTTGCGCTCTCCCCTTTATTCACGAAGACACGAATAAAATCGTACACAAAAACTTTCGCATAGGACAAGGTATCACAGGAATTTGCCAAGCTACCGATAACGGCAAGCTAGATTGGCTAGACGATTGCTATAAAGCGCTCAAAAAATACGACCAAGAATGGAGCAAGAAACAAGGGTGGCCCGAAAGCATCAAGCTTACTACCGTCAAACCTAGCGGTACATTAAGCCTGTTGGCTGGAGCAACGCCGGGGGTCCACCCAGCTTACTCGCAATATTATATTCGCCGCGTCAGGATGTCTAGCGAAGATGCGTTAGTCTCAACTTGTCGCGATATGGGTTATCATGTTGAGTATGTTAAAAACTTTGATGGTTCCTTAAACCGGGATACAGTCATTGTCGAATTTCCTTGTGAGTCGGGGAAAAATGCCCAACTGGCGAAAGATGTTAAAGCCGTTGATCAATTAGATCTCGTTAAAAGAATTCAAAAGGAATGGTCAGACAACGCAGTATCCTGCACCGTCTATTACAAAAAAGAAGAACTAGAAGAGATAAAAGAGTGGTTAAGGAAAAATTACAAAAACAATATCAAAAGTGTTTCGTTTTTGCTCCACCAAGACCACGGCTTTGATCAAGCGCCCTATGAAGAAATAGAGGCTGAAGCTTATAAAAAACTTTCAACTGCCATTAAAAAAGTTTCTTCAACGAAAATCGGAAACGGTCATATTCTACAAGATCTCGAATGTGAAGGCGGGGCGTGTCCAATAAGATGAGACCAAGCTGGCAAGAATACGCTTTAGACATAGCGAAAGTCGCTTCGAAAAGAAGCGAAGACCCACATAGAAAAGTTGGGGCTTGCGCCTTAGATAAAAACAACATGATTTTGGGCGTTGGGTATAATGGACTTGCTTCTAAAAAGGAAGCTGATGCAAAATTCTGGGAAAACAGAGACGGAAGAAGGAGGTTTATGATACATGCAGAAGCCAATTGCATGTCTCTTTTCAACAAAGGACAAGCTAGCCTTCTGGCCGCGACTCTTTTGCCGTGTTCACATTGTGCAACGTTGATAGCGGCGTATAAAATACCTCAAGTAGTGTACTCGGAAGAGTATGACCTTGATCAAACGGCGAAAGAAATATTCGATTTTTACAATATAGAGTTAATAAAGATAGATAAAATGTGTAACATCTCTCGATGAGCTACGAGACTAAACCAGAAATTCTTAAATCCTTAATTCACCAAGAAACAAACACGGGCACTCTTGTTGCATATAAAGACGATATAGTTTGGTGGTACAGTCCACAACCAGTAAAAACGGCCTATCTTAAAGACCATATAGCAAGAGAATATAATAAAAAATTACATCATTACGGCTTGGATAGTTATATAGAGCCCCCGCACGGGCTTACAAAAGTAGACGCAGGATTAAGGCCGTTAACGGACGAAAGCTTTCTTGCTTAATGCCAGAGTTGCCCTACAGCGAAGAATCCTTTATGTTAAAACAGGCCGTGTGCAAACTTATGGAAGTCTCGTTGGCGCTAGGAAACAATCGCGGAAGCGTCCTTAATGGAGAATTCGAAAAAATGGACGATCTTTTAAAGTTAATGAATAAAGTCAGAGATAATATAAAAAGAAAAAATGAACATTTCAGAATTTGAACGCCTCAAACCTCACAAAACTCACAAAACCCTGATTAATTTAATCAAAAAATATAAAAAAATTGTAGAGAAGATGCCCATCATGGACGACGAAGACGCCATTAAAGTAGAGATGGCTGCCGATTTCGCTAAAGAACTTGAAGGCTTAAAAAAAAGTTTTACAAAAGGAGAATAATCCAACATAATTAATGTATGTTTAATTATTATCAAACAATACTAGAATCCTCTCGTCGCTGCGTAGCCGCTACTCAAGAAGTTGCCAATAACGCTCGAACCGCAGCAGATCAAATTTCTGTCCAAGCCATAGAGCTCGATACAATGGCAAAAGAAGCAGCTGCTAGAGTTGTAGAAGCTGAACAGAAAGTAAAAGAGCTAGAGGAAAAAGTCTCCGCTGTAAGTGAGTAAAAAAACCATATGGGAATGTTCGACGAGATAATAGTTCCAAAGTCTTACCTAAAGAACTTGTTACCTAAGGGGGACGAGAAGCTCCTCAACACCAAACACCTTTTCCAAACCAAAAGTTTGGATAACGTAATGGATTTGTACAAAATTCATAGACAACAACTTTACAGGCTCGATCGTTCAGAATTTCTCCTAAAAGAAGGGATTCAGCATACAGAATTAACAGATAAATGGATTAAACTTAATAACGGCACAGAGATAAGCTTTTACTCTGGTGTCAAAGATGAGAAAAACAACGAATATTGGTTCGAATTTAAGTTTGCTTTTAAGGGCGGCAAAATTGACAAGAAGGAACTTGTCTCCAATAAGATCGTATCCACAGAAGAAGAAAGAGAATCTATAGATGCGATGTGGGACAAGGAACAGGAGATTTTTAACGAATACCGTAATAAAAATTTATCTTATAAGCTTTTCTCATGGATAGAAGAACGGTTTCAAAAAATGACGAACTGGGCTAGAAAAAAGCATACTTTACCCCTTGAAATAAGGAAAAAAGCATATGAAGAGTCCGGAAGACTGGAGAAAGACCCTGACGCCTTAAAACTTTACAGCGATTTATAGTTAATATTTTTTGGTAAAGTGTAATTACATGTATATAATATAGAAATAGATAGGTTATTATGACAATTGAAGAAGCAAAAGAACTGGAAGTTAAGCTCTCGAATGATATTCTGAATAATATTCAGCTTTCATTAGTGGTTCAAATCGTATCATCTGAAGCGCGACGCAGAGCGAAGGAGATAATTTCGGAATCGACTGAAGAGCAGCTTACCGAGATGAAGGAGAAATTCGAAAAAGCTGAAGCCGAAGCGGCAGAAGCGGCTAAGAAGCAGGAAGAGGCTCAGGCCAATGCGGCTCAAGATGGAGCGCCTCAAATCGACCCAGCGGCTGTACCTGTGACGGATACTCCCTTGACGCCGCCTGATCCGGAAGTTGATCCCAGCGGAGAAAAGGTTGGGGTAACAGGTCCGAGCGGATAAACAGGGCTTTAAAAGTGTAATTTTCAACATGAGCAAGGTATCGCTGGCTTTTTTGATTCTTATTCTTTGCGCAAATAACGAAACTGTAACGGGAGGAAATCCCTACCAGAGCATTACGGAAAGAAATGCTTTTGAGTTGACAGATAAGGAATTCGCACCTATTCTTCCTCCTGTGAAAGAAATTCTAGCTCCAAGTATTTTTCTCACTGGCATTTCCCGCTGGAAAGGAATCCAAAAGGTTCATCTTGTTCTGAGGAAAACTGGAGAACCAGACAAGTTTGTCTCTCTAACAACAAATGAAAAACAATACAACGTAGAGCTCAAGGAAATACTTCACGACTCTGCCTTAGTCTCGTCTGACGGAGACGATAAATTATTGAGCTTTGAAAACAACGGTTTCCCGACTATTGTCACCAAAGCGGCCCCCACAAAAAAAGCTTCTTCCTCCAGTCGTTATTCACGGGACAGAAGAGAAGGCAGCGATAAAAAAGAAGAAAAGAAAAGCTCCCCCCCTTCTGTTAAAGCGCAAGTCGTAACCGTTCCCTCCCGCAGATCCCAAGTAGACCCACGAATCATTGAAAAGGGACTAGAATATTTAAGTAGGATGGAAGAAGGAGAAAAAAGAGATTATCTTTTGAAAAGAATGGAGTCTCTTCAGTCCGGACAACACCAACTTAAGACGGACATTGATCAGAACGAACGCCGCCGTCAGTATGACGAATATCGTCGGCGTCGAGATAAATGAAATTCAGATTGGTTTTCCAAATAGAAAAAGAAAAACTTATTGAGTTCGTAAACCTTGTTAACGAATGTTGCGCGGTTATGGACGATGACTATGTAGCGGAGTGGTTAACTACTCCCAACTCTGATCTTAATATGGAGCCCCCCATCCAACTCGTAAACGATGAAGTGGGAAGAGAGAAAATACTTCGTTTACTTTATTTTATAGATATAGGTGAAGCTGATTTGTGAGCGTTAAGAAAGTAGAAAAGAGCTGGGGCTATGAACTTTGGCTCGCGAATAACAAGGAAGAAAACTATTGCGGGAAAATCCTTTATATTAACCCCGGCTACGCAGGGTCAATGCATTTTCACGCAGAGAAACATGAGACCTTCTATATACTTGAAGGAACCCTGAGGGTTGACATTTTAAATACCGAGACCACTGAAAAAACTACTCACATGCTTGAAGAAGGTGAAACTTTTGTGTTAGACCGCTTGACACCGCATCAACTTTTCGCTATGGACAAGCCAGTGAAATTTATTGAGATTAGCACCTTTCATAAAGATAGCGATAGTTATCGCGTCTGGAGATAATTTATAAAAATGAACCTTGATTGCCATACAGAACAAGGAAAAACCTTCATAAACAAACAGAAGGAAACCGGGACCCTAATAGAGTCACGCTTTAACGTTAACGTCGAACATGTAAAATATGATGCCGAAAAGTTCGATGCTTATATTTATAAAAATAATAAATTAATCGGCGTGTGTGAGATAAAGACCCGCCCGTACTTCAATAGAAAAAGAAAAACGCCCTGTACGCTAGGCCTACTCAAGAGAGAGGGGTACTTAATCACGGCAGAGAAGCTCGACATACTACAGGAACAGAGCATAAAACATGGAGTAACCTCTTATATTTTTGTAAATTTACCCCTTGATGGAAAAATCTTATGCTTTAAAATCTGCAATCCCAAAGGTGAGTTTCTTTTTAATTTTAAAAAAAAGGAAACATTAACAAGATATAGTTGTAATGATTATAAAGGAGATACTGTACGGTTGAACGCTTTCTTACCTATAATGAAAAACGAAAACTTTACATATTTTAATTTTCAAAATGAAACTCTCTAAAAAAGAACGTCCGCTTGACGCCCTTCTTGACCAAATACAAACATGGAAAATAGAAGCTGCGAGTCATCATAATGACGGATGGACTCGGGAGCACTACCAAAGAATGCTTGACGAAGTTAAACTAGACTTAAATAAAGCCTTACAAGAGATAGAAGATGGGGAAGAGCTAGACAATTATGACTAAAAGAAGGAATTATGATATTCTTCCCGAGGAGTGCGAGGAAGATTATATAGTCTGGTTTTGGTAAAATTAGGTGAAAAGGGTTGTCTTCGATGAAGAAAAAGCTAAACGTCTCCGTGATGAGGGGATGTCTTATTGTGAGATAGCCAAACGTATTGATGGGGTTTCGCGCATGACCATCTTCAAAAGACTTAACCCTCTACAAGAAAAACTCCATAACGAGAGGTGTAAAAAAACCCGCCAAGAAAGAAAAGCCCGTTTAATAAAATATAAAGGGGGAAAATGCTGCATATGTGGCTACAACAAGTGTCACGCTTCTCTCGTTTTTCACCACTTGGAGCCAGAAAAAAAGTCTTTCGGCATAGGGGATAGAAAATTTGCCCCTTTTGAGGAGTTGGTAAAAGAAGCTGATAAAACTATCTTGGTATGCAATAACTGTCATGGGGAAGTTCATGAAGGATTACATGACGAATTTATAAGTAACATTTTGATCGAAATAGTGTAATACAATAGTGAATAATTGTGTGTGTAAAAACCCTGACTGCGGCGAAAGCAACCAGAGGGTTCACTTTGATAGAGCTGCTGGTTGTCATCGCCATTATTGCGATACTGGCAGCTCTTTTGCTCCCGGCGTTATCGTCGGCTAAGCAAACGGGCTGGCAAGCAGCCTGCATAAATAACCAACGCCAACTTAACCTCGCTTACGCAGAGTTCGCGGGAGATCACGAAAACAGGTTTCCTTACGCATCAGCTTGGGCCGGTGAACCTACGGGCATGTGGGCATGGGTTGCCGACAGCATGAGTGGTAACGGTCCGTGGGGTCAAACCGATAGACCCCTCTTCTTTTCCCCCTTAAAGCCTTATGCGGGCATGGGTATATATCATTGCCCGGGCGACAAATCAACTGTTACAGTTAATTCTAAGATTATAAACCGACCTCGTTCTTATAGTATAAATCTTTTCGTTGGCGGTTGGTCGGGATGGCCTTGGCTGTCAGATACCCAATACAAAGTTCATCACACTTACGATGATGCACATAACTCTAGTCAATTGTTTACTTTTATTGAAATGCCACCTCAATCTATTAATGCTGGAAACTTTAGAGTAGCGCCAACGCTTAAAGGTGGTGAAAGTTTTTTCTCTCAAGACTGGCCCGGAGTTTATCACAATAACGGCTCTGTCGTTTCTTTCGTTGACGCACATGTAGAATTTAAAAGATGGCTAGAGGAGGATACAATAAATATATCATCCGAGGCGATGAACCCGACGACTAATCAGGATAAAATAGTAAGCCCTAACAATAGAGATTTAGCTTGGCTTAGACAAAGAGCAATTGTATCAGATCCCAATAGTCACAGATGGTCAGGCGGCGGAGGCGGGATAGGACGATACAATAGGCCCGGGAATCATCGCACTATAGATGGCAAAGTATATGCTTCATGGGGCTGGTACTGGAACGATAGCTGGGGAAGCCATCCTACTTGGAACCCTTACTGATGAAGAAAGGGTTTACTCTTGTAGAATTATTAGTAGTTATCGGTATTATTGCGCTCTTAGTTGCCCTTCTTCTCCCTGCGATCAATAAGGCTAAATCAGTAGGTCAAAGAGTAGCATGTATTAATAATCAAAAACAATTACAAATGGGCCATTCAATATTTAGCGATGACCATGGCGACAAAATACTATATTCAAGCGCTTGGAAGCAAGAAAAAAGCGCACCATATGCGTGGATGTCTGGCAGCTTAAATCTTTCTAAATATATAAACCAAGCAAGATTTCTAGAAGGTACTCCTTTGTTTCCGTATGTAGGTAAATCTATTGGTGTATTTAAATGCCCAGCTGACAAAGATTTACTCAAAATAACAAACAGAGAGGGCGAGGTACGAAACATCTTCCCACGTCACAGAAGTTATAGCGTAAACATTCACGTTGGAGGCTGGAGTGGATGGCCAGTACAGAAAGATGAAGAATGGAGGATATACCACAAATATAACGAAATAGAAAACCCTTCTAATATTTTCTCGTTCATAGAAATGCCATTTGAGTTTATAAATGCTGGCTCTTTTAGGGTCGTAATGAACAACGGTGCGCCTACACATAAGGTATACGATATGGATGTTCCGGGAAATTACCACATCGATGGAACTGCCCTAGCTTTTACAGATGGTCATGTTGAAACTAAAAGATGGCTAGATCAACGAACAGTAAACGCTCAAGTTAGATTTCATATTGATGGCTCTAATTTTAAATATGGAATAAGGAGAGCGTATGGTAGCGTAGATGTGAAATGGCTAAAAGATAGATCTACCACTAAAATAGAAGATTTTAGAAAAGAAAAATACACATGGTTTCCATGGATTTTTAATTTAAAGAGGCAAATGCGCGCATGGAATACCGGACCAGAAGGTGCACGTGATGGTTATATTCGGAATGGCAGAAGAGATTCATGGGGATGGTACTGGAATGATCAATGGTAAGAAAGCGTTTACTCTTATTGAGCTGTTAGTTGTACTTGTTATTATAGGAATTCTAACAGGTCTGTTATTATCTTCTATAGTCAAAGCTAAGGAAGCGGCAACAATTGCTCAATGCCACAACTATCGCAGACAGTTGACTATTTATTATTTCGCAGCGCACGACGAACAAGACTATTATGATCCCTCTTACAGAGACATCGCGATGTTCAACGTCAAACGCGAGTTAATGCCTGACTACAGTGTTATACAAAGTAAGTGTTATGATTGTCATGCTAGCGTGCCACATTAATGAAAAAGGGATTTACACTTATCGAACTTTTGGTAACAATTGCTATCATGGGGATACTGACAGCTATGCTTTTGACGTCTGTAGTAGAAGCTAAAAGATCCGCACAGCGAGTTGAATGTCTTAATTTTCAAAGACAATTATATATTTTTTATTACGCTGATAATTGGGATGAAGATGTGTATGAAGACCACCCTTCTTATACAAAAAAAGAGCTGATGGATTCTTACCCACGAATAAAACAATCGTGCTTCGATTGTCATATGAGCAGACTAACTACAGTAAGATGAAAAATATAAAGAAAACAGCTTTGAAATGGCGACAAAAAATGGAGGAAGCGCCCCGACATTTGTGCCCTAATGATCTTTCAGATGAAGCTTTCGTAGAAGTTCTTAGGAGAGCCCTGTGGAAAATAGGGAAAACCGTTGAGATACAGGGAGATTCCTATCAAATATTCGATTAAAAAAATGTGTAAACAATAACGAGATGACGACCTCTCGCATGCACTGCCCTAACCCCGACTGCGTGGACGATAATTGCCACGGAGAATGCCAAAAACAAAACGAAAAACTTGATGACTGCTGTGAAAGCAGTTGTGGGTGTTATGAAGAAATAGAAGAAAACATAGCTTATTGCGAAGATTCTTAAGTGTAACCAATAGAGTATGGGGGATCTACACATACTCGCGCGAAACGGTAATATAAAAGGGATCAAGGCCGCTCTTAAAAACAAAAGAGCGTTTTTATCCTTGGACGAAGACCTTGGCTGGAGTCCTCTTCATTACGCTTCTAACCGAAGCAAGGCCAAAGCTGTACAAGTTATACTGGAAGGCGGTATTTCGCCCAATATTAAAAGCCAACCCCCAAAAAATAAAAAACAAAACGACTGGAACCTTGCTCTGGAGGAAAACGGAGACCAAAAAGTCTCCGCAGTCTACCCTATGGACGTAGCCGAAGGACCGAACCGAATCAAGATATTAGCAAATTTTAAGAAAAAAGGAGGTAAGTTTTACGGAAACGAAATGACCCTTCATCAAGCTGTCCAAATGGAAGACGTGGACGAAATAGAATCCCTTGCGGAAGATGAGAGCGTAAAAATAAATGGGAGAGATAATAGGGGGTGGATGCCCCTCCACTACGCAGTCGAATTAGGAAATAAAGAGATCTGCGAAATATTATTCGAACACAAGGCTAATCCCAACGGGTCATGTCATGATGGCCAGTTGAACCCCTACGAGATCGCTTCGGATAATGGAAACGAAGAATTTCTTGATTATCTAAAACTAAAAGGATGTAAAAAGAATCTTAACAGAAACTACAAAAAACAACCAAGTATCACGTCTACCGTGCAAGTAGGGAGCAATCAACCTAAAGAACACAAGTCCATGGAATTCCAAGACTCTAAAAAGGCTCCCACCAGTCTCTGGGGCAAAATGACGGAATCCAAATCCGACAGGCAGGCAAGGGAAAAAGCATCAAAGAAAGAACATGAAGAAAGAAACTCTCGTATACAAGAAGCCGCTGATGAAGCTAAAAAAGAAGAAGAGCGCCTAAAAAGATCAAGAGTCATTAAATGGAAGTGGGGAGAAGACCCATTTACCTGCAAGGGTGACTCTATTACATATGATAGTCCTTGTGAATCTTATACATACTTCATGGATATTGTGGGATACTCAAAGAAGAGTACGCCCATGCAGAAGAAAGTGATGGACGACCTTATAGCCATCGTCAAGGGAACACAAGGCTACCAACAAGCCCAAAGACAAGGGAAGCTGATTATTCTTCCGACTGGAGACGGAATGGCTCTCGTATTTTTTAACAGCGTTCACGCCGCCTTCAAATGTGCTGTTGACGTAGGTAAGAAATGCTATAAAAGCAAAGACATAGGCTTAAGGAATGGTCTTTATACGGGTCCAGTTGTACCCGTAAGAGACATAAACAATAACCCCAACGTCAGTGGTCACGGCATCAATATGGCGCAAAGATGTATGGACGCCGGAGACAACGATCACATTTTAATCTCTAACGGCGTGTATATGAATGTTAGCGAAATGGATATTCCCGGATTAAAATTTGAAGATTGGGGGCAAGTATTTGTCAAACATGGTTCCACCGTTCACCTTCTCACAGCTTATGGTCCCGGCTTTGGAAGAACTGAATTTCCCGATTGGAGAGGAACAAAGAAAGCAGAATTTAAAAAAAATTAGACAAAATCTTTTCTTCGGTCATAATAACCCCAGTGAAACTTTGAAATCGTTTCAATTGAGAACGGTTCTCGCATAGAGAAAGGGTTTTAGAGTCACTATTATTATGACAATTAATGTAAAAAAGGCGATAAAACTAATTATCGCCGACAAGAACGGGCTTTCTAATCTCAGGAAGCAGACCCACCCCCTGATGATCCAGATCAACGAAAGAATATCGTCTCTAATAAGAGACAATATTTTAATTAATATCAATGGATCATTTAACGATGTCTACATCCACAGAGAAGCTCTCCCTGATGGAGAGAAGTTAACTACGTCTAATTTCATGAAAGAATTCATGTCTGATATTTTTTCTCCTTATGAAAAATCTAAGGTTACGACACAGTTAAGAATGTTTACTGCCGGACAGTTGAGAAAATACAAAGGCTACAAGAAAAGAAACAAGGGTAAACTTCCCAATTTTATCGCCGTAAGAAGTGATAATCTAGTAATGGGAGATGGTTTCTTCGAGTTTTATAAAAATAAAATTAATGGAAAGCTGAAAGTAAAAAACCTAGATGGAACCAAATCCATTGTCAGGTACAGAAAATCCTCCAAGTGTAAAGGGATTCAAAACAACGCCTTAAAATACATCGAACACGTGAATGTCGAAAAAAAGTTTGGGGGGACAATTGTATTCGGTAAGGAAGGCAAACCTGACAGAATAGTGGCAAGCGTCGATGTTCCGGTTGAATTTGATTATTATCCAAAAGGTTTTATCGGGTTGGATTTTAATAAGTCTAATGAAAATTGGATATACTTTTCTGAAGATGTCTTCGGGCAGGAAAAAATATCCAAAAAATCATACCCAGTTATCTCGGCTCTCGAAAAACATATTGAATCTTTAAACAAGATCGTTAAGGTTCACAAAAAGATTTCAGAAAGAGAAGTTCGATCCAAGCAACGGACACCCGTAAGGCTGGAGATTCAAAAACTCCACGAAAAACATATGAATCTTATAGAAACTTCTCGGTTTCCCGGTAAAGAAAGAGGAATTATAGATTCAATTCTAGATTACGCAGTATCAAAATCTTACGGTTTGGCGATTGACACTGTCGCTATGGGAGAGGAGCTCGGTACTTTCGGTCAAGACAAACTGAAGCAACTGTTTGTTGATAAATGTATCGAAAGAAAGGTTCCCTATATTCTCGCTCCGAGTTATTATACTTCTCGGAGATGCATACATTGCGGCTGGTTGGACTTGAGTAAGGCAAACAGTTCAAGAGATAAGAAAACCAACACCTTTACCTGTGAACATTGTAATAAAGCCGAAAATGCCGACCGAACCGGAGCTAAGAACCATGTCGTATACGCAAAGTACTTAGCGGATATCGATTTCTGGACGTTTGATAAAAGCAAACAATGGGCTAAAATAAAAGAAAGCGAAAACATTTTTCACTCCTCTCAAATAAACGGTAGGTAGGGGTCCTAACCCGAGAAAGAGTAAGTACAAACCCCGCATAACATAAAATACTTAATTCGAAAAGGAAAGAGAAGTCCGAAATGACTTCGTCTTAGAATTAAGTGGTTACAAAACTAACACTATCTCTAATTATGCAGTAGGTTTCAGGCTTCCTAGCTGAGAGAGTAGTAGAAACAAAAGCTCATTTTAACCACCGGCGAAAGTCGGTGGTTATTTTTATGTTGTTTCAGTATTAATGATTACCTCTTTGCCATCCGGATTAATCATCTTCGTCACGTAATAATCAATTCCGTCTATGCTCTCTACTATTGTAAATATTGCCGACCTACTTGACCCCACCTCTGGAGCAACCCTACCGCTTAAAACATTAAACTGAACTGTCGGAGAATCATGAACTACCGCAAACCTATCGTTATCGGGATGATAATAAGACAGAACGTTTGCCGACGTTACTTTATCAGTAAGAACCCCATGAATAGTTATTAAAGCGTCTTGGCCTTCTGCTATCGAAAACTGAGGAACGGTAGCGGTAACTCTTGCTCGTGAGTCAATAACAAAATCGGCCTCTCCAGCATGATCCACAGTTTCGAAAGTAACCTTAGAAGTATGCAGCAATGACCCCCCAAGACCTGCGGTAAGATTATCAATTAAATAAACATCTGAGCCGGTTATACCCTCCAGAGGGCTAAAGCTGTCAAAAGAAACTGGCTGAATAAGTTCTATTTGCCCAAAAGAATCTTCACTTGTTACATCTCCTTGCGGAGATTTAACAATCAAATACCCCGAACCCGTTAGAGCGGAACCGGTAGATCCGTCTCCTATCGCTCCGTAAGCCCCGAAAGGCGGAGCAAACTGCAATAAAGTATTAGACGTAGCTTTAAAACTTGATGCCTGATGCAATACCCCGCTTCCTGAACCAGAAAAGAATACGCCGGTGACAGGAGAAAGATTATTTCCACTTATAAAACCAGATATTCTTTCATTGAATTTATTTCCTGTTGCTATACCCGTAATAATAGGTTGAGGGTAAACAACAGTATAAAAATCATCGGTTAAAATTTTATTGATATTTTCATTGGTTTTGGACGAAAGAAAACTAAAGTTCGTTGAGTTGTAATCCTCCCAAGGGCTCATAATGAATAGCTGCCCGCTTCCAGTGAAGTTATCTCCCACGTTTAAATCAAAAACTGACACTTTTTCCCCACTAGAATCAATCGCTCTGGAAAAAGAATTAATACCAAAGAAAGAGTGCTTGCCGTCTCCCGTTATTCCAACAACTGCATCACCCGACTGAAAACCACCGAAAGAATTTACGCCCGTGACTTGAAAATTATCCCCAATCCCGAAAGAAAAATCGCTAACTCCACTAACTCCAGTGATAGTAGGCAAAGGAAAAAACTGACCAGTGGTCGTATGTATAGATTTGTTATTGTTTCCTGAAATTAAAATCTCCGAACCAACAATATCCCTCGGTACCTTTGTGATGAAAGTATACCCAGTATTCGAAATCGTTGTGGTTGATTGATACTCTCCGGGTACGTTAATCCCGCTTTCGTCTTTAAATGTTGCATTTAGTCCTGAGAAAAACTTTCCACTAAAAGATAATTCCTCGCCGAAAGCAGCGTAGCTGCTAGAAGTCCCAGAGAACTCAGCTATCCTGAACTGTTGACTACCCGTGACACGCCTAGAAAACCTATCCTGCAACCTTATCTTTCCACCGTTACCACTTAAATATAAATTGTTAACATCTTCGCTGGCTGCCGTGTCTTTTAGAAACACAGAAATTTTATTAGAAGATTGAAACGAAAAATCTACAGAGGTCAACAGAGTGTCAAACCCGTTTTTGTCATAGAAGAGCACCTGACTAACCAAACCAAGATTGCTTCCTAGTATATCTATTTTTTGATTCTTGGAGAAAACAGAATAATCCAAAGGCGAATTCGCGTCAGGATCAAAGCCTGTTATTATAGGAATATCGGGCTGTAACGAAAATCTAGTTTTAGACTGCGCTGTCCCTCCACTTGTTTCTATGTTAATAAAATCAGATGTGGCATTAGGAGGGAAATCGAATGACAAACCAGTATTCTCATTGAAAATCAAATTGTTTACGCCTACTGCGCCCACCTTTACCGTATCTTCCTTCAATCCACTAAAGTATCCACTTACCAGAACAGATGTACCCGCTACTCCAGAAGCAGGAGCGAAACCTGAAATCTCCGGCTCTTTAAAGACGGGAATAGAGTCGGAGAAATTACTTATTCCTCCCAAGTTTGATACTTTTAACTTTACTCCAGTCGAAGAGAAAGACTCTGGAAAAAGAAACGAAACTTTTTCGTAGTCTCCGCTTGCGCTTATAAAAGTATTCCTAACTGTAACGAACCCTGCACTGCTTTCATCGACAGAATCAAACAACTCTATTTTAGATTCTCGAAATAAATTGATTCCTGACAGAGCCCCAGATTCTCTTGGCTGACGAGCATCTACAATTCCCCCGGAAACTTGTTCGATTATGGGTCTTCCCACAACCCAATACCCGCTACTTAGTTCATTTGAAACTCCAAATAAACCACTAACCTCTGCGCTTAAAGCGAAACGACCCTCTCCGGAACTATAGCCAGATTGCAATCCTGTAGGTATAACAACCTGTGCAAAGTCTCCCAATGAAGAATGCGTAATGCCTGATCCTGTTATTTTTACAAAGTTGCCTGAATCCTTTTCGCTAGTTAAAGTAACGCTTTTTATTCCAATTAAATTTCTCCCTTCTATATTAACAATAGTTCCCGTGATTCCGTGGTCTGGCCTTATTTTGTTTATAACAGGCAGACTACCGCTTATTGTTATTGTTTTGCCAGAAGGATATATCCCTCCTATCTCGTCTATAAGGGATACTAAGGTTTCGCCTGTTTCTAAATTCGAAGGAACCTTGCCTTCAATAAGTGTTGGACTTAATACTTTGAAGCCAGAAGCGGCTACCCCGCTAAAATCCACCTTTATAAAACCGTCTTCCTGACCAAAAAGAAGCTCCGTATGAAAATTTCTCCCCTGCAAGAGTATTTGCTCACCCCCAATTACCACCGACGGAATGTCGTCTATAAGAGCTAAATGATTAAACTCGTTACTCACGCTAGACGGAGTCTTGGATAGGTCTCCCTCTAATAGCAACGTCAACGCACCTCTTGTTTTTCCGGTAGGAACCTCTACAACCAAGGAATTGTTCGAGACTTGAGAAGCGGGGTTAATAATGTTGGAATTAGGAAACTTAACTCCCGTAACAGAACTTAGACTATACCCTGAAATGGTTATGTCGTCGCCAAAAATTTGTTGATTTGGATTTATGGAAGTTATTTCTGGCAGCGTAATAAAACTGTTTGGAGATATTCCGCTATTATAGAATGTCTTCTCTCCAGAAGCGTCATCTTCTCCTGACCTCACAGAAGAATAAACCGTTATGCTACCATACTCAGCATTGAAAGGAACAATCGCTTCTATTTCACTGGGAGAATTTAAGAAGAAATTAGCTTCGGTATTTCCGAACTTCACATTAGTTACCCTATAAAAGTTTTTCCCAGTTACAGTTACTATATCGTTCGCATTTCCAGAGGTTACATTCAAAGAACCTACGGTTAATTGATCCACCTCTTTTAATCTTACCTGTTGCTCCCCCAATGAAGCAACCGAACCATCAGACTCTACAAAATAAACGATATCCGTTTTAGCGTTCGGAGGCATCACCCCACTTACCCCCGAAGTTCCATCGAGCAGCATCTTCTCCCTTCCTATGTCAACATCTCCCCATCTAACTTTACTTACAGAGTCTAAATCTTCCCCGCTGATATAAAAACCTGAATTTGGATAAAATATTGGCATTTTAATTTAGGGTATATCGGGTCTCGCGGTTGGAGTAATGCCAAGAACCTTTGCCAGAAAGGTGTGTTTATGCGAAACTACGGCCAATTGATGATTTACCTTATCTCCTACTCTAGCTTGTATCGCTCTAGATTGTAATGTCCCGAAGCATGAAAAGCTTTCTACGCTCTCGGCTCCCCCGTGATCAAATAGGTTTATCTTGAAGTTAGCTGTAATTCCGTTGTAATGCAGATACCCCGTGGGATTATCTACCTGAATTCCCATCGCGACACTCTTTCTTCCGAAAGATATCCTGTCAGGAACAGTATTTCCTGCAGAGTATACCGGCCTTACATCAGAGGTATAATTATAAGAAGCTGAAATAAAATCATTAATCTCTCCTATTTCTTCTGTTGATGTATTTTCGAAAGTGATGTTTTTACAGTTGAGAATAGATTCCTCTTTAATATCTTCTATGTTTTGGGTGAACTCGCCATCTAGATCATCATAAAAAACTACCGTTGAATTAGCTGTAACAGGTTTATTTGGCTCGAACCTTATTGTGTAACTCGAAAGATATCCACTTGTGAAAGTCAAGCCTCCGAAACTACCTGATATAATCTGGCCCTCATTGCTGCGATTATCAGGGCCGATCAACTCCCCTTGCTCCGAAATGAAAGTTTTTATCTTATCTAAATCTCCCGTAAGGTAATGAGTAAAAGTAAGGCTTGAACCCAATCCGTTATCTGCAAAATACGTCCTCGTATGCCTATCTCCAGCATCGTACCTAGGATTAATAGAAGTAGCAACGTCAAGCGTACATTGAGAAGCTAAAATCTCAACTTCATTAAGTTTTAATTTTGTATTTTTAGCGGCGAAAATCATTAGTAAAAACTGTTAAGTGTTTTAGAGGTGTTCGCTATGTTTCCGGCGGAGACGCTTAATTTGGAGTCTTTTACTACCGGTTTTGTCATTCTTATCCTCATCGCTGTTTTATTATCCAAGCTTTTTATTTCCAAATCAAAATTTCCTGCTTTACCTGTAAACGCTATTCCTGTTTCGAAAGTATTTTCGCTTATCTCGGCTCGTTCATTTGCTGAATGGTAGAGAAAAGTGGACGGGAATTCCTGCCCAAGCTTGTAAACTGGTTCGTAATTAAAATTTATAGAATAGTTTACGGAAGTCAAAACGCCCGTTTGGTTATCGCTAGTTATAGTGGCCGGAGATTCTCCCGCCATAAAATCAGAGTAAGCCGTATGGCCAACGTCTGACGCTAAATCCGCCTGCTTATGTGCTTGATCTTGCGATATTAATTCTCCGCTTACGGGAACATTCTCCCCTGAACCAAGTAATAGAAAATTAACATTGCAGGTAACCGGAGCGTAAGGCTCGAGAGAAACAGAATAAGACTCCAACAACCCTTCTCCACTAATTCCTCCAAACCTTATAGCAACTTCCGTTGCTTGAGTTCCTTTCAGTATTTTTTGTTTGCTTGCGGCTTCGTTTATTATGTTGAATTCATTCCCTACTGTCGCATATCCCGTTAATACCGGAGTGTAAGAAAAAGAAACACTAGCTTTTCTGGCTCCCGCAGGAGTCTGCTCAGCTATCCCCTGTTTCCCTAAAGAGTAAATGGGCTGAAGATCAGCCTGTTCATTTAACGAGCAGTCATACGCCAAGACCTTTTCTGTCCTACCATCGTATTCCAGAATTAAGGGAATTTTGTCGTAACGAATCGAAGCCATATCACAAATTACACCTATCTCAAAATTGTTCCTTGTAGGCTCATTTCTATTCCTACATTGCCATTATTGTCTGCGCTGTATTGTTCTGAAACTAAAAGAAGATTATTAAAAAGATAATCTTGAATTTTTTCTGTCGAATTATTCTTATTAACCCTTACCCTGACGTTCCTAAAAACGGTTTCTTCTGGCACGAATCTCATATTCTTTATTTTATAATCATCAGGTTCAATATTAAAATTTAAAGACACGGACAGCGGAGAATTGGATACAACCTCCGAGGGAGTTCTGTCGTTAAAAGCGTATACGGGAGACCTAGGAACCCCAATATCCAAAGAGTAACTATTTACCCTGTTCGAAGAGAACTCATCCAAACTAATATCAATCGAGTTATATCCAGCTATCTTTAATTCCTCATCATGAGGAGTTGTAGCTCCGAAATCAAAGAAACTTCCGGTTCCCAGTTCCCCGAAAATGTCCGCTTGCATACCTATGGACGGTATTTCCCCTATCGAGCAGGAGGAAGAATACGAAGAAAGGTAAGCTTCGGTGAACTTTACGTTCTGGTCTTTATAGTCGACCTGCCCACTAAAAGGCATTTCCCCAGTGAAATTTATGAAAAAATCATCATATACCAGTAACGAATTAGTGTTAATTGTGGCTGTTTGTGGAGCACTTGGAGCATAAACGACTTGAGACAGACCAAGAGGGGTGATTGGTTGCGCGGTAGATTGATACCCAAAAGATAAACTTTGTATAGCGTTTACTCCAGTCCCATTAACCGTTAACCTTTGCCCTTCTCTCCTTATTCTTGACAGCATTACATATATTTACACTTTTTAGTGTAATATTTTGAAAAGGTATAAGGAAAAATGGCTGACGAAAATAGCATATACAATATTTCGGAATGGAGTGATCCAAATGAGGAAAATAACACTTCTAAATACTCAAAAGATGATATAGTTGTCGTTTTCGAGCGTTTTGCCTCTTCTCAAATACCCAAAAAAGCCGATTATTACTACAGTACATCCAATAACAACACTCTAGAACCTTCTCCAGATTCGGTTGCATGGGGTGGGACCACGAGAATTGGAGAAAAAATTAAACCTAAATTCATTTGGAAACCTTCTTATAATATAGGAATAGCCCACGAACCAAGGACAAATAATATCGTTTTTGGAAACGGATACGAACAAAGATTCCAAGACGGTATATTTAACGATCTAATTACGATATCCTTAGCTTTTGAGCTAAGAGATATTAAAGAAGCCAAAGCTATAAATCATTTTTTAAAAAGCAGAAAAAGCGTTGAGTCGTTCGTCTTCGAAGATCTGCCCGAACCTCACAATGACCTTAAAATCGGAGGGTATAAGAAACTTTTTGTATGTAAAGGCTGGAGAAGCGAATTTAAGTTCTATAATAACTATACAATATCCACGGAATTTGTTCAAGTTAATACATAATGCCTGACGACTATCATACTTTCAGTAAAGAACAAGCTCGTAAGTCCATTAAATCCCTTATGTATGAGGCTACGAACCTCACTCCGTCTACTTTAATGGAGCTATTTGAAATAGATATGACCACAGCTACTAAAGGCATTCAGTCTAGCTTAGTAGCAGACGGAGCTCAAGTGGGAATAAATTTTTCGTCAGAAGACTTAAAAGTCGAAAAATCAGCTGACCCAAATATTCTAAGATTTCATAACAACATAAAAGTATTCAATTCATTTATAGTCTGGCAAGGAAAAACTTATT
>CEVO01248333.1_pt1 | contig 21112 bp, 17 predicted proteins | sample 531511 | NCBI WGS metagenome assembly CEVO01 (sample SAMEA2623907, study PRJEB7988) | marine metagenome | biome: marine biome (ENVO:00000447); feature: mesopelagic zone (ENVO:00000213); material: "saline water (ENVO:00002010), including plankton (ENVO:xxxxxxxx)" | depth 800 m | reverse complement strand
CTCCGGCACTCCAATAGTGTTGCGCTTGTAGGTTGAGACCGCCCAGTGGCAGCGGTATTGATATTCATTTGACTCTTTCGCACAAGGTCAATTAAATATTCGGTGAATACTCCAACTGCATCGATATAATGCTGTTGGGAGTCCAGGCCTTGCACGTAGCTATCGTCACACCAATTAACAAAGCGTTGAAATTGACCGACTGATGTTTTGAGGCTGGCCGGTGATTTGCCTAGTCGTATATGCTGACTGAGATAGTCAAGGTAGTTTGTGATAAAAGTCCTTCGACACGTACGGTAACTGTCCGTATCCACTAGGTTGATAACGCTTTCCTCCCTTGTGTTATCGCCACTTTTGCGTCTGCGGACTGAATAACACCAGGAGCCAACGTCCATAGGGAATTTGTAACCGGGAATGTAGACACGAACCAAGTGCGGGGCAATCAGGGTAAGCTTGCCTTGCGTATCGAAGGGGAGGTCCGAAAGTTTATATACTGTAGTGTTGCGCTCCATCCAGGCCATAGAGTCACTCTTCCTTAACAATTTTTTCCAAGAAGGATTCAAACTCGCTTTGCAGGTGGCTAGCGATCTTGAATTTCTTCCGGTAATTCAAGTAGCTCTCAGTTGTGCTGAGTTGGCTATGCCCCATTCGCTCCCGCACGTACATCAATGCCTGAAAGAACTCGGGCCGCTGTTCATCGGTAGCGTGTCTTTCGCTGTGTTGATCAAGCAGGCTCTCCACAAGATTCATGCCGAAACTGGCACGGAGGTCGTGGAATCGAAAGGTGAAATCTTGTCCATGCTGATTCAGGTTCGGAATCAGTTGTTGATGAATGAATTGCGTCACAGCATTACCGCGTGGCGGAGAGCGATATAGAAACGCAAAAGGGTCACTTGTAGCCATGTAGTAAGGCTGGCCTGCTCGGGTCAGAAAGAGATACTGCTCATCAACCTCCGGGTAGCTGTGCTGGCTTTTCGCCACCCGTTGCAATCTGCGCGGTGACTGGTTGTAGACCTGGAGCCTGGTGTAGAGCCAGACTGGGACAAGTAGCGTCATTTGCTTGCCATACTTGGTGTTGACCAATGTGCCATGACCGACCTTGATTCGCTTCGATGTGGTGCCGTCACGGGGTGGTGAGGCAACATGCTTCGAGCGAAGCGTGAAGACGGTTTGTAGTCGGGCGCCTGTCGTCAAGGCAAGCAGGAACGCCAGCGTCATCTCGGTATTGCCAATGCGCTGGAGTGCCTCTACTAAGGCTATCTGCTCGTCTTTCGGCAGTGGCCGCAGTTTGCCGCCGTCTTCCAGGTATTCGCTGAAATCGTGACTTTGTCGCGCTGTGCGGAACGATCGGGTCAAGTCAGTGCTCTTGACTTGCTTCTGGTGCTGGAGGCCTTTCGCATCCTTGAAGCTGAGGCGCGTGTCACTCTCGACCCATAGGGGGTGGGGGAAACGAACACCATCATGCTCCAGCCAGCGATAAAAATTCTGCACTGTACTCATGCGGCGTTTGGCCGTGCTGGCTTTGATGGTTTGAAAGCCCACGAGGTCATGCAGGAAAGCGCAGTAGCGATAGGTCGGGCGAGCACGAGGGCGTCCGGGGACGTTGAGGAAATCAATATCGTCATCGAGCTGCCACTGGCGAAAGTGAGCGAGGTCGCCAGCGATAGACTCCAGGGTGCGATGGCTGATCGGCGTGATGTCAGCTAGCCGGCTCAAGAGGTAGCGGTTGGCTTCTTGCCAAGGGCTACCGTCCGGATCCAGCACCACCGGGTAGTGATAGCAATTGTCCCGGAAATGGCTCTGAAGGCGCTCCGCCCAGAAGGGCCGCCCATCACGGGGGGAGCACCGCCATGCCTCGGGGCTGGGACTTTGGGAGACGGTCGGCTGGTAACAGTCCAGCTTGCGCAGTACCTCAACGCGCACCTGTGTCGGTGAAGCCTTCACTACCATGCACCTTTTTATTGCATCAATGGCGATGAGACGAAAATAGCTTGACAGGAGTGAGAAGGCAAACCAGTATTCTGCATCATTGACGATGAAACGAGATCAATATGCAGCTGGGCGACCTAGCAAGTATCCAGGCGGGCTACCCGTTCCGGGGCAAGATTGCCGACGTGTCGGAAGGGGAGGCTCTGGTTGTGCAGATGAGAGACATCGCGGATGGTGGCATCGACTGGGCCTCTTGCACCCGCACTGCACTCACCGGCAAGCGAGCGCCGAATTGGCTCAAGCCGGGCGACCTGCTTGTGGCTGCCCGAGGTAGTCATTACTACGCAATCGAGGTGGATTCTCAGGCCGAGGATCACTGCGTGGCGGCGCCGCACTTCTACGTGGTGAAAGCCCAGATGGAGAGGATTCTCCCCAGATACCTTTGTTGGCTGATCAATCAGCGTCCTTGCCAACGCTTCCTGGAGCAGAACGCCGAAGGCAGTCTGACCAAGAGCATCCGGCGTCGTGTGCTGGAATCGCTGCCCATTACCGTTCCTCCGCTCAAGCGGCAGCACCAGTGGGTCGGGCTGATCGATACGCTGTCGCAGGAGCGCAGGCTGCTGCATGAACAACTGGCCGCTAATTCGGCATTGCAGTCGGCACTGGCCGCTGACCTGCTGGGCCATCAGGATGAACGCAACCTATGACAGGACATGACTCAATGAGCGAGCAAATCAACCAGGACAGTATCAACAAGGCCCTGTGGGCGGCCTGCGATACGTTTCGCGGCACCATCAGCGCGGACACCTACAAAGACTTCATCCTCACGATGCTGTTTCTGAAGTACATCTCGGATGTATGGCAGGACCACTATGATGGCTACCGCGTCGACTACGGCGACGAGCCGGAGCTGATCGAAGAGTTGATGAAGAACGAGCGCTTCGTCCTGCCGCGCAATGCCAGCTTCTACACGCTTTGGGAGCACCGTCACGAACCAGGCAATGGCGAGCGGATCGACCAGGCGCTGCATGCCATCGAGGAAGCCAACGGCACCAAGCTCAAGGACGCGGGAAAAAGCGTGTTCCAGGACATCTCTTTCAATACCGACAAACTCGGGGAAGAGAAGCAGAAGAACACCATTCTGCGCCATTTGCTGGAAGACTTTGCTAAGCCGGAGCTGAATCTTAAGCCCAGCCGCGTTGGCTCACTGGACGTAATCGGCAATGCTTACGAATATCTCATCAAGAACTTCGCCGCCTACGGTGGCCAGAAGGCTGGTGAATTTTATACGCCACCGGAAGTGTCAGACCTGATTGCAGAGCTGCTGAATCCGCAGCCGGGCGACACCATCAGTGACCCTGCTTGTGGCTCAGGTTCGCTGCTCATGAAGTGTGGACGTAAGGTGGTGGCTAATTACGGCAGCCGCGAGTATGCCCTTTATGGTCAGGAGGCTATCGGCTCAACCTGGTCACTTGCCAAGATGAACATGTTTCTCCATGGCGAGGACAACCACAAGATCGAGTGGGGCGACACCATTCGCAACCCGAAGCTGCTGGATCGAAACGGCGAACTCATGCTGTTCGACATCGTCACGGCGAATCCCCCTTTCAGTCTCGACAAGTGGGGCCATGACGATGCGAGCCATGACAGGTTCAGTCGCTTCCGTCGAGGCATCCCACCCAAGACAAAGGGGGACTACGCCTTTATCCAGCACATGATTGAGACACTGAAGCCGTCTTCTGGCCGCATGGGCGTAGTGGTCCCTCACGGTGTGCTGTTCCGTGGCTCCAGTGAGGGAAAGATTCGCAAACAGCTGATTGATGAGAACCTGCTCTACGCTGTAATCGGGCTGCCAGAAAAGCTCTTCTACGGTACCGGTATTCCGGCAGCTATCTTGATCTTCAAGAAGCAGAAATCTGACGACTCGGTGCTATTCGTTGATGCAAGTCGTGAATTCAAGGCCGGTAAGAATCAGAACCTACTGACTGCAGAGAATATTCAGAAGATAGTCGCGACCTACCGTGAACGGGTCAGCGTCGATAAGTACGCTTACTTGGCCTCCCGCGAAGAGATTCATGAAAACGACTACAACCTCAATATTCCACGCTACGTGGATACTTTTGAAGAAGAGGAAGAAATCAACCTAATGGCGGTGCGTGCCGAGCGAAAGAAGATCCAGGCTCAGTTAGCTGAGTTGGAAGTAGAAATGGAACAGTATCTTAGGGAGCTCGGTTATGGTGCCTGAAGGCTGGAAACTAACCACCCTTGGCGAAGTATGTAACGGCCAACTCCAAACGGGCCCTTTTGGTAGCCAACTGCATGCTGATGAGTATACCACCTCAGGAATTGCAGTTTTGATGCCAAAAGATTTGGTCAATCATAGGGCGACGATAAATTCAGCATCTAAAATCTCACCAGAGCGTGCTCAAGATCTCAAAAAGCATACATTGAAAGTTGGAGATATTTTATTCAGCCGGAGAGGAGATGTAACAAGGTTTGCTCTGGTCGATGAGGGCGCAAGGGGGGCACTTTGCGGAACTGGGTGTTTAAAAGCAACGCCATCTGAAGAGCATGCTCCGGAATTCATTGCTTACTTCCTACAAAAGGACGCTGTAAAGCGATGGCTAGAGCAAAACTCTGTTGGCCAAACCATGCCAAACATGAACACCTCCATTCTATCCGAGTTGCCTTTGATGACTGCAAACTCTCGGCAAGAAGAGGAAAAGATCGCAATGATCCTCTCCACTTGGGATAAGATGATCAATACGATCGAGCAGTTGCTTGCCAACAGCCAGAAGCAAAGAAAAGCACTAATACAACAGCTTATCACCGGCAAGAAACGTCTTGTAAGGCATGAAAAATCACTGGGATATAAGATAACTTCCCATGGAGAGATACCCTCGGACTGGGAATACCCTATGATCAGAGAGGTCTGCTCACAGATATCAGAAAAAAACGGTTCTGGAGCCGATTATCCGGTCCTTTCATGCTCGAAGCATGAGGGTTTTGTAGATTCTCTGAAGTATTTCAAGAAGAAGGTATATAGTGAGGACACTAGTGGATATAGAGTCATTCCGAGAGGTTGCTTTGGTTTCCCTGCCAATCATATAGAAGAAGGCTCAATTGGCCTTCAGAGGGATTATGATATCGGAATTGTCAGCCCAATATATGTCGTCTTTATGGCTGATGAAGAAAAGGTTAACAACGAATACCTCTATGCACTACTAAAGACAGAGCATTATCGACAGATTTTTTCTGCAGCAACCAATTCCTCTGTAGATCGCCGGGGCAGTTTGCGATGGAAAGAGTTTAGTTCTATCCATGTGCCGCTTCCACCTTTATCAGAGCAGAATAAAATTGCATCTGCACTCGCAACTGCCGACGAAGAAATTGAAAAATTGAAAAATAAGCTAGACTGTATAAAACAAGAGAAAAAAGCCCTGATGCAGCAATTGCTGACTGGTAAGCGACGGGTGAAAACTGAAGATAAGGAGAAGTAGATGAAGCTGGGTTTTTTCTTCGGTGCAGGAGCTGAAATAGGTTATGGCCTACCAAGTGGTGGTAAATTTGCTATCGACCTTTTTAGACAGGATCCAAGTCCGTACAGGGCTGAGTTTAGAGAGCAGCTGCGATCTATTGATTTAACCTCAACATATGCTGTGGACTGGCTGCCTCAAGGGTTCAAAGAAAAAAGGATCCATGCCTTTGGACGTAGCGAATTCACCAGCTTGATCGAATCTTCCATCGAGTATCGACGCTCTGAAATTATTCGGCGCCTGAATCAATTTGATTCTGAGTGCGAGGAGGCGATGCAGAGCCTTGGTGTCTCCAGAGAGGTGGTTGAAGACAAGTTTTCGGAGTTAACTGGTCAAGCTGTTGGTGATCGCCTTTACACACATGCAATAAAGTTGAATGAGTTGCTGGCACAGGATGTGACTTTATTCAGCTCAATCTATTACTCAGCGATGTTGGACGTTGTGAAGCTAGACGGCGATAGCGATGATCTTCGACGTTACGTCACCGCGTTTCTGCAACTACTCGTCGGTGCCCATGGACAGGATTTAGTTAGAAGGCTGAATCAGGAGTTGTTTGAGTCAGCTCCGGATGATCTACCTATTTTTGATGATGTCTCTGGGATGTTCCGGTTAGAGTTTAATCGTATTGGTTCAACTGCCCTTGAACTACTGTTAGAGGAAAGTCGTAAATTTGATATTGGGGAAACTGGTACAGCATTCAGTTTGCTTTGCGCCATCGCACAAAGAGTGCTGGAGAATATATTTACAACTGTTCTGGATTATCAGAAGCTTATTGATGATCATTTCCGCTATCTCTTTTCTCCAGAAACAGAGTGGGCTAAATTCACTAAGATGGCAGTTTTTCTTAAAGTCGCACAGGATTATATAAAGAGTCAGGCTCCAAATGTTGAAGAAATACCGTCAGAAGGTTATTACCACGATCTAGCCGACTTCTCTCAGAGTCATGAGTTTTCAGCAATTGGCACGGCAAATTATAATAGCTTGCTGACGCCTATTTTTGAAAAACAGGGGCTTTCTTTACCTGATGTCATTCACTTAAATGGAAGTGTAAAGGACTACTATAATCCGTATAAAAATACGGTTGTATCCAGTGAAACCTTTGAAGAGCTGGATTCTAATCAGCTTCACTTCCCCTTTATCTTGACTCAAAGTGGTCTTAAGCCACTGACTTCAGTGACCATGTCACGTCGGTATGTTCAGCTCTTTGATGCTTATAATGAATCTGATGCCATTGTGGTGGTCGGCTTTGGTTTCAATAAAGATGATAGTCATATTAATGGTCTGTTCAGAGAGTTGATCGAAAGCCATGGAAAAAAGCTGTTTGTAGTAAGTCGTGATCTGGACGGTACTCCAGAGAAGCAACAGCGGGAGTTGCGTAGAAGATTGCGAATTTCTAACAGCTTTAGTCGCTCAGTTAAAGTTGTAGCTGTAAATTCTGAAAGCCGTAGAGCAGGTGATTTGTTGTGGATCGACTTTATATTGAATGAACTTGACTCAGCAAATAAGCTTGATGAGAGTTGATTTTATCTCGCGTGCCAAGAGCCTTTGAGAGATAGCGAATGACAAAATATGTACCCAAATTCCAGGAAGAATACAGCGCCAAGCTACCGGCCCTGACGCTGCTGGCCCATTTGGGCTGGTCATTCCTGTCCCCCGAACAGGCATTGATCGCACGGGGTGGTAAGACTGATGACGTAGTCCTCTGTCAAGTATTACACAGCGAACTGAAAAAGCGCACTTTTAACTTTGCTGGTAAAAGCTACTCGCTTTCAGACAAGGCTATCGATAATTTGGTATCTGAGGTATGCAGCCCAGCGCTGAACGAAGGGCTGCTGACCGCCAACGAGAAACTCTACAATCACCTGCTTTACGGTATCTCGGTAACCGAGTTCGTAGATGGCCGTAAGGCCAGTCCGACTGTAGCGCTAATTGACTGGGATAACCCAGCGAATAACGTCTTTCACTTCACAGAGGAGTTCAGCGTTGCTCGCTCGGGAGGCGTGGATACGCGCCGGCCGGATATCGTCTGCTTCGTAAATGGTATCCCCCTGGCGGTGATTGAGGCCAAACGGCCTGACGGCCAGTCTCACAAGGGGCCAACTCTGCAGGAGGGCATTTCTCAGTGCTTACGTAACCAGCGCTATGACGAGATTCCCCAACTCTTCGCATACAGCCAGCTTCTGTTCTCGATCAATGGGCATGAGGGTCGCTATGGCACCTGCCATACACCAGAGAAGTTCTGGACGACCTGGAGCGAAGAGGACATTTCGGAAGCCGACATGCATGCACTCAAGAATGCGCCGCTATTGGCGCAGCAGCTTGATGCGCTCTTCAGTCATCGTCCACCAGCAGACCGCGAATGGTACGAAGAGCGCCTGCAGGGCGGCGAACTGGCCGTGACCGGCCAGGACAGGCTCCTGATCAGTCTGCTTTCACCAGGGCGTGTGCTTGAAATGACGCGCTTCTTCACCCTGTTCGACAAGAAAGCCGGGAAGATCGTTGCTCGCTATCAGCAGGTGTTCGGTATCAAGCGGCTGATCGAGCGGATCAACACCAGACGTTCGGATGGAGGACGAGAAGGTGGTGTCATCTGGCATACCACGGGTTCCGGTAAGTCCTTCACCATGGTTTTCCTGAGCAAGGCGCTGATCCTGCATGAATCGCTCAAGCAGTGTCGCTTGGTCATCGTCACCGACCGGATCGATCTTGAGAGCCAGCTGAGCGCCACCTTTACGTCCGGTGGCGAGCTGGCTACCAAGAAGGACAAGGCCGCGGCCATGGCCACCTCTGGCACGCGCCTGGCTGAGCAGATTGGCAAGGGCAACGAGCGCATCGTCTTCTCGCTAATTCAAAAGTTTAACTCCGCGACCAAGCTGACGGAGTGCCACAATGAAAGTTCGGACATCATTGTGCTAATCGATGAGGGGCACCGCAGCCAAGGCGGCGAGAACCATATTCGCATGAAGCAGGCGCTGCCCAACGCTGCCTTTGTGGCCTTTACGGGCACGCCTCTGCTGAAGGAGGACCGGACCACCAATAAGTTCGGCCCCATCGTCCATGCCTACACCATGCAGCGTGCCGTGGAGGACAAGACGGTAACGCCGCTGCTCTATGAAGAGCGTATTCCCGACCTGGATGTGAACGAACGGGCCATCGATGCCTGGTTCGAGCGGATCACCGAAGGGCTGGAAGACGCCCAGAAGACCGATCTCAAGCGCAAGCTGGCCAGAAAAGGCCAGATCTATAGCGCTGAGGACCGCATCCGCCTGATCGCATTGGATATTGCCAACCACTTCGTGAAGCACGTGCCGGACGGCTTAAAGGGCCAGCTGGCTTGTGACAGTAAGAGTTCGGCCATCAAGTACAAGCAGTACCTGGATGAAGCTGGGCTGTTCGAGTCTGCCGTGGTGATGAGCCCGCCGGATACTCGCGAGGGCAACACGGCCGTGGATGAGTCCACCATGCCGGAGGTACAGCAGTGGTGGAAAGATAATGTCGGCAACCAGGAAGAACAGGTCTACACCCGCAGTGTCATTGAGCGCTTCAACAAGGATGATGACCTCAAGCTGCTGATCGTGGTCGACAAGCTGCTGACCGGGTTCGATGAGCCTAAGAATGCGGTGCTCTACATCGATAAGCCGCTTAAGTCCCATAACCTGATCCAGGCTATTGCTCGCGTTAACCGCCTGCACGACAAGAAACGTTTTGGCTTCCTGATCGACTATCGCGGCATTCTGGCCGAGTTGGATACCACCATCGCCCAGTATCAGGACCTGGCTTCACGCACCCAGGGGGGCTTCGATATCAACGATATCGAGGGGCTCTATCACTCCATGGGTACGGAGTATAAGCGGCTGCCTCAGCTCTATACGCAGTTATGGGCGATCTTCGATGGCGTGAAGAACAAGCAGGACATCGAACAGCTACGCCAAGTACTGGTACCGCGCATGGAGACTCTGGAGTCGGCTTTGCCGGGCGCTAAGCCTGAGCTGGTCGATGTGCACCAGAAGGTGCGTGAAGACTTCTATGAGGCGCTGACGACCTTTGCCAGCTGCCTGAAGGTCGCCCTGCAATCATCCACTTTCTTCGAGGATTCGAGTTTCACCGACGACGATCGTCGTCATTACAAGGACACTCTCAAGCAGTTCTCCAGCCTTCGCCAGCTGGTCAAACAGGACGCAGGCGAGTCCGTGGACTACGACGACTACGTGGAGCAGGTCAAGAAGCTGCTGGATCGCCATGTGGTAGGTGTCGATATCCAGGAAGCGGACGGGGCCTACGAAGTTAGTCGTATGGGAGCAAAGCAGGCGACAGAAGAGTGGAGCGAGGACAAGACCCGCAACGAGACGGATATCATCAAGACTCGGGTCACCAAGATGATCGAGCAGGACCTCAAGGATGACCCTTATGCCCAGGAAGCCTTCTCGGCGCTTCTGCGCCAGGCCATCGAGGAGGCTGAAAAGCTGTTCGACCACCCCTTGAAACAATATCTTCTTTTCAAGGAGTTCGAGCAGCAGGTCAGCGAGCGCCGACTAGATGAACTGCCTGATGCTTTTCAGGGTAATCGGCATGCGCAGGCGGTGTATGGTGTCTTCAAGCAGGCCTTGCCCAAGGTGCTGTCCAGTGACGATTCCCAGGTTCAGCAACTCTGGATCAACCTGGCATTCGAGGCCTGTGAGGTGGTCGACGACGCGGTAGCCGTTCACTCCATCAATCCGCAGAACATCGAAGCCGCAATACGCAAGCAACTGTTACCGGTGGTATTCAGGCAGTGCAAGTCTGTGGGCGCGGGCATGGATCAAGCTAAGCAGATCGTGGAGAGCATTGTTCAGATCACCCGAGTAGGGTTGGCAACGTAATGAGCGTGATGATCGCTGATGCCGCACCCTATGGTCGCGAGCTGTTTTTCCGTTATGGCGACGAATGTATCACCATCCGGCGTCTTGCCCGGTCCCCAGGCATCAACCGGGTGCTGATCAAGGTGCATCCGGATACGCGTGTCGAAGCCCTTGCCCCACGTGAAGCCAGTGACGATAAGGTGCTCGATGCCGTCCGGCAGCGGGCGCGGTGGATCTATCAACAGCTGCGCCAGTTTCGGGCTCAGAATGAATACGTGATCCCGCGCCGCTATGTGAGTGGCGAAAGCCATTACTACCTGGGCAGGCAGCACCTTCTGAAAGTGATCGAGACGTTGACAGAGCGGCAAGGTGTCAAGCTGCTACGCGGTCGGCTGGAGGTGCGCATTCGCCATAAGCGGCCCGACAAGGTCAAACAGCTACTGGCCCGCTGGTATCGGGAGCGTGCGGGTGAGGTGTTTGGGCGGCGGCTCGACGCCATGCTGGAACAGGCGCTCTGGGTCTCTGAGCGGCCACCGATGCGGGTGCAGGCCATGCAAACGCGCTGGGGAAGCTGCTCGCCTCAAGGGCGTCTGACGCTGAATCCGCACCTGGTGAAGGCGCCGCGGGAATGCGTAGATTACGTCATCCTGCATGAGCTGTGTCACATCGCGGAGCATAACCATAGCGAGCGTTTCTATCGCCTGATGGGGCAAGTGATGCCACAGTGGGAGGGCATCAAGGCCAGGCTGGATGACATGGCAGGCCGGCTGATCGACTGAGGGAGGCGGGTATGGCGCACGGATCGGGTAAGCCGCAGGTCGAACAACCGGATCAGTTTCGGCGTCTCAGCGCTCAGGAGCTTCAGGATCTACGTGATGAGATGCGTGAGGCGGGCCACTGGATGAAAGCGCAACTCCAGAAGAAGCGACGAGGGCTCGTCAATCCGAAGAAGACATGCTAAGGGGTGCGGAGCGGGGGAAGAGGTCGGCGACCTCGATGCCGAGGGCTTCGCTGATCTGGTAGATTTTGGTCAGGGTGATGTTCTTCTCACCCCGCTCAATGTGGCCCATATAACTACGGTCCACCCCGGCCAGTGCAGCCATTGCCTCCTGAGATAACCCTCTGTTTTTGCGCAGCTCTCTGACCCTCTGGCCGAATGCCACCAGCTTCTCATTCCGCATCTGTCCCGCTCCATCCAAAGGATGGAACTATCACGGCCCACTGCATACAATTCCACGGACTATGATTCCCATTTGGAGTAGCCTGGATGCAGTTGGAGATTCTTACTGATGACGAGCAGAACGCCCGCATCTGCGCGGACTATTGGCGACAGACTGAGGAAGGCGAGTTTACGCTCAAGATACGCGAGATTGCGACCACTCATGGGATGAAGCCGCATGTGGTCAGTAGGTTCGTCGAGCAGCACGCCTTCGTATGGCGGGAAGATATCTGCTGTGGGCGTTGCAAACAGCCGTACCGCTTTGGCACGCGTAGCCAATATCAGGAGCGCCGGTGGCTTCAAGATCGGGTCTGCAAAGTATGTATGGATGCTGAGCGCCAAGCCATCTCCGACAAGAAGAGGGACATGATCCTGAAAATGCGGCAGTCGGCGGAAAACAACACGCCAGACCCAGCGATGCTAGACCTGACCAGCAAAATTTACCTTTTAGCTGCGATTCAGGCGTTAGGTGATGAGAACTTCAATATCATTGAGCCGCTAGATGATTATCCCGCCTGTACCCTGTCGCCCGATTTTGTCTATGACCACAAAGTCCTTCGGCATCTGATTGACGACCACCTACTGTTAATCTGCCTGGATACTCGTCTTGAGGCGGTTGAACTCCAGGAAGATGATCGATTCAGTATCGATCTTGGCGAGTGCGCGTTTAACCTTGCTTTAGACGCTGATCAGGTTACGGCGCTGATCAATGAGTTTTTCGATGAGGAAACCGTACAAAACTTCCGGCAGACGCCGGAATTTATAGTGCTATGCAAGGAAGTCCAACTGAATGAATGCCTCGGTTTTCTGAAGACTATTCTGGAGGATCATCAATTGTACCTGTCGCCGGGGGAGAAAACTCGGCAGGTTCTAATTCAGTGCTTAGAGAAGTTCAGCGTGGCCCAAGTCTACAACTTCATTTGGCGAGCCGCTAAGGACGCAGCCGCCTATTACATGCGAAGCTCTATCAGCAAAAGGCAGGCAGCCAACTCGGTCGTAGGGAACATCTCACGGAACATGGAGCGGGCTTTGGCCAATGGCTGGGATGTGAAGCCATTCCATAGGAACTATAATCTTCCTCAGTCTTCCCTGAGCCGCATCATCTTTAACATGGTGCTGGGGACAGATGATGGTGGGTTTGAATATCCATTATATGCGCTGATGGACCAGGAAAAGCTTCTGTCTGTGTAGTGGAACGGAAAAGCATCACCAAAAAAATAGAAGAGCGTTGGCTGCTATGATTGATGATAGTAACGATACGGAAATGGACTGGGTAGATCCTGATGATGCGCCGGAGCTCGATGAGCAGTGGTTGGAGGGAGCATATCACTACCATGGCAGACGACTGTTGAAGCGTGGTTATGGCAGGGATCCTCTGGAGAAACAGAAAGTAGAGAGAAAGAAAGGGCAGAATATTTGAAATCTCAGCCTCAGCTGATAAGGGAGCGGTATCATCTGAGGCTGATTTTAATTGTGTTTTCATAGCTTCAATTGTCTTTTTTATTCTTTCTGATATGGCTGAATCTATATTGCTTCCTATTGCATAGTTCTTCACTTATAGCAGATCGATTTTTAGAGTTTAAGTTAGAGAGCTATCGCTTTCGTTTAATGATATCGTAGATTGGAGGGTTCTCAACCTCCTCAGGAACAACCGGATCGTCGTCCTTATCGACAGCCATAACTTCTAGGTCATTTGGTCCAATTTCCCATTCATTGATAACGTTGAGTTCTCTCTTGGTGATTTCTATTTTTGCATGCGACTTTGGCTCCACCAATTTTCCATCTTGTATGCTTGCATAGCTAAGCTTGTAACAACCTGATTTTTTATATGAAGTTAGAAAGGCTTCTAGGTTGTCACTTTTAGAGGGCGTCATTGTTTGCATTTTGCTAGCAAGCTGAATCATTCCTCCCTCACTAAAGGTAATGTTTTCTGATATGCAGACCCTGTAATGTGCCGGGGAGCTCTTGTCTATTCCCCGGATGATTGAAACTCTCAAACGATTATTATGATCGTCGCATCCTAATTCTAGCTTTAGATCACGGAAAATTACTTCTGCAGCACTCTCATCTTCAAATACAAGGATAAGTATAGGAGGGGCGTCTGGATGTATAGCTACTCCAGTTGCTTTCCAGACAGTTTTGTTCCATAGCCTTACCTTTATAAGGCTTTGAGACCTTATAGATCGGTGTGAATGATTTTCATGTCGTGTTAGGCTTTCAGGAGGTTCTCCTTTACCTGCTTCAAGTTCCGATAAAGATTTGTTTTTTTCCAAAGTCTTTGGGAACTCCTGATCCCACGGAGAGGATCGAAGTAGCTTGTATTCTTCGAGGTCTTTTCCTTCAAGCAATAACTTTATATCTTCAACCGCACTATTGCCCATAACATTCTGTAACACTACAAAGCAAGAGCCAAATGACACTGAGCGTTCTAAAGCCTTATCCTGACCAAGCATCGACTCTAAAGTTGACTCGACGTCTTTTGGGGCTACCAAGTGAGAAAATACATCAATCAGGAAATTTTGCATCCACTGATGAATTAGAGATTGACCAGAAGTGTCCAGCTTCCTTGAAGTAAATGAAGAGCATAAGATTTCAAATTTTAAAATGCTTCCTGAGTCATCAACTTCGTGTGAAATAGATATTTCATCATCATCATCTGCTGTTATCTCAATGTCTAGACGTGACTCTAAAATTAGTAAACGATCAACCATGCTGGTTGAGAAAAATGCTTCGATAGATGATAAAAGAGTCTCGGCCAGCTCCAATAGCGGACTTCTGAAAGGGAAGTATACTCTAACCTCACATCCCATAACCTTGCTTTTTAGAGAAATAAATCTTTTATTGCAGAAGAGTAATTCAGGTATAGGGGCGCCCAAATCTGCATCTCTTGCTGTCCTAAGAAAGTCTAGGTGCTCTTGATCTATTTGAAGATCGTACTCCTTTTCCACTAAGCTTTCATGGCCTAGAACGTATAGAAGAACAGACCTACTGACTAGTAAATCGTTATTTTCAAGTAGGTCTGGAAAACGAGTCATTGATTTCAATTTTTCAAAGCTTGTATTAAGTATGCATTGGGAAAGGTATGCGTCAAATGACTGGAGGTCGTTTATAGTAAATATTTCTTCTTCAATGAATGTAGAAGTTATACATGCTAAGTTCCACCACGAAAGTGCAAAGTTGATGCGACCGAGCTGTAGCTCAACTTTTGCAATGCGCATATAAGAGTGAGCTTGGGCGGAGATAAACTCTCCACTCTTCCAAAACTCATCAGTAACCATGGATGCTGCTAGCAATAGATTAGCTCTTGAAGCCCAAGGCAAGCCTGCCTGATTGTATGCAGAGGCTAGGATGTTTAGGGCAGCGTAGAGGTCTTTCTTGCTCTCTTTTTTGTAAAGCAAAGTAAGTGATCTTCCGATCAACTTAATAGCTTGGTAAGGTTCATTAGAATCTAAACGCTTAGCACCTCTCTTTAACCATAGCAATGCCCCGCTTACTTCACCCTGACGTCGCGTCGCATGCTCTGTGAAGTAATCTAATAGTTGTTCATAGCTTTCTAAATCACCAAATAAAGCATCTAGCTCTGAGGTGATTTCGTAAATTTCATCGAATGAAAAGCCTATTAGGTTTTCACCCTCTTTTGCAATTAAAAGCAGTGAGGAAAAAATATCTGATGCTTGTTGGGTTTTGTCTAGTGTTTGTAGATTTAAAAGTTCAATGTATGCTTTCGCCATCAGTGCATTGCTAGGCCGTCCTGTATCCTTCGCAAGACTCTCAAGCTCAAGTTTCGCTTCTGATAGGACGGATTTTGCTTCTGGATGTTTTGCACCTCCTGTGCTGTGAAAATAGCTAGTATGTAGCCCAGTGAGAGTGACAATGTCCCCCCATTTTCCTGACTGTTCAATGGCTTTTGCCAAATCTAAACATCTTTGGAGATGCTTTTTAAAAAGGTTGAAGTCTTCAAACCACCAATAAGCAGCCCATGCATACTGATAATGTGCATCAAACTGATGGTACGGGTTTCCAAATCGCTCTGCGGACGTAATAGCCCTATTAAATAGTCCATGTGTTTCAATTGGTGGATTCTCAACTTCTTTTGACAATACTGCTATCTCAAGCAGCCAATCCAGCTGATGGGGCAGTATTTCATTTGGATTGATCTCTTCTTCTATCTTTTCTTCCAGCTCCTTGATTCTAAGTTTTTTAGAATAGTCGTTAGCCCCTGTTACTACCTCTCTACGCCAATCTATATCAATCGATAATGTATCAATTGCTAGCTGTTCATATCCATGGGTGAATATTTGATCCATTATCCAGGAGATGTCTAAAATCCTAACGTCAATCTTCGTCTCTTTGGTTAGCGTATCTTCTAATTTGCTCCTTTGGTCGGATTTTGCGTACTGATTAGTTATGAAGAATGCTTTTTTATACCCTCTTTGTGTTTCGGCGATTTTTCGAATATCTTTTCTGCATTTTGCCTTCCAGTTTTCCTGAGTGCTTACTGCGAAAGCCCATCTTTCACTATTCGAGCTTTCGTTGATTCCTACATACCATAGAGCTTTGATTTGTTCTGATACTGGAAACGTCTGGGAATCAACCTTGCCGTCACCACCGGCGACCGGCCCTGTTTGATCTAGAAGATTTGGGCAAATTATTTTTTCACAAAGCTGTTTAGCAAATTCTTCAAACGCCAGCTCCATGTTTCTTCGGTTAAGTGTGGATAGCTGATGTTCCAAAACAGCTCGATCAAGCTTACCTACCTCTTTTACGATCGAATCAGAAAATCGCTCAGGCCTTCTTGTCTTTAAAAAATCTTTTGCGGAGAAGTATGGGGAGTTACTTTTCTGGGGCTCCATTATTTACCCTTGCGTAAAAGTTTAAGATAAGATGTTTTTTTATGTTTAGTGAGTCTTGAGTCTTTAAGTTGGTGTTTGCGTTAATTTTTCACTTTGGTACTTAATCGCCTCAAAAGCGCTTGATATTTTTTCAGTTTACTAGAGGGTGGTGTCCATATCGAGCGATATGTCCATATCCGAGTAGGCGCTCTCATATAACCCGTACGTCGCTGCCTTCCTGGGTGTGGCGGTAGTAGGGTGCGTCCTCCGGCACCATCACATTGAAGTGACGCTCGAAGTCGCCACGTACCGTGGGATCGGCGTCTTCGTTGATGGTCAGCGATGCCGAGGTATGCTGGATGAAGACGTGGAGCAGGCCGATGCGCATGCTCGGCAGGTCCGGCAGTGCCTGAACGACCTCATCGGTGATCAGGTGAAAGCCCCGGGGGCGGGCAGCGAGGCGAAGGGTGCTCTGGAACCACATCTAGGACGGTCTCGTTGTCGGCGTTGACGCTGGAGGCCATGGCAGGGCAAGGCCCCTGCGCAGGAAAGCCCCTGTGCAGGAAAGCCCCTGTGCAGCAGGGCCATCGCTCGAGGCAGACAGGCGCCATCAGGCGGCCAGCGGTAAGGAATTTAAACGCGCAAAGACTACCTCCTTTCCCGTCCTGTGAGGAGTCCCGAATGAAAGATCAACGTCTGACCCGGGCCGACGTCTTTCGCCACCAGCCGATGCTGGCCAAGTCCCTGGTGGAACTCGAGCGTGCCGTGGCCGAGGCGGGCATCGAGTCTGAGCTGGTGCACCTGATCAAGCTGCGCGCCTCCCAGCTGAACGGTTGCGCCTTCTGTCTGCGCATGCACAGCCAGGAAGCACGCGAGGACGGTGAGCAGCAGTCGCGTCTGGATGTTCTGTCGGCGTGGCGAGAGACCCAGCTCTTCAGTCGCCGTGAACAGGCAGCGCTGGCCTGGACCGAGGCGCTGACGCTGGTCAGCGGCCAGGAGATCGGCGGCGGCGACTACACCCGCCTGGCCGCGGAATTCACCCCCGAAGAGCAGGTCAACGTGACGGCGCTGGTGGTCTCCATCAACGCCTGGAACCGGATCGCGCTGGCGTTCGCCTTCCCGGTGGAGTGACGTGCTGCGGCGCGACCGAACGTCTCCCGCGCTGGTAGGTGACGTCGTCTTGCCACTATGCTCCGCCAAGCTGGCCGGCGCGAAAGATCATCCTGCCAGCAGCGGAAACAGCGGGTGCTCCATGGGGCTGCCCGCGGGCAGTTCGTCGGCGAGGCCGGGAAAAGGCGGCGAGGTGGTCCAGGCCCGCGGTGCGTGGACCATGTCGTCACCCAGCAGGCGCACCGAGAAAGCGCGACGGCGATGAGGGCCACTGACGCCGCCCGAGGCGTGCAGGGTCAGCATGTTGAAGAAGACCGCGTCGCCGGGTTCCAGCGCCCAGCCAAGGATGGAATAGCGTTCACGCTGGGCCTCGATGTCAGGCAGCTCGGCCAGACTGCCCTCGGGGAACCAGCTGGCCTGGTGGTCCATGAAGGTCCGTGGCATCAGCCAGGGCCCCTTGTGGGACCCGGCCACAAATTCCAGGGTGGCCGCCCGGGATACCGGATCCACCGGTAGCCACATGCTGACGTTCTGACTGCCTTCCACGTTGTAGTATGGCTGGTCCTGGTGCCAGGGGGTACGCTGGCGCGTGCCCGGTTCCTTGACCAGTAGATGGTCGTGGTAGAGGCGTACCTGGCGTGAGCCCATCAGGCGTTGCCCGATAAGCCCCAGCGGCGAGTCGAAGATGAAACCTCGATACGCTTCGTTGGTCTGCCAGTTGCAGAAGTCCTCGAAGAACCAGCCTGGGTCATCGGGTCGACTGGCGACCTTGGCCCGGGGGCTGGGATCGCGCAGGTTGTCCTCGATGCCCTCCGCTAGTCGCTTGAGCTCCTGAGGGCAGAAGATGCCGCGTAGACAGATGGCGCCGTCGCGCTGGAAGGCGGCGACGTCTTCGTCGCTGACCATGGTGTCGGGATGGATGCGCAGGTTCATGGGGCCTCCAGGCGGTGGAAGTCAGGAAGAGGAAAGGACAGCTGTGACAACAGCCGGTCGAAGAAGCCTTCGCACTTCGTGATCTGATCGAAGGCGATGAACTCGTCTGGCTGATGGGCCTGATGGATGCTGCCGGGGCCGCAGATCACGGTAGGGACGCCCAGCTGGGCGAACAGCCCGGCCTCGCAGCCGAAGCCGAGCGCCAACGGCTCGACGCTGCATTCGGCCAGTTCGGCGATCCATGACAGGTAGCCTTGGCGGCGTTCGTCCAGCGGTGGGTACTGGCCGCGGCATTCCAGGGTCAGTCTGGCGCGACGGCCGAGGCCGATCAGGTCGCGATCCAGGCCGCAGGGAAAGTCCTTGCGCAGGCGCTCGAGGATTTCCATGGCGGGCTGCCCGGGCAGCGGGCGCATCTCGAAGTCGATGCGGCAGTGCTCGGGGATCTGATTCAGCGCGCTGCCACCCTCGATCAGTCCGACGTGGACCGTGGAGTAGGGGGGATCGAAGCGCTGATCGGTGAGCGACATCAGGCGCTTTTCCCGTGCCAGCTGGCGGATCTGCGCAACCACGCCCGCGCCGACGTCGATGGCGTTGACGCCTCGCCCCGGGTAGCCCGAGTGGCCTCCCACACCCTCGATGGTGGCGCGCATGCCGACGTGGCCCTTGTGGGCGTTGGCGATGCGCATCGCGGTGGGCTCGCCGACGATGATGCCCCGCAGGCGTTCCTTGTGGGCCTCGAGAAACGGCAGCATCAGCGGGGCACCCAGGCACCCGACCTCTTCGTCGAAGGATAGCGCCAGCAACACCGAGTGACGCGAGTGCTCTGCCTGCCAGGCGGCCAGTTTCGTCAGGGCCACGCCGATGAATCCCTTCATGTCCGCCGTACCGCGACCGTAGAGGCGTTCAGCGTGGCGTTTCGGCGTGAACGGGGCGGTGACGCGCCAGTCTGCGGGGCTTGCCGGCACCACGTCGGTGTGGCCGGAAACCAGCAGGGCCGGGGCGTCGTGGGGGCCGAATTCGGCGATCAGATTGGCCTTGTCGCCGCTGTCGTTGTAGAGCAGGGTCACCGCCGCCCCACGCGCCTCGAGCCAGCCGGCGACGTCGTTGATCAGTTCAAGGTTGGAGCGATGACTGGTGGTGTCGAAGGCCACCAGGCGTTCGATCATCGCAAGGCTCAAGGGTAGCGTGTTGCTGGTCAAGACGAGGCTCCGTGAGTGCAGACCGTCAGGCGAGGGGCCAGACCACCAGGGTCGCCAGCAGGATGAGCACAGCGCCGAGGGCATAGAGCAGGGCGATCAGCGGCAGCATGAAACGCATCCAGCGGCTCCAGGGAATACCGGCGATGGTGAGTCCCGCCATCAACCAGCCGGCGGTAGGAGTAAAGGCATTGGAGATGCCGTCGCCAAACTGGAAGGCCAGCACCGCGACCTGGCGGTGTACCTCGGCGAGGTCCGCGATGGGCGTCATGATGGGCATGGTCAGCGCCGCCTGGCCGCTGCCCGAGGTGACGATGAAGTTCATCGCGCTTTGCATGGCGAACATGCCCAGTGCTGCGGCCGACGCCGAGGTGTCGCCGATCAGCGTGGAAAGCGAATGGATGATGGTGTCGATGATCTCGCTGTGTTGCACGATGACCACGATAGTGAAGGCCAGGCCCACCGCCAGGGCGCCGTCCATCATGTCCTTGCAGCCGGTGGAAAAGGCTCCGGCGATGGTGTTGGCTCGCATATTGGCGAGCAGCCCGGTGACGATACCCAGCAGCAGGAAGACGCCGGCCATCTCCTTGAGGTACCAGCCGAAGGCACTGACCCCGGCGATGATCGCCACCAGGGCCAGGGCGAAGGCGCCGAGGATCAGCAGGTGGCGAGGGGTCAGGTCGACGTGATCGCCCGGTCCTTCTTCATCGGGCGGGGCCAGGCCGTAGACCACACTGCGCTCTGGCCTTGCCTGCACGCGACGGGCGTAGAACATCACGTAGCCGATGCTCAGGGCGACGAACGCAAGCCAGCAGACGAAGCGGTAGCCCATGCCGGAAAACAGCGTCAATTCGGCGATGCTCTGGGCGACGCCGACGTTGAAGGGATTGAGAAAGGAGCCGGTGTAGCCGATGGCGGTGCCGATCAGCGGGATGGCGGCGGCGACCACGGCGTCGTAGCCGATACGTCGCGCCAGCGGCAGCAGGATGAAGATGTAGACGATGCTGCCCTCGATCATGCCGTAGGTACCGGAGCACAGGGCGAAGAAGGTCATCATCAGCGGGATGATCAGGATCTCGCGGCCCTTGAGCTTCACCAGCAGGAAGTGGACCAGCCCTTCGATGGCGCGGGAGCGTCTCAGGACCCCGAAGGTACCGCCGACGATGACCAGAAAGAAGATGATCGACGAGCCGCTCTTCATCCCCTCGAAGAAGGCGTTGAAGAACTCGAAGGGACCGATGCCCGGGGAGTCGATGGCCTGGTAGGTGCCGGCGACGATGACCGAGCGCCCGTCGGCGTTGGTGATGCGTTCGAAGCTTCCGCTGGGGACGAACCAGGTGACGATGGCCGCCAGCAGGGCGAGAAAGAAGAGGATGACGAAGGCGTGGGGCAGCGGCCTCTGTTGCTCGACGTGTGGTCTGGCGGCCATCTTGTCATGATTCATCGGCTGACTCTCGCTGGTGGCGGGTTTGTGGCACCTGGGGCTGAGTTCATTGATCCTTTCGGTTTAGTCCGAACCAGC
>CEVO01124719.1_pt1 | contig 21888 bp, 31 predicted proteins | sample 531511 | NCBI WGS metagenome assembly CEVO01 (sample SAMEA2623907, study PRJEB7988) | marine metagenome | biome: marine biome (ENVO:00000447); feature: mesopelagic zone (ENVO:00000213); material: "saline water (ENVO:00002010), including plankton (ENVO:xxxxxxxx)" | depth 800 m | reverse complement strand
CCCGTTTCTTTTGAAGATTTGGGAAACGTCGTCGTTTTCCTGTTGGATTAAACTCAGTCGCACGGGTACGGTTACTGTAACCTCCGCCAACTTGTGACCCTTTCTTTGTGATTGGACATGTTCGTGACATAGTTTTATTTGATTACAGGCCTTTCTGACCCGGACGTATAATGTTTTTGATATTAGCACAAGCGGTTATCAATGCAAGTGCATTGAACAGTTTAAAAACTTCCCTATACTGCATGTATGCAAGATATTTTATTTGTCGTTATTCTTATAATTTCTGTAGTCTTTCATGAGGTAGCTCATGGATACACCGCAGATAAACTTGGTGACCCTACAGCTCGTATTGCAGGAAGGCTCACCTTAAATCCCTTAGTTCACCTTGATTGGTTTGGTTCAGTTATATTGCCTGCGTTACTAATTATTTCGGGCGCACCTTTTATTCTTGGGTGGGCAAAACCAGTACCATTTAATCCACATTATTTTAAAAATCCCCGCTGGGACGCTGTAAAGGTTGCTGTTGCAGGTCCGCTAACCAATATTGGTATTGCTATATTGGCGGTACTTGTTCTCAGTCTTGCTTCAATGGGCCCACTAGGAACGTCATTTCTTCAGCTTACCGTTGTTATGAATGTTGCCTTGGCAATATTTAACTTGCTTCCAATTCCACCATTAGATGGGCATCACGTATTATTTGCCCTTATCCCAGAACAGTACCGACATATAAAAGAGAGCCTGCGCAGATATGCATTTCCTATCCTAATTGCCTTTCTGTTCATTGGTCTTGATATAATCGAACCGGTTATTTTTGGTATATCGAACTTCCTATTAAGCCTGTAGATAATGTAATAACAGGTCTCTTGCATTTTAAAAACATTATAGTAATGTCTTAATCATATGAACGCTCTTTAAGGAGCTGTTTTTATACTCATTTATATTATGGCAAGAATTAATCAACTCATTAGAAAAGGTCGCACAAAGCAGACATCAAAACCAAAAGCGGTAGCACTTCGTCGTGGTTTCAATTCATTGAAAAACCGACCAACAAAATACCCATCACCATTTAAGCGTGGGGTATGTACCAAGGTGACAACAACAACACCTAAAAAACCAAACTCAGCGCTTCGAAAGATTGCACGTGTTCGCTTAACAAACGGTATGGAAGTTACAGCGTATATCCCAGGAATGGGGCACAACCTGCAAGAGCACTCAGTAGTGCTATTGCGAGGAGGACGTGTAAAGGACTTGATTGGAGTTCGGTATACCGTTGTACGAGGAGTTCTTGATGCAACAGGTGTTGATGGACGAAAGAAGTCTCGTTCACGATATGGTGTTAAAAAGCCTAAAGGCGAATAAGTAAAATATTATGCGAAGACCAGTAAAAAACAGAAAACAACCACAACCAGATTCAGTATATAATTCAGTAGCACTCGCTAAATTCATCAACTACATCATGCTTGATGGAAAAAAAGAGACTGCTCGAAAAATTGTCTATGGTGCTCTTGATATCATTAAAGAAAAAGAATCTGATAAAGAACCACTAGAAGTTTTTGAAGCCGCGCTTAAAAACGCAGGTCCATCTACCGAAGTACGATCACGTCGTGTCGGAGGTGCTAATTACCAAGTTCCAGTTCCAGTACGTCCAGAACGGCAATTATCACTTGCTATGCGATGGATTATCAACGGCGCTCGATCAAAAAAAGGTAATGACATGAAAGTATTCCTTGCTGATGAACTTCTTCAGGCAGCAGCCGGAGAAGGGGAAGCAGTAAAGAAAAAAGAAACAGTTCTCAAAATGGCAGAGGCAAACAAGGCGTTTGCACACTTTGCCTGGTAAAACTACTCGAAAGAGTGGTTTTATATTTGCAAAATAAACTCGTCATTAGGTATAATAGAAATAACACATGACTATTCATGTTGTTACGTAACACTATAAACTAACCACGTCTATTCATGATCAGGGTAGATGTACCACAGAAGGAAATTATGACAGAACCACAAGACTTTCTTGAATATATTATAAAAGGGATAGTAGATAATCCTGATGACGTAAAGGTAACAAAAACCGTTGACGATATGGGAGTACTGCTGACGCTAGACGTAAACCCAGAAGATATGGGGCAAGTTATTGGACGCCAGGGAGCAACTGCAAAATCAATTCGAACTTTGGTTCGAGTGTGCGGTATGAAATCTCAGGCCCGCGTTAATGTAAAAATTAATGAACCTAACAAGGAAGGAGAAGAAGTAGCTGAATAAGCTGCTTTTTGTTTTTCTATCTCAGTTTGTTATAATCATACGCGGCATGAACATACCAAAAACACTTATTGTAATGGGTCGATCTGGTTCAGGAAAGGGAACGCAAATTGAATTGCTTAAAAAACAAATTATTTCAAATCAAAGAGAGGTTTATCATTTTGAATCAGGACATCTCTTTAGACAAATGGTGAAAGGGGATGGATACACTTCGGATCGTCTCAGAGATATAATCAAAAAAGGTGAGTTGGTACCAGATTTTCTTACAGACTGGCTCCTTGTTGGTGATTTAGTGCAAAATCTTGATGATCCAGAACAAATTCTCATTCTCGATGGTTATCCGAGAACTCTCCATCAAGTGGATACTCTCGATAGAGCATTAGATTATTACAATCGAGCAGACGACGTTGTAGTAATCCACATCGAAGTTTCAGAAGAAGAAGTTCGTCGTCGTATGACTGAACGTGGTCGAACCGATGATGTTGATAGAGAGGCAATTGAAAATAGAATTACTTTTTATAATGAAAAGGTGCTCCCGTCATTAGAACTTCTCAGAGAAAAGAAAAATTATAAGGTTTTCGATATTGATGGTGAAGGGTCAGTTGAGTCTATTCATCAATCAATTAAAGAAATATTACAAGACTAGGTATATGAAATTTAAAGAGACAATTGTAATAGCAATGGGTGGTTCATTATTGATCCCAGAATCTATTGATGTGGATTTTATCAAATCACTTAAAAATATGGTTCGGTACTTTATCACTGATGGATATCAAATAGCGTTGGTTGTTGGTGGAGGGAAAACCTGTCGTCGTTACCAAGCAGCAGCAGAAGAATTTCAGAATACAAACGATGAAGATTTAGATTGGATTGGTATTCAGACAATTCGTCTTAACTGTGAACTTTTATATCGAATATTCTCTGACCTTAATGTTCACTCTGAAGTTATTTTAAAACCCAAAGATTTAGAAGGTATTAATGAATCATTGGTTATTGTTGGTGCTTGGGAACCCGGTTGTTCGTCAGATACTGATGCTGTTGAAATGGCACAAGTTTCTGGGGCACAGAGAATTATCAATTTTTCAAATACTTCGCATGTGTACAATGAAGATCCAAGAATAAATCCAGATGCTGTTCGCTACGACAAACTTTCTTGGGATGAATACCGAAATCTTATACCAAAAGAATGGACACCGGGTATGTCAGCCCCCTTTGATCCAATCGCGTCCCGCAAAGCCCAAGAGCTTGGTATTACTGTTGCAATTCTTGGCGCATCAATTGAAAATCTGAAAGGTTACCTTAACGGTGAACATTTTGAAGGAACGGTTATATCATAATCGTTTTTTTTGATATTTCTTGCTACACTATATTTAATGAAAAAAGGATTCACACTTATTGAGCTATTAGTAGTTATTTCGATTATTGGAGTGCTCTCGAGTACTATATTAGGTTCACTGTCTGATGCTCGAGCGAGTGCTCGTGATGCACGGCGACAGCTAGATATTAAGAATATTCAAACGGCACTTGAAACTTACTACACTAATAATGGAGAATATCCTGTTACCAATGGTTGGCGACTACCACACACTTGGGATAATTTTGAGACTGAGATCGGGATGAATTTACCTCGCGATCCTTCTGATGAAAGTGCTTATCCATATAACGGCGGTTTGAGTTATGCGTACTATACTGGAACAGGCTTCTCTATCGGGTGTACGCCAGGTCAATGGTATATGCTCGTATATAATCAAGAACGTACTATCGATCCGACGGAAAGCGGGGGCGTGACCAGATGTAGTAACGGTACAAATTTAGCATGGGGGAATAATAGTATTACGGTTGGGGTAACTCCTGCAGATAATTAAAACCTTGTCAGAGGTTTTTATTTTTGGTCATTTTGTTAGGATACAGCTAGCTATGGCAATTACTATAAAAAATGACAATCAAATCGCTATTATGCGGGCTGCTGGGAAAATACATGCGCGTATTTTAAATGAACTTGAGGAATTAATTACCCCAGGTATTTCGGCAAAAGAGCTTGATATCATTGCTGAACAGAAGGTTCGAGCAGCAGGGGCAGAGCCGTCATTTTTAGGGTATTCACCTGATCGACATACCCCTAAATACCCAGCAAGTCTCTGTGTTTCGATCAATGATGTTATTGTTCACGGAATTCCAACTAACGATATGATTATCAAGGATGGAGACATTGTTTCCATAGATCTTGGCTTGAAATACAAAAATATGTTTACGGATTCAGCACGGACCGTCATTGTTGGAAATGTTTCAAAAGAAAAGGCTCAACTTGTGCATGATACGCGTGAGGCACTTGCACTAGGAATTGCTGCAGCGCAGCCAGGTAATACTGTTGGTGATATCGGGCATGCGATCGAATCTTTTAATAATAAACGTTACGGAAACGTCAAAGAATTATCAGGTCACGGGGTTGGGCTTGCCGTTCACGAAGATCCGTATGTGCCTAATTATGGAAAAGCCGGAGCCGGTGCAACCTTAAAACCTGGAATGATTATCGCTATTGAGCCGATGTTTAATCTAGGAACCTCAAATGTGAAATTTCATAATGATGGATACACAGTAACCACCGCCGATAAACAAGTCTCTGCACATGTAGAGCATACAGTGTTAATTACGGAAAACGGATCGGAAATTTTAACTGAATTATAATAAATTAAGTTTTTTTTTATATATAGTATAATAAAATTATTATGAAATTTAATTTTGACAAACCACCAGCAGTTGAAAAAAAGGAAAACTCAATTGAAGGAAAAACAACAAACTGGGAAAAATCTAAAAAATATTTAAAAATGCTTGCGCTGGGGGGGTTATCACTCTAGGTTCATTTAATGCGGATGCACAGGAAAATGTAACCTTAGAAGAGAGTAGAGATATATTAAGAAATAAAATTGAAAATTACGAAGAAACTTGGGCAAAAAGAAGTACAAACAAAGTAGAATCTATCAAGCCCACTGTTGCTTTTATTAATGAATCTGACTTGTTTAATGAAAATAGAGAACAGTCACCAGTCTTAAAATTCCAAATGTATGCCCAAGAAGCATTTAATTTAGATTTTGGAGGTGAAAATCAATTAGTTGTTAATGAGCCAGAAAATAAAGGTGATTTTGAAACAATTTATAGAGGGAGTACAGAATATCTTGAAGATATAGATTTCCCTGAATACACAATGCCAGATCATTATATTATTTATGACGATGTTCCGGAAAATAATACTACTGAACAAGCTAATGATGCTGTAAATATAAAAATTGTTAATACTGAAACAGGAGCAATAAAGGAAGTATTTTATCCAAAAGAGAAATTACCAGAAGGCTTTACATCAGATGAATTACCAGTTGATTTATACAAAGCACTCGCAGAAAAGGTTAAGTTAGAAATGAAAAAATTATGAGTAAAGAAGAATTTAGTAAAAAGATAGCAGAATCAGACCTACATGATCGAATTAAAGTTTTTCTTCTATTAAATTTTGAAAAATTTGATGATGAACAAAAGAATTGGCTAATTGATAATTTGTAACAAAAAAGAGCATCATGCTCTTTTTTGTTACAAAATAGGGCTTTTACAAGGACATTTTTGCTCTGTAATAATGTCCTTTATAAAAGACATATAATGTCCTTTAAACCCTTATAATATAAGGAATATTCGTGGAAAACTCTTTGACATTTATAAGCAAAAAACTAATATATTCAATATCACAGCTTGTGTTGTTGTGGTTTTTATTTACCAAGCTTTTTGGAAATAAAAACATTAAATTTTATTACTCAGTACCACTTACGAGATGCAACACATAGCCGGAAAATATTAATCACAGAACACGCGCAATTAGTTCTATGTATTGATATTGAAAGGTTAGACGTCGCGTAATGTACTTACTAATTCAAAAACATTCACATGTCAGAATTCAACCGAGATAAAGTCCACGTAAACGTGGGAACTATTGGTCACGTTGACCACGGTAAAACTACTTTGACTGCAGCAATTCTGCACTCATTGAACCTTGCTGGTAAAACAGTAAAAATGCGAGACGTTTCAGGAATTGATAACGCTCCAGAAGAACGAGAACGAGGTATTACTATCTCAATCTCACACAACGAGTACGAATCAGATACTCGTCACTACGCACACATTGATGCTCCAGGTCACGCGGACTACATCAAAAACATGATTACTGGTGCTGCTCAAATGGACGGTGCTATTATCGTGTGTGCTGCGACTGATGGTCCAATGCCACAGACGCGAGAACACATCCTTCTTGCAAAGCAAGTTGGTGTACCGAACTTAATCGTTTTCATTAATAAAATGGATATGATGGAAGGTGAAGAAGAAATGGTAGACCTTGTAGAAATGGAACTACGTGATCTTCTTACTAAATATGAATTTGATGGAGACAACGCTCCAGTTATCAAAGGGTCAGCACTGAAAGCTCTTGAGGCAGATTCAGCTGATGACCAGTGGGTACAAAAAATCCTTGAGCTTGTAGAAGCTATGGATACATACTTCCCAGAACCAGTACGAGAACTTGATAAACCATTCCTTATGCCAGTAGAAGATATTTTCTCAATTGAAGGACGAGGAACAGTGGTAACAGGTAAAATCGAACAAGGTAAAGTAAAGGTTGGAGAAGAAATTGAAATTGTTGGAATCAAAGATACAACTGTTTCAACCGTTACTGGAGTTGAAATGTTCAATAAGCAACTTCAAGAAGGGCTTGCTGGAGATAACGCTGGAATTCTTCTTCGAGGTCTTAAAAAAGAAGACATTACTCGAGGACAAGTTCTTGCAGCAAAAGGAACGATTACTCCACATACAGAATTCGAAGCTGAAATCTACGTTCTTAAAAAAGAAGAAGGTGGACGACACACACCATTCTTTAAAGGTTACAAACCTCAGTTCTACATTCGAACAACTGACGTAACCGGAGAAATTGAACTTCCAGAAGGAACTGAAATGGTTATGCCAGGAGACACTATTACTCTTAAGGTAAAACTACAAGTGCCTGTTGCGATCAACGACAACATGCGATTCGCTGTTCGAGAAGGAGGACGAACCGTTGGAGCTGGAGTTGTTACTAAAATCAACGCCTAGCAGCGTAATTAATTGATTTTATGGCAGAACAAAAAACACAAGGATCAACACTACGTATTCGCGTTCGTGCCTATGAAAGTAAAATACTCGATACATCGGTAAAGCAAATCATGGATACGGCTGCTTCATACGAGGCAGAAACACGTGGTCCAATCCCACTTCCAACAGACATCAAAAAGTACACGGTTAACCGCGCATCATTTGTATACAAGGACGCCCGTGAACAATTTGAAACACGCATTCACAAACGGTTGATTGATATTATCAATCCAACACCAAAAGTTGTGGAAGCGTTAACAAACATGAACTTACCATCTGGAGTCGATATCGACGTAAAGATGATGTAATTCATATTTCAAACACACTTATAGCTGTTTGATTAATATTATTTACTAATGTTGGCTGCTCTGCAGTCAACCACTTAGATGTTCCACTACCGAGGGCGTCTTCGCCTTCGGTATGAACATATGCACACTATGAAATTTATTCTAGGAACAAAGGAGCACATGACCCAATTCTTCAATGAAGATGGTGTTGTTGTTCCTGCAACAGTTATTTCTGTTCCAGAAGCAACCGTAACCCACGTAAAATCAGTTGAAACTGATGGATATGATGCGGTACAAATAGCTTCAGGGGAACGAAAAGAAAAAAACATTAACAAAGCCCAGCAAGGTCACTTTGCTGGAAAAGGAAATTTCCGTTTTGTTAAAGAATTTCGTTTAAAAAACGGAGCAACTTCAGAATTACAAGCTGGCGATACTCTTGATGCTTCAGTATTTGAAGCCGGAGACGTTATCGCAGTATCAGGAGTATCAAAAGGTAAGGGGTTCCAAGGGGTTGTGAAACGTCACAACTTTGCCGGAGCACCTACGTCCCACGGACACCGACACGACACACGTCGTCCAGGGTCTATTGGGGCAACAGGGCCACAGCGAGTATTCAAGGGTACCCGTATGGCTGGTCGAACGGGTTCAGATCGAACAACTGTAAAAAATCTTAAGGTTGTTGCAGTTGATACAAAGAACGGACAATTATTGGTAAAAGGAGCACTTCCAGGACGTCGAGGGACATTACTAGAAGTCGTTTCTGCATAATCTACGCACGTACTATGAAAACGAATGTTTACAATACGAAGGGAGAAGTAGCTCGAGAATTCGAACTACCAGAATCAATCTTTGGACTTGAGTGGAATGCAGACCTAGTACACCAAGTTGCTGTTGGTATGCAATCAAATGCACGATCTAACACTGCTCATACTAAAGACCGATCAGAAGTTCGCGGAGGAGGACGAAAGCCTTGGCGACAAAAAGGAACAGGGCAAGCTCGTCATGGTTCAAGACGGTCACCTATCTGGGCTGGTGGAGGAGTTACTTTTGGTCCTCGGGCTGAACGTAACTACAGTAAAAAAATCAACAAAAAAATGAGCCAAAAAGCTCTTTTGATAGCACTCGCAGAAAAAGTGCGAAACGGTCAAGTATTATTTGTTGATACTCTTGAATCAGGTTCAAATAAAACAAAAGATATCGTAGCTTCATTCAAAGCGCTTGAAAAAGCTGACGGATTCGAAACGATTAACACAAAGAAACACAACAATATTTTCTTCGCATCACCTGAATTATCAGATGATGTAAAAGCTGGAGCGAAAAATATTCACCACGTGAATACAGCACAGCTACAAAATATTAACGTGCTGGATGTGTTAAATAATCGATACCTTGTTCTTGAACACCCAGAAAAAACGGTCGAATTTTTAGAAACCAAACTAACCAATAAATAGTATGGCTCTCTTCAAAAAAGATTCGAAAAAAGAAACTCAAGACACACAAGGCACTGACCTTTCTTGGGTGATTAAAGGTCCACGTGTTACTGAAAAAGCAGCAATGATTTCAGATAACAACGTGTATACTTTTCTTGTATCAAATGATGCAAACAAGGTTCAAATTAAAAAGGCAATTAAGGAGGCATATAAAGTAACACCACTTTCAGTGAATACTGCTCGAACACAGCCACGAAAGGCAACACGGCGAGGGAGGAAGGTTCACGTAAAAGGCTATAAAAAAGCCATGGTAACTTTGAAGAAAGGTGACTCAATTGATTTAGCTTAGAACCACTATTTATTAAAGTGCTCACAACTGATAAGAGTGAGATTAATTACAGTTCTCAGTAACTGATAAGAACTGAGCATACAACACACACATGAAAAAATATAAACCAACATCGCCATCACGGCGAAATATGGTGACACTTGATTACCGAAATACATTGACCGCTTCAAAACCTCACAAGGCTTTAACCAAAGGAGGAAAGCGAGATATGGGACGAAATAATCAAGGTCGCATCACAACTCGTCACAAAGGAGGAGGAAACAAGCGAAAATATCGTATGATTGACTTCTTGTTTAATAAGCGAGATATTCCAGCCAAAATTGAAACGGTTGAATATGATCCAAACCGAACAGCATTTATTTCATTGGTATGTTATGCCGATGGAGAACGACGATACGTTGTTATGCCAAAAGGGGTTAAGGTAGGAGATACATTCCTTGTAGGGGAAAATGCTCCACTAAAACCAGGAAACCGAATGCCACTACACAAAATTCCAGTAGGGTCATTCATCTATAATATTGAATTGAAACCAAATGGAGGTGCTAAGTTAGTACGATCTGCAGGGGCTTACGCGCAAATTACAGCTCACGCAAACGGATATACTAATATTAAACTTCCATCAGGTGAAGTTCGAAAGATTCCTGATCAATCATATGCATCGTTTGGTGAAGTTTCTAACTCAGACTATAAATTAGTCAAAGGAGGAAAAGCTGGACGTTCACGATGGCGGGGAATTCGTCCTACCGTTCGTGGTTCAGCTATGAACCCTGTGGATCACCCACACGGAGGAGGAGAAGGGCGTCAGGGTATTGGACTTCGGCGTGGACCAAAAACACGACAAGGAAAATTGGCCTACGGAGTTAAAACACGACGACCGAAAAAATACTCAAATCACGCTATTGTTTCAAGGCGAAAAACAAAACGATTCAAGTAGTAAAAAAAATACCACTAGGTGTTTTTTTTTGCTATACTCTACTAATATGAAATTACAGAAAAAAAGTTTTCACCAAGGGTTCAGCTTGGTTGAGATTTTAATCACAATAGCTATTGTAGGAGTTTTGGCGACAATAGGCTTAAATATTTTTGGCGATCAAAATTTTCGAGCAAAAAATGCCTCTATGGTACAAACTTTATCAGGTGTGAGCAACCTCATAGATTTCACTAAATACCCGGCAAGTTTAGAAACTTTATGTGATGAATTTGAGCCAGGTGAAGAATTTGGATATATTAGAACTACTATTGAGGACAACGGTGGAATTTGGCACTGCGATTCAACTGAAGGAGAATACAGAATCTTTGTCAAATTAAATCAAGAAGCCACTCTTGCTCGTCTTGATATGGGAGATATTACTAATATTGCTTTTGCTCAGGAAGAATCTCAGCTCCATGAGTTTGGAAATTATTATTGTATTAATTCAAATTTCGATAGGAACTTTACTCATTGGTCTGCTAATAATCTAGAATTTCCTTCATGTGATGATTCAACGTATTCGCCAGTTCCAGAGGATCCAGCACCAACACCTGAGCCAACACCAGACCCTGAACCAGAGTCTGATCCAGAACCACCACTAGAACATGGTGGCCCAGTCTGCAATGCTCCGAAAGAACAGGTATGTCATTTTGGAAAAACACTATGTGTTTCGAGTAAAGCAGTAAAAGCCCATACAAAACATGGTGACACCGAAGGCATTTGCTAATAAAAATACCGTAAGGTATTTTTATTGATATACTCTTAATTATGAAGGTATTTTTTAATAAAAAAGCTTTTACTTTAATTGAATTATTGATTGTTATTGCTGTGATAACTATTTTGTCATCAGTGCTTATGAGTGTTATTCGAGGAGCACGCTCTGATGCGTATACCGCCAGGGCAATTACAGAATTCAAATCATTCGCTCAGGCCATGGAATTTTATCTGATTGATTATGATGAGTATCCACCTGACGTAAGCCGGAATATCCCAGCCGGAATGGAGGAATACCTTGGTGGGGGAACCTGGCCTGATGGACCTCACCCTGGGTCAGTGTATGATTGGGATAATATAACGGGATCTGATCCATATATTCAAATAAGTCTCCGTTTCTGTGATATCAACGGAGAGAATTGTAATTTCCCTGACGAACCATGGGCAGAAGATTTTGATGATAAAAGCGCGATGTATTGGTGTTTCGAAGGAGAGTGTCGCTCACACCCAGATAGACCTGTTGATCATCCCGGATACTGCGTGAGTTGCAAAGGAGAAAATTAAAAGACGCTAAGTCTTTTTTATTTGCTATAATTATTGAATGAAACCTTTTCTCCGAAATCAAGCTGGCTTTACTCTTATTGAGCTCTTGGTAGTTATTGCTATTATCGGTGTTTTATCATCTATTGTATTAACATCCCTTGGATCAGCACGGACCAAGGCACGGACAGCCAAGGCGGCCAGCGAATTACGTTCATTAGCTCAAGGGTTTGAAATGTACAACCTTGCAATAGGTGATTATCCAGGAGATGTTTCTCCAGATGTTTTACCTACGGGTATGGCTGCATATCTTGGCGGGGGAGCCTGGCCTGATGGACCATATCCTGGGTCAGTGTATGATTGGGAATATTGGGATGCAGGAACCGCTACTGAAGCGGTACAGGTAAGTATTCGCTTTTGTGGGGCTGCTGGGAACACGGTGGATTGTAATTTCCCAGATGAAGAGTGGGCTGATAGTTTTACAACAAATCAAAACGCAGCCTATTACTGTATTACTGGTCAATGTCGCCCATGGGAAACAGATACCGTTGGGGCTGTCGAAGGATACTGCTTTAACTGCTAAACTATCATTGCGGTAGTTTTTTTATTACACTAGGAGTATGTTTGAATCCTTTATTTTGGGTGCAGTCCAGGGAGTTGCAGAATGGCTACCAGTTTCATCTGAGGCTATGGTTATCTTGGTTAAGACTAATTTTTTTACTGAGTCACCGCTGCTGTTTTCAGAATTAATTTCATATGCAATTTTTCTTCATCTTGGGACATTACTTGCGGTGCTGGTGTGGTATTGGAAAAAAATAGGAATGCTTTTATCTGATGCTCTTCATTATTCATCACTACACACAGAGAAAAAGCAATATCTTAATTTTATTGTCATTGCTACTGGAGTCTCAGGAGGGGTTGGCTATTTCTTACTTCAATTGGTAGAAAAGTATGAATATTTTTTCTCTAATTCCTTTGCGGTGAATATAATGGTTGGTATTTTCCTAGGTATCACAGCTCTGCTGTTGTTCATAGGAGAAAAAGGGTATAGCCGCACGAATACCACGTTAACAAAATGGCGAGCGGTTCTGACAGGTTTGTTTCAGGGTTGTGCTGCGATTCCTGGTATTTCTCGATCTGGTTCAACAATTGCTGGAATGGGGTTACTTGCTATTGATAAAAAAAGAGCATTAGAGCTATCATTTATATTATCAATTCCATTGGTTTTCTTTGCAAATATTGTACTTAATATTAATACCTTTCAGTCTTTTTCATGGCATCATGTTATTGCACTGGCTTCAGCTTTTCTATTTGGTATTGTAACTATTGCTGGTCTTCTAAAAATTGTCGAAAAAATTCGTTTTAGTTATTTTGTTGGAATCTTTGCGATACTGTTGATTTTACTTACCTTTGTGTTATCGTAATAGGGTATATGAGTTTGCTAACATCCTTCATGGATGTTTTTAATTTTCTCTATTAGGCTCACATACCTTGCTAAAGAATTAAACATTCTTTGTCTTGAAAACGAATTTTCGTTTACTTATTACACTTAACTAACTATTATCCCAAACATCTAAAAAGGGAGAGAACCATCGCAAAGTTTTGAGCGAAAAATTTTGAAATTTTTTATTGAGAAAGAGAACTAAAAGTGAAAAGATTGTAAAATTTGAGACAAAGCTTTGTAACTAAATTATGAAATTCAAAGACTTTAAATTTAAATCGCGTCTTGCATACGCTATTAACCGTGCTGGTTTTGAAGAACCATCACCAATCCAAGAAAAATCAATCCCGCTTATCCTTGAAGGAAAAGATATGGTGGGACAAGCACATACAGGAACGGGTAAAACCGCTGCTTTTGCATTGCCAATTCTTCAAAAAACAACTAAATCAATGGGAGTAAATGCGGTAGTCATTGTTCCAACACGTGAACTTGCTACCCAAGTTGCTGATGAGTTTTATAAATTTTCTCGTAACCTAGGAATTAGAACAGCGACGGTGTATGGAGGAACTTCATATAAACGCCAAATTAATCATATTGAAAATGCTGGAGTTATCGTGGCGACACCAGGGAGATTTTTAGATTTACTATCACGGAACAAAATTGATATCGATCCATATTACGTGGTTCTTGATGAGGCAGATGAAATGCTCAACATGGGATTCCTTGAAGACATTCGTCGAATTCTCGATCATTTGAAAGATAGAAAACAAACATTGATGTTTTCTGCGACCATGCCTGATGAAATTAAAGAGTTAGCAGATACCATCTTAAAAAATCCGGAATTTATTCGCACAGAAAAAGCAGAGATAACCAATAATAATATTAAGCAGTATTATTATGTGGTTGATGAGCATGAGCGTGATGACGCAATTGTACGTCTTATTGAATATGCTGATCCTGATAAAGCAATTGTCTTTTGTCGAACTAAACGTGAAACGGGACGACTTGCCGAATATTTAGCAGGACAGGGATATAAAACGGCCGCACTGCATGGTGACATGGAGCAATGGGATCGCCAGAAAACGATGAAATCATTTAGGCGCAACGAGTACGAAATTTTAGTGGCAACCGATGTTGCGGCGCGTGGACTTGATGTTCGTGGCGTGTCACACGTATTTAACTATCAAATTCCCATGGAATCAGAATCCTATGTTCACCGTATTGGTCGAACAGGACGTGCTAAACGTGATGGGGTAGCGATGATGCTGGTGAGCCCGCAAGAATTGCGTGAACTTGAACGTATCAAGGCTGACGTAGGCTCTGAGCTTGAACTGCAAAGTATTCCACAAAAAAATAGTTCACCAGAAGAGAGGCTTAAGGAATTATTTCAAATGGTAGCAAGCCAAAGAGCTAATAAGGCAGGTGAAGTTATTGTTGATGCAATGACTGAAAAGACTGATGTCAAAACTGTTGCGGTGAAACTTGCACTCCTTCTTGAAAAGACCTTGCGCCAAGATGGTGGTATTGGTAAATCAGCTGACGAAGTTAAAAAGCTTCTTGAAAAAGGTGACAGTGATGATAATAAAAAATCGTCACGTTCATCAAACAGAGGACGTTCAAATAGCCGAAATAATAGAAGTCGTAGCAGCAGTAGCCGAGGACGTCATGCTCGGTCATCGCAGAGAATCCGTCGAGGAACAGGACGAGGGCAAGTGCCAGAGCCTCAGTTTAAGAAAACGTCAGGAGGATCACGAATTATTGCACGTAAGTTATATTAAAAACAACTCACAAGAGTTGTTTTTAATTACCTTTTAAGTAAGAGTATTTACTTTTTAAATAAATTAAGTATAGTTAATCTAAACATTAAACAAAATTAAATGAAGAAAAAAAAATTTATCAGCAAACTTAGTCAATTTGGAGTAGAACAATTCTATTTAATAAGAAATTCTCATAGATATGAATTATTCTGGGGATTTCATAGATCAGGGCTTTACGAAGAAGTCGTAAACCTTTCAAGTTGGCCTGAAAAGACTATCAAAAAAAGAATTAGAGTTAAGCGATTGTTATTGTCTCTATTGGTTATGGTAATTGCTGCAGTGACTCTATTCTATTTTAATGCATCTTTGCAATTTTCAGTTATATTTTTGATATTTATATTCTCGGTAAATTTTTTACCGGTTAGTGGGGCAAGTATTGAGAAAGAAAGAATTAAAGATTTCTTGAAAAATATTACAATAACGCGAGGTCAACTAAAATCAGTTTTAGATGAAAAAATTGAAAAATATAATGATTTTTTGGAAAATTGCATATCTTTGTACGATTTAATCATTAGAGGTCAGCAATCAAACCCTGATCAAAAGCTAAAGTCAGCTGTGAGTGCAATGAGTGAAGGAATACATCAGAGATATTTTCTTGTTTCGAAAAAAGATTTAGAGATAAGTAATGACCGAATAGTCGAAATATTTAAATCTCATTTTTTTGAGCCTAAAAACTTAGAAAATAATGTTCCAGTGATAATTTACGGAACAAATGAGAAGTTGATTTTACATCGAAAAGATATAGCACTAGCTAGTATCGATAAATTGTATAAACAAGCTTTTGACCCTAAGCTTGAAGAAGCCCTCAACAGTATTTATTTCTACTACGGTCTTTTAGGTCTTCTGAGAAAACAAAAAAAATTCATTCAAGAAATGAGTTAAGTTAAATTTTAATAAGCAAAATCCCATTCTGTAATCAGATTGGGATTTTTTTATTCGAGAAATAATAGCGCTTTTTTAATATCTTCATAGTCAACCGCCTCATTCAATTCTTCATAAATTGGCTTTAATTTTACCTCGCCATTTTGATTCAAATCATCATCATTACCACGTTTGGTGATTGCCAGAACGGCTTTTTCAACTGCTTCGATAATTTCAGTATCGGGTTGTAAATAGGTAATATCAAATTCAGGATCGTCCTCAATAATATATGATAAATGTTTCCAGATGGTTGCTTCGGTCAAATCACGAATTTCTGCAATATCAGGAATTGATAATTCACGTTCAAAAAATTGTTTGGTTTCAAGGTGTGATTTGGTTTTAGGTGTGCGTGCTTTTTCAAGCGCCTCCTTTTCCTCGTCTTTCTTTTTGCGGCCCTTGCTGACACTTCCTCCAAGCTGGGCAAGAAACGAGGCGTGGGCTTCTTCTAGTTTTTCGGTATCAATATTTTCAATATGCTCCCACAGTTCCTCAGAGTGATTGATCAATTGCTCATTTTTTTGTAATACTTCAGAATTTACCCGTAATGCCATGCCATTTAATCCCATTAAACGTAGACCATCAAGGCTTGCAATACGTGAAAGGGCAACATAGCCTTGTCCTTCCTCAAAAGCCTGTGATAAATCAATCTCAGCAGCATCCAAAGTCATTCCTTGGGATTTATGAATCGTAATAGCCCAAGCAAGACGCAGCGGTATTTGTTTAACAGTTGCCATTGCCTTGCCGTCATTGTCAGAGTAGGTCCACTCGAGGCGTTCTGCCTTAATACGTTTACCTTCCTTGGTTTCAACAATTGGCGTGTCGAAGGTATCAAAATCAATTACCGTCCCAAGAGTTCCATTAATGTATCCAGCTTCATAGTTATTTTTTACAAAAAACACCAAGGCACCCTTTTTTAATTCCAATTTAGGGATAAGCAGCGAGTTATTAAAAATTTTCTCAACCCATTTTTTTTGCCCGGTAGTGCTGGCTTCGTAACTGTGAGGAGGGCCATCAATAGCGGCCAACTCTCTTGCATTAATGTCATCAACATTTGCGTTGTGGGTATAGAGTTTGGTAATCGAATCAATACCTTCAATTGCTTTGTTGTATCGAGATCTAAAATGATTCATAGAATCTTCTGACACATTTCCTACGCGAATTTCGTTAAGGATATTCAAAAGAATTTCGTCATCTTGCCGATACGAAGTGTTGAGGTAACAGGTCTGAATATCAAGATGGTCCCAAATAGGAGATTGAAACACAAAACGTTTTTCTGATTCATTTTTAGAAATAGGAGGAAGCTGGAAAAAATCACCAACTAGGATGACTTGCACACCGCCAAATGGTTCGTGATTGAATTTAAAGGTTTTGAGAATTTGATCGATACTTTCAAATAATCCAGGTGACAGCATCGACACCTCATCAATCACCAATACCTGTAATTGTTTCATACGATCCCAGAGGTATTTTTTTTCTGATAGCGATTCAATGTCCCAAGGTGATAGAGATTCTTTGATGCCGGTCCCGAAAAAACTTTGAATCGTAGTTCCACCAATATGTGATGCAGCAATACCTGTCGGGGCAGTAACCGCTACCTCGATCCCATATTCTTTCAGCCAATCAATGTACTGATTAAGCACATAGGTTTTCCCGGCACCAGGAGCACCAGTAAGAAAAATATTTTTCCCCGTTTTCATTACATTCAGAGCTGATTCTTGTGTCATAGAAAAAGTATACCTCAAGAGTACTTCCAAAACTATATTTGCGCTGCTTATTAGGTTTTAGAGTGTACAGAAATGGGAACGAGTAGTATAAACTTTGCTATAATAAATAATATGGAACCAAACAACGAACCTTCAATTCAAGAACAGCTTAACGCCCAACAACAGGCATTAACAAAAATTTATACATCGGTTGAAAAAACCCGTAAATATATTCTTTGGACCGGTATCGTCAGTGCTGTGATGTTTTTACTACCTCTTATCGGACTTGCTATTGCTGTTCCAATTTTTATGAGAAATCTAACTGCCGTCACTGGCCTCTTTTAAGCTATGAAATCTAAATACATTATATTAATAGTCCTAGCTGTTCTTTTGTTGGGGATTGGTATTACTTTAATTCAGAAAAATAATGGTATTGAGCCACTTTTATTTCAGCCAACCTCCTCAGAGGTTCCTGAAATTAATCAGCAGGGTGAAAGAGGTTCACCAGAAAATAAAGAAAGAGACATTGAACCACAATCTGTCATTTCAAACCTTTCAATTCCTTGGGATATGGTGTTTATCGGAGATGATGTTTTGGTAACACAGCGGACAGGGAACGTTGTACGCATTAATCTTAATTCAAATAAACGCGAGGTGGTCTATACCTCAGTTTCCTCCTCACGCGGGGAGGGTGGTCTTCTTGGTATTGTTCTTCATCCAGCCTTTGATGATAATGATCTTCTCTATTTATATGAAACCTATGAATCATCAAATGGAACACGAAACAAGGTAACACAATATCGATACCGAAACGATAGTTTACAAGAGCAAAGCGTTCTTATCGATAATATTCCAGGTGCGGTCTATCATGACGGAGGGCGAATGGCGTTCGGTCCAGACGATAAACTGTATGTGACCACAGGTGATGCCACCAACAAAGATTTGGCGCAAAACCTTAATTCATTGGCCGGGAAAATATTACGATTGAATGATGACGGATCAATTCCGTCTGATAATCCATTTGAAAATTCACCGATTTATTCCTATGGACACCGAAATCCACAAGGGCTGGCATGGGATAGTAACGGCAATTTATGGTCAACTGAACATGGCCCATCAGGTTTGAGTGCGGGTCAAGATGAACTGAACAGGATTGTAGCAGGTGGAAATTATGGCTGGCCTTACTATTCTGGAACAGAGCGCCCCGGACCAAATCAAGATGCACCAGCGCCAAACCTGCGCTATCCAGCAATAGGATCTGGACCCGATGAAGTATGGGCCCCAGCAGGACTGGCATACCATGATGGTTACTTGTATTTTGGAGGTCTTCGTGGGGAGGCTCTGTATAGGGCACAGGTGAACAATGGTACAGCTATAAATCTGCGTAGATTATACGCGGGTGATTATGGACGATTGAGGTTTACCCAAATAAATAACGATATGTTGTACTTCTCGACCAGCAATACCGATGGACGAGGAACGCCAAACAGTAACGATGACAAAATTTTCAGACTATCTTTGTAGTTTGTTTTTATACAAGAAAAATAAAGGTACGAAAGTAAATCCAGTACTTTTTACTAGAATAAGGTGATGGATGCCCCAATATACGTCAAATATTTTGGATAAATATAAAAAAGTTCAGAGATTGATCTCTGAACTTTTAATTCTGCGGAAGTGATGGGATTCACTGCTCGCTATGCTCCCAGCATAAACCTGACGGAAAACCCTTGTCTCATAAACATAAAATCTCAGAGAAGAGTCTCTGAGATTTTAGTTTTGCGGGCCACTCGGGTTAGGTACCCACAGGTCTAGGCACCGTAAGGGTTTCTGGGGAAACTTTTTCAAATAAAAAATAAGAAGGTGGGTCACTAATCCTTTTTATCTATTTCTTCAAAATAGGCATCTAGTGCCTTATCTACAAATACTTCAATTATCTTGATCCGTTCTTCTTTATTCTTCATGTTTACTATTTTCAGCTTGCCGTGCCCTGACTTTTAAAGCATTAACACCAACAGTTAGTAAGAATGTTCCAAACTCATTAAGTTCTTGATCTGAGAAATCATTCACTGCTTCACCTATATCTACAGTTAATACTTCTTTTAATTCTTTTATAGCTGTTTCGGATAGTTCCATTGTTATTTTCTGTGATTAATCTCAATAATGGTTTTTAGTAATTGAGTTATTTCTATAAACTCTTTCTCTGCCTTTTCTTCTGATAGATGAACCCCATAATTTCTGGAGTATATATATTGAAACTCTTTAATTCTTTCTTTTATTAATTTCATGATCAATTCTGGTTAATTATAATGAACTAGGTATGAAAAAACACCTCGAAGAAGAGGTAAAAAGATTTAATAAGTTCCAGAAGTCAGTCTTTGGAGTAAAAGAAAGTTTAAAAACAGATCATGATATGGATATGAGAAATTATGCTAAGTATCTTCTGAGAGAGGGGTCCAAGACTGAAAAAAGAGAGTTACTGTCTAATCTTAAGTCTAGGATTATTTATGAAGATAAAGAATTAAGATTAATTTCGTCTTAAAAAATTTTGAATCAAATAAATCTATGATTTTTTAAGTGCGAATATGCTGATATGATATATTTATGAATTTCGTAAACTTATTATCTATTTTAGAATCAAAGAATAACTTATCTGATGAGCTATTTAAGAGTTATTTAAAACATCAAAATATTAAAATTAAACATAATGAGGTAGAAGATTTATTAAAGTTAGTAGCAAGATTAACAAAAGAATCTAAAAATATAAATATATTCGATGGATATTATATTGGATACACGATACCTCAGATATCCAAAGAGTTTGATCTACTAAAAATTACAGAGAATTCAGTGGTTAATATTGAATTAAAATCTGAAGCTGGTGAGGAAAAAATAAAAAAACAATTGATACGTAATAAATATTATCTTGAGATTCTTGGAAAAGATTATATTTACAACATTACATACCAATCAAATGAGGATAAATTCTATATTCTCAACGGTAAAGAATTAAATGAATTAGAAATATTAGACTTAATAAAAATTTTAGTAGAATACCCTCTGGTATCTGACTTGGATCTACTGTTTAACCCTTCTGAATTTCTGGTATCTCCTTTCAATAGTACTGATAAGTTTATGAAAATGAATATTTTCTAACTAGTCATCAAGAAGAGATCAAGAATAATATTCTTGAAATTTTAAAAGTAAATGTATATGGTTTTTGTGCTGTTTCTGGTAAGGCAGGGACAGGGAAAACCTTATTGGTATATGATATAGCTAAAGAAGTAATAGCCAGTGGAGGGAAGGTGTTAGTTGTTCATTGTGGAAAGTTGAATGACGGGCATAAAGAATTAAGAGGTGAGTATAATATAAAAATAATCTCAGCAAGTTCTTTTACGCAACAAATAATAAATGAAAATTATGATTTAATTATATTTGATGAAGCTCAAAGAATTCGTTCAGAACAATTAAGTGTAATTTTAAAAAATAAAGAAAAATCAAATTATTTATTTAGTTATGATAAGACGCAAACATTAAGCCGTAACGATGGTAAGTATAATGGGCAGATTGCAGGTGAATTATATCTCAGGATAAAAAATCATTTTGAGTTATCTGAGAACATAAGGACAAATAAAGAAATATCTTCTTTTATTAAACGGTTTATTAATAAAAAGGAGAATACATCACAAAGAAAATATAAAAATATTACAATACAAAATTTTGAAGATATGGATGTAGTTCGAGGGTATGTAAATAATCTCAAAAATAATGACTGGACATATATAAGTTATACAAACAAAATTCATGGAGAAAGAGGATTGTATGAGAAGTACAATATTATTTCTGATGATTTGAAAAATGCTCACGATGTTATCGGTCAAGAATTTGATAGGGTGGTAGTAATTATCGGTGAAAAATTTGTTTATAAGGAAACAGGTGAACTAACTTATAATATTCATGGAGACACAAGTCTTCCTTATATGCCACATAAAATGCTTTTTCAAGCAATGACGAGAGTTAGAAAAGAACTTAAAATTATTATAGTTAATAATCCTGAGGTCTTAGAAAGATGTATAGAGATATTAAATTAATTTAAAAACTGAAAAATTCTCATAAACAATAAAAAAGTTCGAATCCCACTTGGGTCGAACTTTTTTGTTATTTTAGAAAACAAAAAAGCCCTATAAATAAGGCTCTCAGGTCAGTGCGATACTCGCATTTCTTGGCGGGCCACGTGGGTTAAGTGCCCACGCCTCCAAGCACAACTGAAGCGTGATCAAATAGTCAGAGAGTCAAAAGAATT
>CEVO01121731.1_pt1 | contig 22458 bp, 18 predicted proteins | sample 531511 | NCBI WGS metagenome assembly CEVO01 (sample SAMEA2623907, study PRJEB7988) | marine metagenome | biome: marine biome (ENVO:00000447); feature: mesopelagic zone (ENVO:00000213); material: "saline water (ENVO:00002010), including plankton (ENVO:xxxxxxxx)" | depth 800 m | reverse complement strand
TTCAAAGCTAAAATCTCCCGATTTAGCCAAATATCCGGCAAACCCACCGGCAAAAGTATCACCCGCGCCTGTTGGATCAAAAACTTCCTCTAACGGAAGTGCCGGCGCAAAAAAGATCTCGTCTTTGTGAAATAACAAGGCTCCGTGCTCTCCTTTTTTGATGACTACATAGGCGGGCCCCATTTCCATAATTTTTTTGGAGGCGGTTACCAGCGAATATTCTCCTGTAAGTTGTCGCGCTTCTTCATCATTGATGGTAATGACATCCACTTTTGAAATAACTTCTTTTAGGAGGTCCAACGTGTGGTCCATCCAGAAATTCATGGTGTCTAACACCACCAACTTTGGGGCTTTCATCTGTTCGATCACACCAAGTTGCACCGCCGGATGTAAATTTCCCAACATGACGACTTCTGCGTCTTGATAATTTTCTGGTACTTTGGGATCAAAGTTCTCCAACACGTTGAGTTCGGTCACTAAGGTGTCCCTTGTGTTCATATCGTTGTGATACTTCCCGCTCCAGAAAAATGTTTTTCCCTCTTTAATAACCTCCAAACCGGAAACATCCAAATCATGGTTTTTTAGCAACGCAATATATTCTTCGGGAAAATCACCTCCAACAACAGAAACAATAGCGCCATCGGCATTGCATTGTGAGGCGGCCAATCCTATAAAGGTGGCAGCACCCCCCAAGATCTTATCGGTCTTTCCAAAGGGAGTTTCAATTGCGTCGAAAGCTACCGTTCCAACAATTACTAGTTTGCTCATGTAAGGGGGTTAAAAGTAAGGGGCAAAGATACGGTTTTTGTAATAAAACAAAAGGTGCTGTTGTAGATCATTTCCTCCCAAAATCTGCCGGAATTTCTCCCCAAGCTTTGGTCTCCCATTTTACGACTATGGTAGAATAGTTGTTTGTTTTCAGCCAATGTTCTGCGCGTGCAATTAATTCAAAAAGCGTTTTGTTCTTGGCAGTGCGTTTCAGTTTAGTGTTACATTTCTTCCGCCTCACCCATCCCATCGCTATTTTGCTATCGGAATATAAGATCCGATCACTCTTATGTTTCTTCAAATACGCTAATCCGTGAACTAAGGCTAAGAATTCTCCTACATTATTGGTGCCCTGTTGAAACGGTCCCTGATGAAAAAGTTGTTGGTAGGTCTGTGTGTCTACACCACGGTATTCCATCTTGCCGGGATTACCGCTGGAAGCCGCATCTACTGCGATGGAATATAGGTTGGGCTCCCCAATGGATTCTAATTGCGCTTTGGTGAGGCTTCTTTTTTTTGACCCGCCTTTACCCCTGTAATCCTTGTACTCTTTGTTGTAAGCAATTTTCGCTTCTTTTAAAGATTCAAAACTTTTGTATTGCGCGCCAGAGACCCCGGCAATTGCTTTTTTACATTGTTCCCAGCTGTCAAAAATCCCGGTAGGATTCCCAAACCAAACGACGTAATATTTTTGCTTTTTCTTACTCATTCAAAGCTTTCAATAGTTGTTCAATAACCTTAGGAAAGTGTTGGTGCTCTAGTTGTTGTACTTTCTTAGCGATGCGCTCTGGGGTTTCTCCTTTGTCCAGAGATACCGAAGCCTGAAAGATAATCGCTCCTTCATCGTACTGTTCGTTTACATAGTGGATTGTGATACCGGTCTCTGTTTCTTCGGAAGCGGCTACAGCTTCATGAACATGCCTGCCATACATTCCCTTTCCTCCAAATTTAGGCAATAGGGCGGGATGAATGTTGATGATTTTATTCGGAAACGCCTGTACCAAATCCTTCGGAATTTTCAGAAGGAATCCTGCCAGAACGATCAAATCCGGTTTCCAACTACGTACTTTCGATACGATCGTTTCAGGGTCTTGAAAGTCTTCTTTTGGAAGGTATTCTGAAGCAATAGCATAGGAATCAGCCACTTCCAAAACTTTGGCATCTTTCTTGTTTGCGATCACCCGAATCACTTCGGCTGTTTCAGAGGATTGAAAGTGCTCGATAATCTTTTTGGCATTCGTGCCATTTCCGGAAGCAAAGATAACGATACGTTTTTTCATTTGGACGGAAGAAGGGTTCACCGAAATAATAATTAAATTCATCACAAAAGTAGGCAATGGCGATTTACTTCGCTTAAAAATTCCTAACTTGGTAATCACATTTTGTAGTCAAAATGGGGTTTTCAATTAAAATATTTTATTTTTGCCACTTAATTAAAATCTAAAATTCAAACATTATGTCAGACATTGCATCAAGAGTAAAAGCAATCATCGTAGACAAATTAGGTGTTGACGAAAACGAAGTAGTTAACGAAGCTAGCTTCACAAACGACTTAGGAGCAGATTCACTTGATACGGTTGAGCTTATCATGGAATTCGAAAAAGAATTCGATATTCAGATTCCAGACGATCAAGCGGAAAATATCGCTACCGTAGGTCAAGCTATTTCTTACATCGAAGACGCGAAATAAGAATACATATTTATGGAACTTAAGCGAGTTGTCGTAACGGGTCTAGGCGCGTTAACTCCTATTGGTAATTCTATCTCAGAATATTGGGACGGACTTAAAAATGGGACGAGTGGTTGTGCGCCTATTACGTATTTTGATACGGAAAAGTTTAAAACGAAATTCGCTTGTGAAATAAAAAATTACGACCCACAAGATCATTTTGATCGTAAAGAGGCAAGAAAGCTAGACCGCTTTGCGCAGTACGCGCTTGTTTCTTCTTCCGAAGCCATTGAAGATGCCCAAATTAACGTAGATGAGATTGATAAATTTCGTGTCGGTGTTATTTGGGGTGCCGGAATTGGTGGTTTGGAAACGTTTCAAAATGAAGTAATCAATTTTGCAGAAGGGGATGGAACACCGCGTTTCAACCCCTTCTTCATTCCAAAAATGATCGCAGATATTGCCCCCGGGAATATTTCGATCAAGCATGGGTTTATGGGTCCCAACTATACCACGGTCTCAGCATGTGCTTCTTCTGCGAATGCTTTAATTGATGCCCTTAATTATATACGCTTAGGGCATTGCGATATCATCGTAACCGGTGGTAGTGAAGCAGCCGTAACACAAGCCGGTATGGGTGGTTTCAATGCCATGCATGCGCTTTCTACTCGAAATGAAAGTCCGGAAACCGCATCGCGACCTTTTGATGCTACTCGCGACGGGTTCGTGCTTGGGGAAGGAGCCGGCGCTTTGATCTTAGAAGAATACGAGCACGCTAAAAAACGCGGAGCAAAGATCTACGCGGAAGTCGTTGGAGGCGGAATGTCAAGTGATGCCTATCACATGACAGCTCCACATCCTGATGGAATTGGGGTAGAACGTGTAATGCTGAACTGCTTGCGCGATGCTGATATGGATCCGAAAGAAGTAGACGCTATTAACACCCACGGAACGTCCACTCCGCTAGGAGACGTGGCAGAATTAAAAGCGATCACCAAAGTATTTGGAGATCATGCTAAAAACATCAATATCAACTCTACCAAGTCGATGACCGGACACTTATTGGGTGCTGCCGGCGCTATTGAAGCGATCGCTTCGATCTTGTCGATGCAACACGGAGTCGTACCTCCAACCATCAATCACACTACGGTAGATGAGAATATCGATCCATCGTTCAACCTTACGCTGAATAAAGCACAAGAACGAGAAATCAATGTGGTTATGAGCAATACCTTTGGGTTTGGCGGGCATAATGCCTGTGTGCTTTTCAAAAAATGGGACGCTTAATGTAAATGGCCACAATTAAAGACATATTCAATCCTCGTGCTGAAAAGGACGGGGATTTTTTTTATACCATCAAAAAAATTCTAGGCTTTAAGCCGAAGGATATTCGCATCTATGTAGAGGCTTTTACCCATCGGTCTATGAACGAAACGAATACCAAAGGAGCAGCCCAAAATTATGAACGCTTAGAGTTTCTTGGTGATGCGATGCTCAGTGCGGTTATTGCTTCTCATTTATTTATGGAAGTGCCTTCCGGAGACGAAGGATACCTTACAAAAATGCGCGCCAAAGTGGTGAGCAGAGAGCACTTGAATGAATTAGGGCGCGATCTAGAATTAATCAAACACTTAAAGACTTCTATTCCTCTTGAACAGTTTGGCGGTAATGTACATGGCAATGTTTTTGAAGCCCTGGTGGGTGCCATCTATCTTGATCGTGGATTCAAATACTGCGAGAAATTTATTTACAAACGTGTGATCGATCCTTATGTGGATATTGAGCGTTTAGAAGGCAAGATTATTAGCTATAAAAGCTTATTCATTGAATGGTGCCAAAAGAAAAAGAAAACCTTTCGCTTTATCGTCTATGAAGACACCGGTGCGGATACACTCAAACACTTTGGGGTAAAACTTCAGTTGGATGGTGAGATCGTGGCAAAAGCGCGTGCTACTTCTAAGAAAAAGGCTGAGGAGCGCGCTGCCAAACGCGCTTATTATAAGCTTCAGGAGGCTATTGACAGAGAAATTCAATAAGAATGGGGTTTCTGTTCATCTAGCGTTGTAATAGCTAGCATCTCTTTTCCATCACAAAAGAAATCAGAAAAACACAAGAGACATCTATTAAAAAAGGACCCTTTCCTGGGATTTTAAGCGTAGATATATTTTCGCAAACGTTTTCGTTGTAAAATGCTGCCATTGCATGGCTTCCATCCGACAAACAATGTGTATTTTTAGATAAATTTGTAGTTGTGGCACATTATAAACTGGTATTGGAAGAGGCTTGCGAAGACGAATATTCTTTAGTAGCCATTCACTGTAGTGAAGCGGCTTACAAGATGGCGTATTTACTCAACCAACATACTCACTTGCGCCTGCACAGACAACGCCGAGATGTAGACTTTTCAAAAGACGGACTTTCCATTACATTTCCTTGGTTCTCTTTTGAAAACAAACAACAATACATTCACTACCATTTAGTAGCCAACAAGTGTAAGTCGGCTGCAGCAAAAACTGTTTCCGGAGGAGGATTGTTTGCGGCTTCAGAAGAAGAGAATACACACCTGCATTATTTGATTCCGGAATATAAGAATGTCGATTACTTTTTAAAAATTCAGTCTGAAAATACATTGCCATCCCTTCGAAAGCTATTACTGGAAATGAATGAAATTCAACCCGTTATTTCGGCGTATTCCTTGGCACCTGAAAACATTAAATCTAAGAACAACTTAATATTCAACTAATGCCCTCACAAAAAAGAACCAAAATCGTAGCCACGCTTGGACCAGCTACTTCCGATAAGAACACCCTAAAAAAAATGATCAAGGCAGGGGTTGATGTATTTCGAATCAACTTTTCTCATGCCAGCTACGACGATGTCAAAGAGCGCATCAAAATGATCCGTTCCCTAAGCGAAGAACTCGAATCTGGTACTGCAATTCTAGCAGACCTACAAGGGCCTAAACTGCGTGTGGGGATCATGAAAGAAGAAGTGATCGTTAAAAAAGGAGACGTCATAAAGTTTTGTACGGGAAAAGAGTTTGAAGGAACACGAGAACGCGTGTATATGAATTACGATAATTTTCCACGTGATGTAAATCCGGGAGAACGTATTTTGCTGGACGATGGAAAATTGATCTTCAAAGTGGTGGAAACCGATAAAAAAGAAGAAGTAGTTGCGAAAGTGTTACAGGGCGGCCCCCTGCGCTCTAAAAAAGGGGTCAATCTTCCTAATACCAATATTTCACTGCCGGCTCTAACCGAAAAAGATAAAAAAGACGCCGTTTTTGCCATTGGTCAGGAAGTAGATTGGATTGCCCTTTCTTTTGTGCGCCATGCGGAAGACCTAAAAGAACTACAAGCGCTCATCGAAGCACATAGTGAATACAAGATCCCCATTATTGCGAAAATAGAAAAACCGGAAGCCGTAGAAAATATTGATAAGATCGTGGCGTATTGCGACGGACTCATGGTAGCGCGTGGTGATTTAGGTGTGGAAGTGCCGGCTGCCGATGTGCCTTTAATTCAAAAGCAATTGGTGTTGAAAGCCAAAAAAGCTCGAATTCCGGTGATCATTGCCACCCAAATGATGGAAACCATGATCTCTAGTTTAACCCCCACCCGAGCTGAGGTGAACGATGTGGCGAATAGTGTTATGGATGGGGCCGATGCCGTCATGCTTTCCGGAGAGACCTCCGTGGGAAAATATCCGGTAGAAGTGATTGAAACCATGGCGAATATTTGTCGCAATGTGGAAGGATCAGATCTTATTCAAGTTCCGCTAGAGCCGCCACATGTTCGTACCAATCGGTATGTAACCAAATCGGTTTGTTATCACGCAGCCCTTATGGCAAATGAAATTGAAGCTAAAGCGATTTGTACCCTGACCAACAGCGGGTACACGGCTTTTCAGATCTCCGCTTGGCGGCCCGACGCCCATATTTTAGTCTTTACTTCAAACAAGAGAATTTTAAGTCGGCTCAATTTACTTTGGGGTGTGACGTCCTTTTACTACGATAAATATGTAAGCACCGATGAAACGGTTGACGATGTGAATCAGATCGCTACGCAACGAAACTTTGTAAAGAAAGGGGATTACTTGATCAATCTGGCAGCCATGCCTATTGTCGATAAGGGAATGGTAAACACCCTCCGCGTTTCACAATCTAAATAAAAAAAGGCCCAGAAGGGCCTTTTCTGTTATTTTATAATTTCCGTTTTGGATAACACCATGGCGTTGCCATCTTTCTTAATTTCAACATTCCAGTTAAAGGTTGCTGAGGTATAGACGTAAGTGATCTTTTGAAGTGTATTATCGGCGCGTGTTACTTGCAACTGACTTGTCCATGTGCCTTCTTTAGGCAACGTATCGTCGATGGTCTCAGTATCTTTTCCCTTCATTCCCGGAAAGGCAAATTCCTCGGGGAAATCATACAATTGTTGTGCTGCAAAAAAAGCTTCATGCCATCGTGCTCCCGGTAGTGTTAGGGTTACGGTGTTACTGGGCTTGCTCACGGAACCACCGGTGCTTTCAACGTAGCCCACTTCTGGGAATAAGGCTTGTAACTCCAGGGCGTACCCTTCGGCAGAGATTCCGGGTTCTGGAGGGAAATAGCGCGACAAATAACCATTAAATGCGAAGCCTTTTTTGTGATTATACGCGATGTGATGCATACCGCCTTTGATGCCTCCCACAGTCATGGTAGGCTGCGTTTCGGCTTCAATTACCTCCACCCGGGTTCCGTAGGGCATTCGTGCGAGACGTTCACTTTGAAGGTTTCCGTATTCCCGAAGACTGAGTCCGCTTGGTGCGGTCACATACAAATAAGAGGAGGTGTTTTCTGCAGCGTCTCCAAGAGCGAGATCTTTATTGTCTTGAAGTTCTGTTTCTGAAGCGGATGCTTCATTTTTTGGGTCATTGTTACAGGAGAGGAGGGAAAGGGCGAGCACTGCTGCAGTGCAAAAGAAAACTACTTTTTTCATCGTGTTTGAGATTTAAGTTACTATTTAGATTCAAAAAGTAGTGGTGTACCATACGGGTAAAACGAAATTATGCGTGATATATTGAAAAGAAGGTCCTTAAAAATCGAGTGTCAACTGAACGTCTACGGCTTGCTCGACAGCAGGCTTCTTCTTTTCTGTGTTTAAATTCGATAATGAAATACCCAACAAACGTACCGAGTTTTCCATTTTAGACTGGAATAACAAATCTTTAACATGCTCCATGATAAGGTCTTTACTTGCTACGTATAGCGGGAGGGTTTTGCTTCGTGTTTGCAGTTTGAAATCACTGTATTTTATTTTTAGGGTGATCGTTTTTCCGGCCACCTTACTTTTTTGGAGTCGGCGTTCCACTTCTTCGGCAATTTCTTCTAGGCGGTCTAGCATGAATACTTCGGAAGAGATATTTTCTCTAAAGGTGCGTTCTGCAGCTAAGGACTTCCGCGTACGAGAAGGGCTTACTTTGCTATGCTGAATCCCACGAACGATCTGGTAATAATAGGCACCACTTTTTCCGAAGTGTTCTTCCAAATATTCCATCGATTTATTCTTCAGATCGAGCCCCGTGTAGATGCCGTGACGGTACATTTTTTCCTTCATTACCTTTCCTACTCCATAGAATTTTTTAATGTCTAAGGTTTCGAGAAAAGAAATAACATTTTCCGGAGGGATGGTTTTTTGCCCGTTGGGTTTGTTGATATCGCTCGCCACTTTTGCGATGAATTTGTTGATTGAGATGCCTGCCGAAGCATTCAGTCCCGTCTTCTCCTTAATCGCTGCTCTAATTTCTGAAGCAATAAGTGTCGCGCTGGGATTTCCTTTTTTGTTTTCAGTGACATCCAAATAGGCCTCATCCAGAGAGAGTGGTTCCACGAGATCGGTATAGTCAAAAAAAATGCTTCGAATTCGCTGGGAGAGTTCGCGGTAGCGATCAAAACGTGTTTTTACAAAGATAAGTTCAGGGCATCGTTTCCGTGCGAGAACTCCGCTCATAGCACTATGAACCCCAAACTTTCGAGCCTCATAACTGGCGGCACTCACCACACCTCGTTTCCCTCCGCCACCTACAGCAATGGGTTTTCCTCGCAACTCCGGGTGGTCTAATTGCTCAACGGAGGCATAAAAAGCATCCATATCTACATGGATGATCTTTCGTATGGGCAAATCGGAGTTCATCCCGTAAATTTAATATCTTTAAATAAGAATATATCGTACCCATTTGGGAGAATTAATGTATGTCAAAAACGGCTATTGTATTAGGCGCAACCGGACTCACGGGAAGTGAGTTGCTTGCTTTATTATTGAAAGATGACAGGTTCGAGCGTGTAAAGGTATTTACACGTCGCCCCGTTGATGTCTCACACCCCAAGATCGAAGAGCACATAGTTGATTTGCTTCATCTTGAGAAAGAAGCTGCTCTTTTTACGGGAGACGTGGTCTTCTGTTGCATCGGAACGACTAAGTCTAAAACACCCGATAAGGAGTTGTATCGGGATATTGATTATGGTATTCCTGTGACAGCTGCGAAACTATGTGAACATAATAATATTCGGACTTTCGTGGTGGTTTCGGCCTTGGGTGCAGACCCAAACAGCGGCGTATTCTATAATCGGGTAAAGGGAGAAATGGAGCAAGCTGTTCTGAATAAAAACATTCCGCATACGTATATATTACAACCTTCTTTGATTGGAGGGGATAGAAAAGAAAAACGCTTCGGAGAACGTCTTGCGCAACGCGCCTTTTCATTTTTTTCTTTTTTGATTCCGAAGAAATACGAAATGATACATCCCAAAGAAATAGCGAAGGCCATGCTCTTTTTGTCGCATAATAGTTATCAAAAGCAACGAATACCATCGCAAGAACTTAAAAAATTAAGCATCCAGTGAATCTAAATCAAGTAACCGTTCCGGCAATTGACGTAGAAGCTTCTGTGGCTTTTTACGAAAAGCTGGGGTTACAGTTAATTGTATATACCGAAGGAAGCTACGCACGTTTTGAATGTCCGGAAGGAAATAGTACTTTTTCCGTTCACAAAGTAGACAGCGTATCAACGGAGCCCGGTTGTTATACCTATTTTGAAGTGGCGGATGTAGCTCAAAAAGTCATCGAGTTAGCTACTCATGGAATTACCGTAGACGAACCCGCCACCCCACAGTCTTGGTTATGGACTGAAGCCCGCCTCAAAGATCCTTCCAATAATCAAATCATTATCTTTACTGCCGGAGAGCATCGTAAAAATCCGCCTTGGCGCCTATCATAAATGCACGAAATAGAACGCAAATACCTTCTTAATTCAAATGATTATAAGACCGAAGCGCGATGTCAGTTTCATATTGTGCAAGGGTATTTGAATTCGCATCCCGAGCGTAGTGTCCGTATCCGTGTTAAAGGCGACCAAGGATTTATAACAGTAAAAGGAAAAAGCAACGAATCTGGCACGCTGCGTCTGGAATGGGAACATCCTATTCCGCTTTCCGAAGCGGAAGCCTTACTCGCTTTGTGTGAGCCCGGACAGATCGATAAGATTCGGTATGAAGTGCCTTATAAAGGTCACATTTTTGAAGTAGACGAGTTTTTTGGTGCTAATAAGGGCTTGGTATTGGCAGAAGTTGAGCTTACCCACGAAGACCAAGAAATAGCAAAACCACCATGGCTTGGCAAAGAAGTTACCGGTGATATTCGGTATTACAATTCACATTTATTAACGCACCCATTTAATACTTGGAACACATGAAACCAACAGTTATCTTTCTTATGCTTGCAGCAGGATTATTTTTTTCCTGTGAGCCCAAAATTCAGCGTGAATACATCACTGAACCTTGTCCCGAAGAGGAGCCATCGCCATCGGTATCAAAGCTGAAGAAACAATTAACAGATTCGGGTTTTCAGCTTTTTGATTATGTAGATGAGGCTACAGGTGACACCGTGTTGATGCAACAATATTACATTGCCTTTCTAAAACGAGGTCCCAATAGATCACAATCCAAAGAAGAAGCTGATAGCTTGCAAGCGTTACATTTAGCGCATTTAGGCGTTATGTATGAAAAAGGCTACGCCGATATTTCCGGGCCTTTTGGGGATGATGGGGATATTCGTGGTATCACGATCTACAACGTTCCCACCCAACAAATGGCAGATAGTTTAGCGAACTTAGACCCAAGCGTGCAAGCCGGAAGACTCTCTATTGAGATCCATCCGTGGTGGGCGGCGAAGGGGTTTCCGCTTCGGTAATTACTGCGATGCTAGTTGTACAACCCTTCTCACAAGCCGCTCATCTGTAGTTCCATGAGTGCCCGTGTTGAAGAAGTCGGTTGTTGTGTTCCATTCTTTTTTCTGAATTCCGGAAAGGTGAACACTTTGAAATCCCAATGATTTAAACCGTTCAATTTGCGAGGGTTCGATTCCGGCGCCTGGCATAATTTCAATGCGCTTTTGGCTCTGTTTTAGGAGTTGCGAGAGTAGCGGTAGTCCGCTCCATGCGGTTTGTTGTTGTCCTGAGGTTAGGATGCGATGGATTCCCAACGCGATGATATCCTCCAATGCGTGTTCCGGTTGAGCAACGTGATCAAACGCACGGTGAAAAGTAATGTGCATTCCTTCGGCAGTTGCGACCATCTCTTTCATAAAGGCGCTATCAATTTTTTTTTCTGAAGTCAAGGCGCCCACCACCACCCCAGCGCAGTTCCATTTTCTACAATCTTCGATACTTCGAAGCATGGTTTGTTGTTCTTCTTCGGAATACACAAAATCCCCTGCGCGCGGTCGAAGGAGCACGTGAACCGGAATAGCTAATGTACGCGTCACGGTTTCTATAAGCGATTCCGAAGGAGTGAGTCCGCCTACCTCCAAGTGTTCACAAAGCTCTATGCGATGCGCACCACCCCGTTGGGCCGCGACAGCACTTTCGTAAGAGTTTGCGCAAATTTCTACCCGCATCCCTTATTCAATTACAAGTTCATCAATAAAGGTCCAAGCCGGATTGCCCGCGCCTTGAGTTCCCTCCGGGATGATGCCGAAAGAAGGAATGTGTAGCGTGATTTTAGTAATGTTTTGCTTCGGAATTGTGGGCTTCCATTTCAGGTGTTTTTGAGCAGATGCTTCGTTCGAAGCTAGGATAGGCAGCGTAACGGTTTCCGTTGTTCCCTCAGCAGTTTCCCAAGTTATGGAGGCTTCTTTTGGAGCATACACCCATTGCCCGATCGCTTCAAAAAAGCGTGTTTCTAGTGTTGAGATTGAAACCGGGGTTTCCCATTCCGCAGAAATGCTAAGATCGTCTCCCCAAAACCCTAACCATTCTCCATCACCAAAACGATCGTTACTTCCCAGCACACCATTATGAAGCGCATTGACGCCACCCGCATTATACGCAGGATGAGGTGGCCTATCTAGGGATATATCTGCAGCAATTCCGCGATGGATCTTAATTTCGGTAGTATATGGATGTCCCACAGTCTCGTTTCCTTCCATCATTTGTGCTTTGAATGTCCCTGAGGTTACAATGGGTACCGACTTGCTATAGGTTTGTTGGCTGCCGTTGTACTCATAACGTACCGTGGCATTAGGTAAGGGAGTCGTTACCGTAGCGAACAAGGTATCACGTTTGGCTTGAAACCCCACTTCCAGTTGGTGCAGCGGATCATAATAGGAAACATTTTTAGCGTCAAGTCGTTTCTGAAACCCACTCCATCGCTCCAGAAATTTTGAATAGTCTTGCGCTAGGTTCTCTCGCGGCCCCGTCCAAAGCACTTCCGAAATGGCAATCATCCGCGGAAAGATCATGTATTCTACCTGCTCGAAGGTAGGCATATACTCTGTCCATACATTCCCTTGTGCCCCCAAAATGTACTCATGGGCTCCAGGTTCTAAAGCTTCCGGAATAGGCGAAAAGCCATAAACTTTTTTGAGCGGCACATAGCCGCCGATCGCCAGAGGCTCTTCGGGGTGGGTGTCTTGATAGTAGTCGAAATAGAGATGAGAAGTAGGGGTCATAACGACCTTATGATTGGCTTCCGCAGCTGCCATGCCTCCTTCTATGCCACGCCAAGACATCACCGTAGCATTCGGTGCTAAACCGCCTTCCAAAATCTCATCCCAGCCAATGATCTGTTTGCCGTGTTGGTTGACAAATTCTTCTATTTCGGTAATAAACCAACTTTGCAACGCTTCTTCTGAAGTGATTCTATCCTTAAGCATTCGAAACTGACAATCTTCACAAGCTTTCCAATGCGTTTTAGGGGCTTCATCGCCACCAATGTGTATGTAGTTCCCCGGAAACAGTGGCATTACTTCTAGCAAAACGTCTTTCAAAAAAGCGATGGTTTGCGGTTTGGTACAAAACACATTTTCAAAAATGCCCCATTCTGTAGCCACAGGAACGCTGTTGCCCGTACAACCCAATTCGGGGTATGAACTCACAGCGGCTTGCGCATGACCGGGCATCTCAATTTCGGGAATTACCGTAATTTTAAGAGATTTGGCGTACGCCACAATTTCTTTAATATCTTCTTGGGTGTAAAATCCGCCGTATCGCGTCCCGTCATATGTTCGGGGCATATCATTGTAATGTCCTACCAAGGTTTCGTTTCGGAATGCTCCGTGCGATGTAAGTTTTGGATACTTTTTAATTTCAATGCGCCATCCTTGATCATCGGTAAGGTGCCAATGGAAGGTATTCATTTTCAACAACGCTAAATATGAAAGATATTCTTTGATAGTCTCCTTCGGAAAAAAATGCCGACTCACATCCAGATGCATTCCACGGTAGGAAAATGTAGGTGTGTCTTCAATAAATAATGTTGGAAGCATCACATCTTCTCTCGGGATCGTGTGTTGCTTTTCCCAATCAACCGGAAGCAACTGTCGTAGTGTTTGTAGCCCATAAAAAGCACCGGCATCGGTGTTGGCCTCTACGAGAATATCATCTTCAGTAATGCGTAATCGATAGCCTTCATCTGTGAGTGCGGTATCCACCCTAATTTTCAAATCGGCTTTGGTATCTTTTGAAGTTGAAAGCTTCCAACCGGGCCCTTCCGCCAAAAATTCTTCAAACCACTTGACAGCATTCTCAAAACGAGGGGCGTGATGGATGGTTAGATCCTTTCCGAATAAAAAAGAACCTTTCTCAATACTGAGTTGCTGTGGCTGCGGAAAGATAATAACTTCAGTAGGGGGAGAATCCATCGTACGATCACAACCTATGCTGAGCGCACTTAGAATTATCAATAATAATAACCTCATTTTCATAGTCCGAAATTACGGAAAAAACGTCGCCCTAAGAGGCGTAAGCTATTTCCACTTGCTGTTGTAGTTGATTTCCATGTTGATCGATGACCGTAAGGGTATAGGTTCCGGGTCCTAGGATCAATACTTGTTCGTGAAATGTTTGCGTAGTACCTACATACATACCATCCCAATACCAATAGACCTTTGTTTCTGAAGAACGATGTGCCAACTGAAATACCACTTCTTGATGCTTTTCCTGAAAACTTTTTGCGATTAAAATAGTTTCTCTTGGTCTCGGGGTTACAAATTCCATTAACTGTTCTCCTTCTTGAAAACACCCTTCCTTAAAAGGTGGCAAGGGTTGATAATTAGGATGTGTTTGTGCGTAATAGTATTCCATCATGGGAGGCAACGAAAACCAAGAGGTTTGTATCATCTCTTCTAACGGATAGCAAGAAGAATTCACTCGAAAACGAGTGTCTGCGCTCAGTGACACCTGCTGGTGGTAAGGACACGGAGTGGTGCGAGTGCCTTTTTCGGGAACCCATTCTTTTGCGGTGTCATTACAGAAGATACTAGCGAGATGTCCCGACTGTCGACAGGTAACGACTTCTTTCAACGCATCATAAGGAACGGCAAAAGAGCCGCTTTCGGGAAGGGACCCAAGCACATCAAATAATAAGGGCGCGGCTGCTTGTAAACCTGTAAGTCCGGGGCGACCTTCACCGTCGGCATTACCCGCCCACACGCCAATGGCATACTTGGGAGTAACCCCCACAGCCCAAGCATCTTTAAACCCAAAACTGGTTCCCGTCTTCCAAGCAATAGCTTTGGATTCATTAAAAAAACTCCAATTGATCTCTTCCAAGGGTCTGTTTACTTGTTGTAAAGCTTCAAAAGTTTTGTAAATAGCTCCAGCGCCAAACAGTTCGGGGTGCGCTTGTAATTTGGATTTCCCTTTCTTGGAATTCTTGAGATAATTGGGAACGCCAAAGGCCGAAGCGGGATATTCACTGGAACTTTGGTTGAATGTATTTAAGGTATACGCCATCCCTGCATAGGCTTGTGTAATTTCCCAAAGGGAACTTTCGGCTCCTCCAAGAATGAGGGACAAGCCATAATAATTTGGGGCATGTCTAATGCTGTTCAATTCTAAGATTTGTAATTTATTGTAGAAACGTTGGAGTCCGTGTGCTCGTAATTGTCGGACAGCAGGGACGTTTAGTGATCGAGATAAGGCTTCACTGGCCGGAAGAGCTCCTTGAAAAGAGCGATCAAAATTTTCAGGAGCATAGCCATTGATAACAGTAGGCACATCGGCCAGTAAGGTATGGGGCAACATTTCGCCACTCTCCAATAAAGACGCGTACAAAAAGGGTTTAAGAATACTTCCGGTGCTTCTGGGTTTATCAACAATATCCACAAATCGATGATGTTCTTTTGAAGTAGGTGCATTCCCTACGTAAGCAAGTACATTTCTGGTTTCAACATCCAAGACTAGCACAGCAATATTATGTATTTCATTTTGAGAAAGCTGGCGATGATGCATGGCTACTTTGGTATTGATCTTCGCTTGTAATTCAGGCTGAATGGTAGTGATAATACGCTCACCGGGATGTTCTCGTTGAATACGTTCGGTAAGGTGCAACGCCAGATCCGGTAGGGGGTAAGGCTTTCCCGGAAGCGTTTCTTCCAAGGCTAGCTCATAGGTGGTTTTGTCAATAATTTCTTCTTGGTATAACTTCCGAAGCAAAAAATCTCGTTTTTGGCGAAGCAATGCTTCATTTTTTCCGGGAAAGATCAATGCAGGTGCGTTGGGTAGTACAGCGAGTGCAGCACTTTGTCCCCAGCTGAGTTGATGCGCGGGGAGACCGAAATACCGCCAAGAAGCCGCCTCCAAACCTACTACGTTCCCGCCAAATGGCGCATGCGATGCATACAGCGTCATAATTTCCTTTTTGGAATGGCCTGCTTCCAATCGTGTTGCCAAAAACAGCTCGATCATTTTTTCAGGGTAGGTACGCGAGGTATTCTTTCTTGCGAGTCGGATGACCTGCTGCGTCAACGTACTTGCGCCGCGTCTTTTCCCTTCGGCAACGTTCTCCCAGAGTGCTTTTCCCATGGACACCGGATTAAACCCCGGGTGTTGATAAAAATAGGCATCTTCAAATTGAAGAATAGATTGCTCGAACTTGTACGGAACCGAATCCATGGCCGGAAAGCGCCATTGGCCATCGGCAGCAATACGCGCACCCATCAGTGCGCCGTCTTGGGCTTCCGCCAAGGTCGATGTTGGGTCTGAAAACAGCGGTGACGGCAAGCTGAAAATCCAAAGAAAAAATACTATGGAAACTCCTAGCACTTTCCATCGGTGCCTTTTCAGCAATGTACGGATATGTTCAAAACGGCGGTTCATCATTGTTTCACGGTTACCCACATTCCTTTGTTTCGAGCGTAATAGCTGGCATCGTACATTGCCTCCACTTGTGTCCCCGGCAAATAATAGGTGCCTAAATAAGAAGCATTCAGTTTTATTGTAAAGGTTTTTGATTCTTTCCGATTCAAACTAAAATAAAAATGAACGCGATCGTCCCGAATATCTGTATAGCGCGCAGCTCCTTGAGCCCCTCCGCCCAATTCGGTAAAAGAGGTGTTTACGATCTCCCATCCGCCGGGGAAAATTTTTGATAATGCGAGATGGTCGATGCGATTATCAGAGGTATTGGTCACCGTCACCGTGGCATTGATCTCAGTTCCTTGTCGGAGGGACGCAACATCCAAGGACGCTCCGTTACCGTCTAAATAGCTCGCCTTGATCTGAAGGTTGTTCCTTTCGGCCAATTCCTGCCCGAGAGGAAGTCGGCCACGCTGCAAGAGCGTAACATAGACCGTATTATCCTTGTTGTTTCTTATGGTTGTTTGGGCTGAATTTTGGTCTACATTCAAACTTCGGGATGCCAAGGCTTTTGGTGTTTTGACCGTGCTATTGGTTCCGCGGAAGGTATAGCGAACATCTAATTCTTTTCCACCGTTGGCAACCACCATTTTTGCTAATGCCAATAACGCATAGGCAGTTTCTTGGGTGCTATACCATCGGCCCGAAGATAAGTTGCGCGCAAGGGTTTCGGCCATAGTGCGTTGTTCAGAATCTCCTAACAACACCATCGTTTCTAATGCCATGGCTTTATTTCGGAAAGGTGAGCCGTAATTGTATCGATTGGCACGATTATCTTCAAAAGAAATGGTAGCCGTTTGACGCAATTCATTAGCAACCCCTGATTTTCCTACAATAGCGTAAGCGGCCGCTAGGCGCCATTTGGCTTCATTGGATAAGTACTTCGACTCGCGCAAGCGGTTCATGGCAGCCAACTCCGGTTCTCCGGCCAAGGCAAGTGTATACAAACGGTAGGCTTGCGTTAAGGAGGAATTGTAGGACGTCATACCATTTCGCCATTGCCGTGCTTCGTTCTTCTGAAAGCGCAACCAATTGCTTAAGAAGGAGATGGGCAGGGCATATCCCTTTTTCTTCGCCTCAAGCATAAAATGTCCCACATAATTGGTACTCCAGGCATCAGCGTCCTGTTCTCCCGGCCAATAAGCCATTCCTCCACTTGGGATTTGATACTGTCCTAATTTCTGAATCGCGCGTTCTACGTGTTTCTGAATGTCTTGCTTTTTATCGGAAGGCACATCAAAGATGTCGTCTAGAAACAGTTGTGGAAAGGCTGCCGAGGTGGTTTGTTCGACACATCCATGAGGATAACGGATGAGGTATTCCATTCGCCGTGTAAATTCCATGGGCGGAAGCGTTGAAAAACTGAGTTCAGCACTGTTGGAACCATCCACGCCGAAAGGCTCAAAAGAAATGGTTTGCTCTTGATTTCCGGTAAGTGTAATTGTTTTAGTGCGTAAGGAAATCGGGTTTGGATTCGCTACGGCCACTTCTACATTGTAAGAAGCGGTCTCTCCACTTCCGAAAGCTTTCACGGTTAGCTGCTGTGGTATTTCTTCAGAACCGACTTCAAATTCAAAGTTCACAATTTGTTCTCCCACTTCATTAAATTGAAGTGTCCGTGTAGTTCCCTGCACAGGTTTTAGTCCGCCGCTCGCTGTCACCTGAATACGTGCCTGTTTCACTTTCGGCTCCATGGCAAAGACCGTCACCGGCACGGTCACTTTCTCACCCGGTGACAAGACTCGCGGCACAGAAGCTAAGACCATTAGCGGTTTACGAACAGGTGTTGTGGTTTCCGCACTTCCGTAGGCCGCACTCTTTGCATTCCCGGCGATGACCATGGTGCGAACGGAGCCTACGTAATTTGGAAGGGTAACCTGATGTTGTGCCGTTTCTCCTGATGTTAAATGAAACGGGCCTAAGTACCGCACCACGGGCGGAAAGCGGTCGGCTTTTCGATTTTTCGCTCCTGCAGCCGCGTCTCCACCGCCTATAGCGTAAATATTATTGACGCTCCCTGAATAGGCGCCGATGACATCGTCAAAAATATCAAAGGTTTTAACCCCCAAGGCTTCCCTTGAGTAGAAGGCATCGTGAATTGCAGGCGTTTGAAACCGGGTAAGGTCCAGTAAACCTTCATCTACAATCGCGACGGTGTAGGTCATGGATTTGTTGTTGGCTTCGGAAACTCTCAATGTAAAGGTTTCTTCCGGTTTCAATTTGGAAGGCATTGACAGCTTAGGCTCCAGGATGGTTTTGGGATTCTCTACGGAAATAGGAATGACTCCGTATAACCGTACCGGAAGATCATTTTTAGTTTGCTCATGCGGCTGTAGCAATGAAATGTTTACGTACACATTCGGTGTCATATCGGCATTCAATTTGACCTTGGCTTGGGTTTCCCCTTTTTGAGTGCGAATCCATTTGGTTTGAAGGACTTCCGTACCATTTTCGATACTCAACAAGGCCCGACCTTCACTTCCGGAAGGAAATGTGATTAGTGCTTCTTCACCCACTTGATAGGTGTCTTTATCAGAAGAAAAAACCAGCATTTTAGCGCTTTCCGAATCCCCATCAGAGGGAGTGCGCCACCATTGATCGTAAAAGTAAGCGACTCTTCCCGTCGCGTGCCCCGAAGCTTTATCGATGGCCCGAATAAGGAACCGCCCGCCTTCTTCTTTCGGAATATTTAACGAAAATTGTGCTTTTCCATTAGCGTCAGACGTTACTTGCAAGGTTTTGTAAGGGCGATGTACCGTGGCGTTTTCATAGCGTGAGAGATTATCGTTGCCGCGATTCCACCACCAACGCCATTCAATTTGAAAGACTTCAATATCGATCTGTCGGTTTCCGGAAGGCACTCCTTGGGCATCCACTGTAATGATCTCAAAGGAAGTATCTTTTGCTGTGGTGTAGGAACCGTAGTTGTCCGTTTCAGGAGAACGAATTCCCACAAAATGGGCATATGGCGCTAAGGGTTTGCTGAAAACATCAATAGAAAAATCACCCCCACCTTCAAACACTTTGGTCAGAAAAGTAGCTTGTAACATGCCGGGAGCATTCCTGTTGATCTCCAGCTTTTTTGAGAATGATGTTGATCCTTCTGCCGACAGCGTTGATTTTAGTACGGGAAGTGTTTGGTCCTCAAACGAGCGCACCGGGTCTTGAAATTGATAGTTCTTGAACTTTTCAAAAGGAGTAGACGCCGTTCGTAGCGTTGCTTCCATTTCTATCTTAAGATTTCTGGCGGGAGCACCGTGTAACCACAACGCATTTGCTGTTCCGGTAATAGGTTTCGTAGCGTCGAGAACCTCATCATCAAAATCCAAATTGATCTTCAATCGGTTGGGTTTTATGGTGGCCACTCGTAATGCTTTGGTGAACGCCACTCCGCCAACGGTTATGCGTGCATTCCAAGTGCCGGAAGGCGCTGCCGCATCGGTCGCAATAGGGAAATAATAGAAATGATCGTTGGGTGTTCCGCTGTTTCCGGAGCCTGTGGTACTGTGCTGTACGGTTCGTTGCACCAATTTTCCTCGAGCATCGGTAACGTCCAGCACAACTGGATGTCCCTTTGGAATAGGATTGGCGAGATCATTCAGTACAAAGGTGAGGTGGAGGCTATCTCCAGGTCGGTGTACACCCCGCTCGGTGTATAAAAACCCCTTTAAGCCTTTTTGAAGTTTTTTTCCGGAGATATCAAATTGGCTATAGCTCAGGGCATTTCCGTCACTCAATTTGGCATACGCATATTGATCGCCTTTTTTCGCTACGGCAAAGGCAATATTGCGATCACTATCGTAAAGGGTCAACCCGTCTGAATCCGTCTTTACCGTTTCTACCAATTGCTGCTGAAAGTTATACAGTTGGATGCTTACACCAGATTCAGGCGTAGCCGAAATAATATTGGTAGTTGCAAAATGATACGATGCGTTTGAACCTTTTTTAACGATCATCCCCAGATCGCTGCCCAACACATTGATGCGAACCACGCGGTCTTCATGATAATAGGCCTCGTGACATGGATTATCCCGTTCTTGCCAATTGTAGGTATAATCGCGCCAGCGATAGATCTCGTTATCCCAGTATTGTTCTTCCTTTTCCGCTTCCGACCAACTATCGGTGGGGATGCGTTCAATGGCGTCCAAAGCACCGTTGCACGGATATGTGACATATCCGGGTTCAAAACTAAATTCAACTTGGTATAGTGCGCCGGGTTCAGCCTTAAAAAATTCGGAAAGATTGATACCGTGCGCCGTCCAGCTATTTTCCTTGACAAGATTGTCTTCAGAAAGATCGATCGTTTTTTTAGCAACGCGTCTTCCTACATTCCGAAGATTGTAATAATACGCATCTGAAAGATTGGATTGCTGCAGAAATTGCAGCATGTTGTTTTGATAAATTTGAATGACCCGAACGTCAACTTTAGAAAGGTTTACCGTTTCAAAAAAGATAGGTGTTTTTGCTGCGTTCGGCAGGATCACGCCTTTGGATACCAACCGAACAGCCGGAGCCATTGGCTCAAATTGAATGGTTTCATTCAGTGTTTTGGACAGATTGGTTCCGTAGGCATTCTTTATTCCGTTGAACAACGATAGCGCCACTTCCCCCGATAGGGATGTGCTAGGGTACACGTACAAGACGTTTCCGTTGGTTTCAAAACGAGGCTGTTCATCGCCTGAAAGGGTCACCAAACCCGAAAAATCTTGCGAGGCGAGCAGCGGATCTGAAAAATTTATGGTCAGTACATCCTGAGGATCTCGTGAGGTTTTCCAGCCCACAACTACAAAGTCTTTCTTGCCGGGAATTTCAAGCGTATAGTTTCCTTCCGTTTTAGAACCAATGCTGGATCCGTCCCAAGAAATGATCACGTCACTAGCTTCCGCTTTGCGTTGAATGCTGTCTACAGTAAAAGTAAAAAATCGCGCATCGGCTGCTTCCGAAGGCCATGTTATGGACACCTCATTCCCTTTTTGTTGGGCAGAAACCAGTTTTTTAATCTCTGATAACGAAAGAATATCAGCGGCTTCTAGCACTCCTTCGGCATATTGCCAATTGGCATCATACGATTGCAAGGCATCCAAACTAAGTTTAAAATCCGGAGCCAATGTTTTAAAGCTGAAGGTGTATGTTTTTTTGTCTTTCGGAACGTTTTCAAAAAGTTTATGAAGAGCGATGGTTATTGCGTATTCTTTGTCTCTTTCCAAATACTCTTCCGGTTGAAATCGCAAGGTGGTGTTATTGTCAAGAAACCAAGTTCCGTTTAGCTTTGGGGAAGTGTTAATGATGCCGGCGGGGAGGGTTTGGTTGTTTTCTAACTGCGTCACGGGTTGTGCTAATTCGATGCGAACGGGTTCGGCAATACTTTGATTTCCGAAGGTGTGAGACACGATATAGCCTTGATATTCGTAGAGGTTATCGGTGTCTGCTGCAGTGTTGCGATTACAGGAAAAAACAGTAAATAATAAGCCGATGAGCAGGTAGGGTGCAAACGATTTCATACGCGATGGTTTTTGCGGTTATTAAAAATACAATAAATGGAGGTGTGTACCACGAGGTGAAATCGTTCCGAAGAAAAAATCAGGAAAAATGTCACAAAGTACGTAGGAGGGTATGATGGGATAACGGCAAGAAAAACCGTCTTGGTATGGAAGGATTGCGATTTATGACAAGTTTAACAAGCCTTATTTTTTAGGAAAGGAATACACGCGCTCTACTTTACAAATTTTCGTCGTGTATTGTTGGTACCACTTTTCTCTGCCCAAGCGTTGTGCCTCTTGATGGTCGAGAACGGCCTTCCATTGGGCAATAGCCTCTAGCGATTCCCAATAACTAATGGTAATACCAAGTTCTTCTCGAGCGTGCTCTATGCCAAGATACCCGGGCTGTTTCGTAGCCAAAGCTTCCATCTTTTCAGCCATGGCAGCATAGCCTTCTTGTGCTTCGGAAAGCACACTAGTAAAGATAACCGCGTAGTACGGAGGTTGTTTATTCATCCTTATAGATTCCAAGGATCAATTCGCCCTTCGCATTCATGTGAGCGCGATACATACCGGCCGTATTGAATTCCATGGAAACATTGCCTTCATGATCTATCGCAATGATCCCGCCGTCGCCCCCTAAATCGGGAACCTTCTTTTGAATCACTTCTTTAGCTGCTTCTTGTAAGCTAATGCCTTTGTATTCCATCATCGCTGAAATATCATGGGCCACCATCGCGCGAATAAAAAATTCTCCCCAACCCGTCGAGGATACTGCGCACGTAGCATTATTTGCGTATGTTCCAGCCCCAATAATAGGAGCATCGCCAATGCGATTCCAACGTTTATTAGTCATTCCTCCGG
>CEVO01109271.1_pt1 | contig 22822 bp, 24 predicted proteins | sample 531511 | NCBI WGS metagenome assembly CEVO01 (sample SAMEA2623907, study PRJEB7988) | marine metagenome | biome: marine biome (ENVO:00000447); feature: mesopelagic zone (ENVO:00000213); material: "saline water (ENVO:00002010), including plankton (ENVO:xxxxxxxx)" | depth 800 m | reverse complement strand
TTTGCCTTGTCTAACCTTCGCTCGCCGACTTTTCGGACAGAGCCTAGAATGTACGAGAGTCTGAAGAAACGCCCCAGCGATCCTGTTCGCCAGGGCGCCGCTGTGCTGATGTATTGAACGCTACTCAGTCGCGGTTAGTCACCATTGCCCACTCGCAGGGCCACGAAGTAGGTGCGGCCTTCGCGGTTGAGCAGAACAGGCACCGCTTGATCATCTGGCAGGCGGGTCAGCATCTCCTTCAGCTGTTCCGGACTCTCTACCGGCTGCTGGCCCAGTCTGACCAGCACATCGCCGGGGCGAATGCCGACGGCAGCGGCATGTCCGGCGGGGGCCACCTTGACGATGCGCACCCCGTGATCGATGCCAAGCCGACGCTTCTCCATGTCGTTCAACGGCTGAACCGCGATGCCCAGTCGAACCGGGTCGCCATCGGATTGACCGGGGCCGGCATCCGGCCACTCGCCAACTTCCACCGTGATGGTCTCCTGCTGACCATCGCGCAACACGGAGAGATCAACGTCTTCGCCGGGGGCCGTCTCACCGATCAGGCGCGGCAGCGTGGTGGAGTGGTCCACTTCCTGGCCGTTCACCTCAAGGATGACATCACCGGCCTTGAGGCCGCCTTCTGTCCCAGGGCTGCCGGGCTCGACCTGGGCAATCAAGGCACCCTCGGCCTGCTCCATGCCGAAGGACTCCGCCAGGTCCTTGGATACCGGCTGGATGCTGACGCCCAGCCAGCCGCGGCTCACGTACCCCTCTTCACGGAGCTGGTTGGCCACATCCAGTGCCACATCAATGGGAATGGCGAAGGAGAGGCCCATGTAGCCTCCACTACGGGTCAGGATCTGGGAATTAATGCCCACGACCTCACCGTCGAGGTTAAACAGTGGTCCGCCCGAGTTGCCCGGGTTGATCGCCACATCGGTCTGGATGAAGGGAACGTAGACGTCTTGGGGCAGGGTGCGGTTGATGGCACTGATGATCCCGGACGTCACCGAGTGGTCGAAGCCGAAGGGTGAGCCTATGGCGGCGACCCACTGGCCGACCTGGAGGTTGTCGGAGTTGCCCAGTTGCAGGGTGGGTAGGTTATCCGCCTCGACCTTGAGGACCGCCACATCGGTCTTCTCGTCGGCCCCCACCAGCTCGGCCGAGAGTTCGCGACGGTCGTTGAGGCGCACCAGAATCTTGTCGGCCTCCTTGACCACGTGCGCGTTGGTCATGATGTAGCCGTCTTGATCGAAGATGAAGCCCGACCCCAGTGACCGACGCGGCTCTTCATTGCGATTGGGCGCACCGCCAGGTGGCATCGGGAAGCGGTCGTCGAAGAAGTCACGGAAGATCTCCGGCACCTCCTGCCCCCCAAATTGCCGTGAGGACGTCATGGACCTCTCGACCTTGCGGGAGGTGGAGATGTTGACCACGGCCGGCGCGGCCTCGTCGACCAGTTCCGTGAAGTCCGGCAGCTGTGGCTCGGCGAGGGCTGGCGTTGCCACCATCAGCAGTAAAGCTAAGCTCATCAGCCAGGCGTGCGAGTAAGGCTTGGGTATCACAATGGGCTCCTTCCGGGGGCATGGAACATGGTAGCCAACTTGGTACAGTGCCCACTATGCAAAGTTCCGTACTCCTAACCCCGGCTCGGCCTTCAACAGAGTTCGGGCTTGAAGCTTGAGTTGCTATAGGTTTTATACTGCTGGGTCATCAGGTGACACCACAAGGATGACGCATGGGACATCATCACGATCATCCCCATCTTGCCCCCACCTCTGGTGACCGTCGGGTGAGTATCGCCATCTGGGCCAACGGGATATTGACCCTTGCCCAGATCGTTGGGGGCATTCTGGCGGGAAGCCTCTCGCTGATCGCGGATGCGCTGCACAATTTTTCCGACATGGCTGCGCTTGTCATTGCGTTTGCTGCCCGCAAGATCGCGAGACGACCGCCCGACTCACAGATGACGTTTGGCTATGGCCGAATCGAGGTTGTCGCAGCGCTGATCAACTACACCACCCTCATTATCGTTGGCATTTATCTAATTTACGAAGGCTTCATGCGCATGATCGACCCGCCAGAGATTCAGGGCTGGATAGTCGTTATCATTGGCATTGTCGCTCTTCTTGTCGATGCGCTAACGGCCTTGCTCACCTGGTCGATGCAAAAACATAGCGTCAATATCCGCGCCCTCTTCCTGCACAACCTGTCTGATGCCTTTGCGTCCATCGCCGTGATCATCGGGGGCTCACTGATTCTGCTGTATGACATGCGTTGGGTAGACCCCGCGATTACGATCGGTATTGCACTCTATATTCTCTATCTTGCCTTTACGGAGATAGGTACCCCTATCCGGACACTGATGCTGGGCTCGCCACCCGATGTCGATGGTCAATCCGTCATTGATCTCCTGCGCAGCGTCGAAGGGGTTGAGGATGTGCATCATGTTCACCTATGGCAAATGCAGGAGAATACCGCCGCGCTTGACTGCCACGTGGTGACGACGGAAGCCGGCTGGCAGCAGCTCGAGGCGATCAAGGCGGATATCAAAGCTCAGCTGAAAGCGCGCTTTGGCATTGGCCACTCCAGCTTGGAATTCGAGCATATTGATTATGCACATCAGGATGCCAACCTTTATGGGCATGGATAACACGCCACTATTCGCCGACTTAGGCACCCAACAGCGGCTGAGCTCCACTCAGCAGTATCCTGAGCTTTTTTAAACCTAACTCTTTGAAGTTGAGAGAAAAATGTACAAAAAGGCGACGTTTATCCTGGCCGGAGCGTTGATGCTGACGGCCATCATCGTGATCGTGTCGAGGCCCTCGTTGTTGGGCATGGGCGCCGAGACGGCGAGCCGAGAGGGTGCACAGGCCGAGAATTCGCTGGTGCGCGCGCACTCGCCGGTCCTAGGATCGGAAGAGGCACCGGTGACGGTCGTGGAGTTCTTCGACCCGGCCTGTGAGGCCTGCCGTGCCTTCTATCCGCTGACCAAACGCATCCTGGAAGCCTACCCCGAGAAGGTGCGGCTGGTGGTGCGCTACACCCCCTTCCACGGAGACGTATCCGAAACCGCCATTCGCGTGCTCGAAGTGGCCAGGCGCCAGGATGCCTTCCAACCGGTGCTGGAGGCGCTGCTGGCTCGGCAGAGCCAGTGGGCGGCTCATGGCAGTGTCGATGAGGAAGCGATCATGGAGATCGCCAGCGAGGCCGGACTGAACAGAGCCACAGCCGAAGAGCAGCTCAATTCACCAGAGGTACAGGCGGTCTTCGACCAGGACAAGGCTGACGTCGAGGCCAACCAGATCAGCAAGACGCCGACCTTCTTCGTCAATGGCGAGCTGTTGGACCCCTTCGGCATGCAGGAGCTGGTCGACGCCGTTAACCGTGAGGTAGCCGAGGTCTCCGGCGAAGGGGATGCATCATGACACGACGCTGGTTGCTAGCGGGACTGATGGTCCTGAGCCCCGTGTTGGCTGAAGCCCGTTGGCAAGAGCGTGCCGGATTATCACCGGCCAAGCCGGTATCGGCCAGGGCACAAGGTCGCGTCGCCCAAGAGCTCACTGTGGCACCAGGGGATACCCTGGACGCACTGCTGCAGCAGCTTGGCGTGGATGCCGAGATGCGCACCCAAGCGGCGACCTCGCTGGCGAACAGGTTCGACCCGAGACGATTGCTGCCCGGAGATCGTATCACTTTCACCTCTATGGCGACGGGACAGCCGGTGTCGGTGGCCATCGAGCGTGACTCGGGTATTCAGTACGTCGTCACCCTGGGTGAGCGTCCGTCGACGCGCATTGTCCAGCCTCGCCTCGACACCCTGACCTTGGGTCGTGAAGTAGATGTCAAGACGTCACTCTATGCCGCCTTGGAGGCTGAGGAGATACCCAGGCGTTTCGCAGCAGAGCTTGACATGCTGCTGGGCGGACTCATGGACACACGCCGTGATATCGCGGGGGGCGAGCGCCTGCAATTACTGTGGGAAGAAGATCGCCGTGAGGATGGCACTCGAGTCGGGCCTCCCCGTCTGACCTATATGAGGTTGGTTGACCAGGGGGAGCGGCTGGAGGTGCTGTGGCCGGCGGACCAGAGAACCACCGTGATGCTATTTAAAAATGGTAGCCTCTTGGACTCCTTGCAGATTCCGGTTCTCGGCGCACGCCTGACATCTCCCTTCGGCAACCGGCGCCATCCCGTATCCGGAGAGGTCCGACGTCATGACGGTATCGATCTTGCCGCGCCTCGCGGCACCCCGGTCATGGCCACCGCACGGGGGCGCATTTCCTTCATCGGTCGCCGGGGAGGTTATGGTCGTGTCGTCGAGATAGAGCACGAGACGGGCACCATCAGTCGCTATACGCACCTCAGCCGGTTCGTCGCCAGGCTGGCGGTCGGGGACTCCATCAAGGCCGGCGAAAAACTGGGTGAGGTAGGGGCCTCCGGACTCGCCACGGGGCCCAACCTGCACTACGAGGTGAGAGTGGATGACCGCCCCGTGGATCCTCTCGAGGAAGGGCAACTCATCCTTCTGAGTGAGTCACCCACACGCCAGGAGTATCGCAGCGCACTTTTCGAGGCTCGGACACGTCTGCAAAAAAACATTGGAACGTCCGCTGCTCCCGATCTGGCCGCATTGGACAATCGATAAGCCACCAGGCGGGCTTGCGATGCAACCCGCCTCGGTGGGCACGATCTGCCTATCGTCATGAGACCCTACCGCCTCAGCGGCAATCGCTTCACCCGGGAAGGGGTTATGGAAGGTATCTCGACAGTCACGCTGGGTTTTTAGGCAGCCTCACCGCCGGCGTGATGGTGTATGTCATTGGCCATGAGATCACTCCCGAGACCATCGCAGCGGTCACCAGAACAAGGCGACCCTGGGAGTCTCAATGGAGCATGGTGATCATGCTGCTCCTGAATGTCTCAACTAGGGCACGCTGGGACGCGCAGGAGGTTACCCAAAGTCGTGAGCGCCTTTGTGGGCTGTCTCACTGATACACAGCTGGTGATCACTCAGCACCTCGATGATCCGGCAGCTTTCGACTTTCCCCCCATCACACTGGCTCACCATCCGCCTGAGCTCGTCACGCAGTGCCGAGAGCCGCTGCAGACGTGACTCCACTTCCTCCAGGTGATGCTTGGCAACGGCATCGACCTCCTGACAGGACATGTCGGGCTGGTCGGACATCGCCAGTAGCTCACGTACCGCATCCACCGAGAAGCCGAAGTCCCGGGCATGGCGAATGAAGGTCAGCCGTCTGACGGCGCGCTCGTCGTAGCGACGCTGACCCCCTTCAGTCCGTAAGGTGTTTTCAAGCAGCTCGATGCGCTCATAGTAACGCACCGTTTCAGGCTGGCAGCCGGTACGGCGAGCCAACTCCCCGATACCGATGGCATGGCTAATCTCCGGCATCCTGATGCTCCTCTTGCATGACTTGAACCTGTAGTTGCTACAGGGATTATGCTTCCGGACAAGATTAAGACATTCGGAGAGGCAGCGCCATGACCGAACCAACGCAAGGCACCATCCCGTCGACGCTGACACTGCAGGTGGAAGGCATGGACTGCGGCGGCTGCGAGCGCAAGGTAGAGGCCGCTCTGGGCCGCCTGGAGGGCATCGGGGAGGTGTCGGCCAGTTCGGTCACCGGATCGGTGAGGATTCACCCTCAACAGGATACGACGCCTTCTCATGAGGCGATCGAGCGGATCCTTAACGAGCTCGGCTACCAGCTTGCCACCGATGATGAGGGAGATGAGGCGGATGCCGCTCCGGCCTCTTGGTGGCAGACCGCCAAGGGACGCTTGGTGCTCGTCACGGGGGGGCTGCTGGCTCTGGCCTTCGTTCTCCGCCTGGTCTGGCCTAGCCTAGGCAACTGGCCCTTCGTCGCGGCCACCCTGGTGGGGTTGGTGCCCATTGCACAAGGCGCCTGGGGTGCGCTGAAGATGCGCAACCCCTTCACCATCGAGATGCTGATGAGCATCGCCGCCTTGGGGGCCCTGGCCATCAATGCCGCCGCCGAAGCGGCGGTGGTGGTCTTCCTGTTCGCCGTAGGCGAGTTGCTGGAGGGGGTGGCCGCGTCGAGGGCGCGACGCAGCATCTCGGCCCTGGCGGACCTGACGCCGTCCACGGCGAGGCTGATGGAGGATGGGGATACCCGTGAGGTCTCGGCCGCCTCGCTCACGCCTGGGCAGCGAGTCCTGGTGCGACCGGGCGACCGCGTGCCCTGCGATGGACGTATTCTGACCGGCGAATCCGACCTGGATGAGTCACCGATCAACGGGGAGTCGGTGCCCCGCACGCGGGCGCCGGGGGACGACGTCTTTGCCGGCACGGTCAACCTCGATGCCGCCCTGGAGGTGGAGGTAACCCGCGGCGCCGAGGACAACACCATCGCACGGGTCATCCGCCTGGTGGAGGAGGCCCAGGCCGCCAAGGCGCCGGTGGCACGTTTCATCGACCGCTTCGCTCGCTACTACATGCCGGCGGTGGTGGGGCTCGCCCTGCTGATGGCGGTGGTGCCGCCGCTGGTCTCGACCATGGCCTGGTCGGAATCGATCTATCGCGCCCTGGCCCTGCTGTTGATCGCCTGTCCCTGTGCTCTGGTGATCTCAACCCCCGCGGCGATCGCTGCCGGCCTCTCGGCGGGCGCCCGGCGGGGCCTGCTGATCAAGGGCGGCGCGGTGCTCGAACAGCTGGGTAAGCTGCGGACGGTGGCGCTGGACAAGACCGGCACCCTCACCGCCGGCACCCCCAAGGTCACCGACGTGGAGGACTGGGCCACTGGCCAGGGCACGCAAGAGATCCTGAGGCTGGCGGCTGGGATGGAACGTGACTCCAGCCACCCCATCGCCACGGCCATCCTCGCCCACGCTGAGCAGTTGGGCCTTTCCCTTCCACTGGCGAGTGAGAGCCGCGCCCTGTCGGGCCGAGGGGTCTCCGGTCGGGTCGAGGGGCGTGAGTTGAGCCTGATCACCCCCCGCCACCTGGCAGAGCAGGCCGCCCTCGATCACGATCTGACCGCTCGGATCGCCGAGCTGGAACACGCCGGCAAGACTCTCGCCGTGCTGGTCGAAGGCGAGCGCCCGCTGGGCCTGATCGCCGTGCGCGATGAACCTCGCGACGATGCCCGGGAGGGGCTGACGGCGCTGTCGCGCCTGGGCGTGCAGGCGGTGATGCTCAGCGGTGACAATGCGCGTACCGTCGCGGCCATCGGTGACAGCCTGGGCATCGAGGCACATGGCGAGCTGATGCCCGAGGAAAAGGCCCAGCGCGTTCGTGACTGGCAGGCCGCCGGCCGAGGCCCAGTCGGCAAGGTGGGCGACGGTATCAACGATGCGCCGGCGCTGGCCGCGGCAGAGGTGGGCATCGCCATGGGCGGCGGCACGGATGTGGCACTGGAAACCGCGGATGCGGCGCTGCTCAAGAACCGCGTCGGCGGCATCGCCGAGCTGATCGCCCTGTCCCGGGCCACGCTGCGCAACGTCAAGACCAACGTCGCCCTGGCGCTGGGCCTGAAGGCCATCTTCCTGGTGACCACGGCGCTGGGCATCACCGGCATGTGGATCGCGGTGATGGCGGATACCGGCGCCACCGTGCTGGTGACCCTGAACGCCATGCGGCTGCTGGGCTATCGCTTCTCGCCAGGCAATAATGCCACGACTGGCTCGGCAAGCCCGCGCTACCAGGAAGCCACGTCATGAGGACAGAGCGGATACCGACAGTGCCGCGCCGCTGGTACTGGTTGGCATTGGCCGTTATGGTCGGCCTGGCCGACCAGGCCATCAAGGGGCTGGTGCAGGCGCTGATGCCGTATGGCCAGACCATCCCGCTAGCCCCGTTCTTCAATTGGGGCCACTGGTGGAACACGGGAGCGGCCTTCAGCTTCCTCGCCGATGCAGGCGGCTGGCAGCGCTATCTCTTCTTGGGCCTGACGGGGATGGTGACTATTGTCCTGACGATCCTGCTGTGCAGGCCCAGGCCCCGTCTGGAGGCGCTGGGGTACAGCTTGATGCTGGGTGGCGCGCTGGGCAATGGCATCGACCGCCTGGTACGAGGGTATGTCGTAGACTACCTGGACGTCTACTGGCATGAGTGGCACTGGCCCGCCTTCAACCTGGCGGATATCGCCCTGTTCCTGGGTGTCATCGCCTTTGCGATTGCGGCCTTACGTGAGCGTCCCTCCCCCAGAGCGTCTGAGTAACGGCATGGATGCAGAGAACCTGCCAGTCCGGTACATGACGCTTGCCGGCCGGATCTCTCCGGCCCTCGGCTGTTTCCTGGCCCTGACCGCCGGGGGACTGACCACTCTCAGCGCCGCGCCCTTTGCGCTGTGGTGGCTGGGCCCGGTGGCGGTGGCACTGGTCTATTCCGGCATCCATGTCCTGACACCCGCTCAGGCCGGCCTCCGCGGCTGGTGCTATGGGGTGGGCCTGTTCGGCTCCGGTGCCTCCTGGGTCTTCGTCGCGATCCACGACTACGGCTATACGGGGGCGCCCCTGGCGCTCTTCCTCACCGGCCTGTTCGTGGCCAGCCTGGCGCTGTTCTTCGCCGTCCCCTTCTGGCTCTATCGCCGCGTCACGGGCCCACGCCTGGCCTTCCTCAGCTTCGCCGGCATCTGGGTACTCAGCGAGTGGCTGCGCACCTGGCTGTTTACCGGGTTTCCCTGGCTGCTGCTGGGCACGTCCCAGGTAGACTCGCCGCTGGCGGCCTGGGCCCCGGTGGGCGGGGTCTATCTGCTGTCGCTGATCACCGCCCTGACCGGCACCCTGGGCGTGGAACTGCTGAGACGACGCTGGTGGGCCGCGGCGCCCATCGCTGTTCTCTGGCTAGCCCCGATGGCCTTGCCGACCCAGTGGACCCTCCCGGCCGGCGAGCCGCTGCGGGTCGCCCTGCTGCAGGGCAACCTGGATCAGGCGATCAAGTGGACTCCCGAGGGGCAGCGCGAGGCGGCCAGTATCTATACGGCGTTGACCCTTGCACAGTCCAACGACTTCGACCTGGTTGTCTGGCCCGAGGCGGCCCTGCCGATGCTCGAGGAGGAGGCCCGGCCAATACTGGAGCGGGTGCAGTCCAACCTCGCCCCCGACACCGCCTTGCTCACCGGCATCCTGCAGCGCGACGGCGGTGACTACTACAACGGCGTGATCGGCCTGGGTAACGCCGAGGGAAAGTACCGTAAGGCGCGCCTGGTGCCCTTCGGCGAGTACCTGCCGTTGGAGAGCCTGCTCGCCGGCACCATCGCCTTCTTCGACCTGCCCATGCCCACCATGACGCCTGGCACCGACGATCAGGAACCGCTGCGCGCCGCCGGAACCACCATCGGTAACGCCATCTGCTACGAGATCATCTATGCCGACCGGGTGGCCGAGCAGGCGCGCGACGCCGAGCTGCTGCTGACGGTCTCCAACGACACCTGGTTCGGACGCTCCATCGGCCCCCTGCAGCATCTGCAGATGGCCCGCCTGCGCGCCCTGGAGAACGGCCGCTATCTGATCCGCGCCACCAGCAACGGGGTGACCGCCATCGTCGATACTCAGGGCCGTGTCACGGCCCGCGCACCACAGTTCTTGGCGACGAGCCTCCGCGGCGAGGCGCTGCCCATGGTGGGGAACACACCGTTCACACGTACCGGTAGCTGGCCGACCTGGGTGTTGGCCGCCTTACTGGTGCTGCTTGGATGGAAACTCAACACACGTCGGTCTGGATGATAATAGTCCAGTCGAAAAGGGAGAGAATAATGGCTTTATCGGAACGTCACTCTAGTACAGCGAGGAAAGGTCCATGGTGGCAGCTCCGAGCACGCTCAGTGGTGGGGGTGCTGGTCGGTTGGCTGGCACTCATTAGCGTTGCTCAGGCCGAAGAGGAGAACGAGTGGCCCCGCGGCCACTATCCGCTGCCTGAGGAAGGCAATGTGATCGGCGACACCTACCGCATAACGGTGGATGATCGAGGAGATACCCTGCTCGATATCGCCAGGCGACACAACCTGGGGTACAGGGAGATCGTGCGCGCCAATCCGGATGTGAGTCTCTGGATTCCCGGCGAGGGTACCGAGGTGACCATACCCGGGCGCTTCATCCTGCCCGATGCTGAGCGCACCGGGATCGTCATCAACATCGCCGAGCTGCGCCTCTACTACTATCCGGAGGTTGACGATGGTGAAACGCCACGCGTTGAGACCTATCCCATCGGCATCGGTCGTGAAGGCTTCGGTACCCCCCTCGGTGTCACCGAAACCACCATGAATATCGAGAACCCTGCCTGGTACCCACCCGAGTCGGTCCAGCGTGAAGCCAGGGCACGCGGTGAGAAGGCGCCCAGCGTGGTGCCTCCGGGTCCGGATAATCCACTGGGGGATCATGCCATTATCCTGGGTTTCGACGGTTACTTGATTCATGGCACCAACCAGCCGGATGGTATCGGCATGCGTGCCAGCCGTGGCTGTATTCGCATGTTCCCTGAGGACATCGAGTCGATTTTCGACCGCGTGCCACCGAACACCCAGGTCCAAATCGTCAACCAACCCATCAAGATCGGCTGGGAGGAAGAGCAGCCGCTGGTTCAGGCATTCCCGCCGCTGGAAGAAGAAGGGCACAGCATGTCCGCGTTGGAAGACACCGTCACACGCCTCAACCAACGCGGTGTCGAGGGCTTGAGCTTCGATGATGGACAGCTTCGCGGCCTATTGGATGACCCCAGCGGTCGCATGGTGTCCCTGAACCCCAAGCCGGCGCCGGAACCGGATAGAAAGCACGACACTGGCTACAAGGGTATCTACGCAGAAATCGCGCTGCGTAGGCCATGACGACGACATGGCGAGTCTTGTCAGTCTCGTGAGCTGACTCGGTCGTGGCTTATCCAAGGTCTATCGCCCTCTGCATGGCCACTGGCGGTGCGTTGGGGCTCGGCCTTCCTCGCCTACCAGGCACCGAGGTGCGGGCTCTGGCTTTGCCTGCGTTTATAGGCCCACCTTGCCGCATGGTGCGGCGGGCTCCTAAGCTCACCATTGGCGTGCCGATTCTGGGGAGGGAAGGGCTATCGAGCTCGACGTCGCTCTGGGCTACCTGCTGCCGTGGGAGTTCTCACTGACCTGGTCGGCGAGCTGCCTGCTGGCCATCGTGCTCTACCTGCGAGGCCTGCGGCAGCGCAGACGGCGCGGCGAGGCCACCGGCGCGGGCCGAATCCTGGCCTACCTGCTGGGTGTCGCCACCATCTATGGCGTCACCCAGACTCATTACGACTACCTCGCCCAGTACATGTTCTTTACCCATCGGGCCCAGCACCTGGTGCTGCATCACGCCGGCCCCCTCCTGATCGCCCTGGCCGCCCCCTTGCCGGTACTGGCAGACGGCTTGCCGACTCGAATCAGACCCTTCCCCGGGTGGAGCCTGGCCGCGCGCCTGCTGCGTCCTGTTTATCGGACTCTGCAGCATCCACTGATCGCCCCCCTACTGTTCGTCGGGCTGATCTATTTCTGGCTGATTCCCGAGATCCACTTCGACGCCATGCTCAGCGCTGATCTCTATCAGGTGATGAACTGGAGCATGGCGCTGGATGGGTTGCTGTTCTGGTGGCTGATCCTGGATCGCCGCTCGCCGCAACAAGGCGGTCTCGGCTATGGCAAGCGTGTCGCCATCCTGTTGGCGGTGATCCCCCCGCAAATTCTCCTGGGCGCCTATATCACCTTCAGTCGCGACGTGATCTTCGATGTCTACGAGGTTTGCGGTCGCGCCTGGCCGCTGGATCCTCTGACTGACCAACTCCTCGGCGGCCTGCTGACCTGGATTCCCGCCTCGATGATGAGTGCCATTGGGGTTCTGATCATTCTCAGCTTTCTGTTCCGTGACGCCCGCAAGGAGGATGCCGCTGATGTCTCTCACGCCACACGCTAGTCTGCCGCGCCTGGCGAAACGCTGGTGCTGGGCCTTCCTGCTGCTGATCGCGACGCCCGGCACGGTGGCTGCTGCCGAACTGCAGGTCAGCGAGGCGCGTCTTCGGCTTCTGCCCGGGGACCTGCCCGCGGCAGGCTATTTCACCCTCACGAATACCAGTGAGAAGGGCGTCACCCTGACAGGAGCGGATAGCCCCGCTTTCGGCAATGTCACCATGCATCGCACTGTCAATCAGGATGGCATCACCAGTATGCAACCCGTCGCCCAATTAGAACTGGCAGCGGGGGAGCAGATCGAGTTCGCACCGGGGGGCTATCATCTCATGCTCATGAAACGGACTCGCCCCCTCGTTGTTAGTGACGACATCGAGGTGAACCTTCATTTCGCCGGCGAGCAGCGACAGCGTGTCACCTTCCGCGCCGTGGCGCCGACAGCACAGTAGGGGGAGCAGGATGCACCGATGGATCATGGCACTATTCGTGACCCTATGGCTTGCGGGCTGCAGCGAGCCGCCTTGGCAGACCAAGGATATCTCGGGGCTCATGCCTCCCCTGGCGTTCGAGCTTGTCGACGAGAACGGCAAAGACGTCAACGCCGATCAGTTCCTCGGCAAGAGCACACTGCTGTTCTTCGGCTTCACTCACTGCCCCGATGTCTGTCCCACCACCCTCGCGCGCCTCGACGCCGCCACCCAACGCATGGATGAGGCGGCGCGCGACGACATTCAGGTGCTCTTCGTCTCGGTCGACCCTCGTCGCGATGACGCCGAGACGTTGCGAGAGTACACGGATGCCTTCGGCCCCCAGTTCATCGGCCTCACGGGGGATAAAGCGGCCCTCGATGAACTGACACGCCGCTATCGGGTGACCTACGGGTATGGCGAAGAGGACAGCGAAGGCAACTATGATGTGTCGCACTCCAGCGCTGTTTTCGCCTTCAATGATCAGGGAGAGGCGCGCCTGCTGATCCGCGACAGCGATCCTATGGAGGCCGTGGTTGCCGACCTCGAAAGGCTTGCCAGCGGTGCCTGAGTAGTCACTGTCCATCGCCCCTATCTTCCGTAGAGGATCGGTACGGTTCAGGGGGCTGCCGAGGGGGGCTTGGCTAGGAGTACGGTGCAAGGTTCGTCGTTGCGCCTTGAGGCAGCCGAACACCACGTTCGATCACATTTTACTCCTGGAAATTGGATGGGGAGCTGCAAGGGCTATGTGTGAGAGGGCTCCGGGATCAACTTGCCTGGCACCCATCTCAGGTACACCACCATGCCGAACAGCTCGACCAGCGACTGGAAGACGATGACCACCACGGCGGCTTGCCAGGCATCGGGCAGCGTCAGGGCGATGGGTAGCACCACGAAGGAGTTGCGTGTGCCGAAGCTGAAGGTCAGAGTCCTGGCTGATGGCGCGGAGAGCCGGAAGAGCTTGCCGAGGGTCTTGCCCAGGATGGCGGCAAAGGCCAGGTAGGCGACGAAGATCGGCAGCACTTGCAGCAAGACCCCGCCGAGGCCGGCCACGGTCGTCACCTGGGAGGCCGCGATGACAAAGACCACCAGTGCCAGCAGGGGTACGGGCAGTAGGCCCAGGCCATGAACCCACCGTCTGGCATTGAGGTGACGCTCGGCCAGCCGCTCGGTCACCCAGGCCAGGGCCAAGGGGGTGAGAATCAATCCCGCGAAGGCGCTGAGGAGGTGGGTGCTGATCGCTGCCTGGAACCACTCCGCGCCCAGAAAGAGCCAGAGATAGACCGGTAAAGCCAGCAACTGCATGAGCAACAGCACCGGCGTGGCGGCAATGGCTCGGCCCGCATCGCCCTTGCCTAGGTGGGTGAAGCTGATGAACCAGTCGGTGCAGGGGACCAGCAGCACCAGTAGTACGCCGGCCTGCACGGCGGGCTTCAGAGGCAACATGGCCATCAGCCCACCTAGGACCATGGGAATCACCACGAAATTACCGAGCAGCAGCGCCGCCAGGAAGCGCCAACCCTTAAAGCCCTGGCCGATCCGCGTCAGCGGCACCTGGGTGAAGGTGGCATAGAGCAACCCACCAAGCAGCGGCCAGAGGAAGGCTTCGAGCCGGGCAGTCGCGTCTGGCTGGCGAAGCCCGATGGCCAGGCCCGCCAGGATAAAGAGTAGATAGATCCAGGATTGCTGCCGTTCCATCCAGTCGCGCACGGGCAAGCGTCCCTCTCAGTGTTCCAGTAACAACCCGTCGGCCTGCCAGGCCCGTTTACCGCCCACATAGTGGAAGACCGCCGTGTAGCCGAGGCGGGTCAGGCGCTCGGCGGCACGGCCGGCCCGCTAGCAGTCCTCGCTGGCGCAGTACACGACGATGGTCGCCTGCTTGTCGGGAAGCCGTCGGGGCGCCTCGTCCAGGATATCGTCGGAGACGATGTTGATGGCCCCCGGCAGGTGCCCCTTGGCGAAGGCAGCGGCCGGCAGGGTATCCACCAGGGCGACGTTCCGGTACCGCCGCTGCCAATCCCGCAGGGTCGCGGTATCGATCGTTGGCATGGCAGATCTCCGGGCTCAGGCGTGAGACGGCTTGGCAACGTAGCGGTCCAGTCCCCACAGTAGCAGGCCGAACAGCAGGTGCGGCAGGGCGGACGCCGGGATCAGCTGGGGACCGATCGCCAGGCCGGCGAACCCCCAGCCCACCACGGGGAAGAACACCACCAGGATCACCCCCCATAGCACGGCGGCCAGGCCCAGCGCGGTCGGTAGGGTCTTGCGCGGGAAATAGCGCACGAACACCCCCGACCAGAAAGTCACGTAGGCCGTATGGAAGAGCTGGCCGACTGGCAACGGCAGAGACCGCCCTAGCAGAGTCTCGGCGAAGGCCAGGGAAGGTGGCTGCGGGAAGGGCGATACGCCGGCTTTCAGCAATGTCACCATCACGATGGCGGTCAGCGCCGACACCGCGATGCCGATGCCGATAGACCTGAGCCAAGAAGGTTTGGCGCGAGTGGTTTGGATCATCTTGCGCTCCTCTTGATGACGTTGATGAGTGATCTTTGAGAAACCGGCGGCACCTTACCGGCTGCCGGAGGTGGGGCAGCGGGGGCCACAGCTGGCGTCTGACTCACGACAGCAAGCGCCGACCAGGTGGTCCGTCATTGCCAGCAAGGCGTCGAACTCCGCGCGGTAATAGACGAACTGGCCCTCACGGCGCGACGCAACCAGGCCTGCGACCGCGAGTTTCTGCAAGTGGAAGGTCAGTGCATTCGGCGCCGTACCCAGCCGCTCGGCGAGCTTGCCTGCCGCCAGGCCGGCAGGCCCTGCCGCCGCTAGCTGACGAATGGCCGCCAGGCGGACGGGGTGAGCAAGAGCGGCTAGCTTGGCTGCCACGAGGTCATCATCATATTGGTCCATGATTCAACGTTAGATGAAACAATGATTTCATGCAATATTGAAATCATTACCCCGCACAGCAGGACAACTGCGTCACGTCCTTGGTGAAGGTCTGGGCGCAGAGCTTGAGGCCTTCCACCATGGTCAGGTAGGGGAACAGCTCATCGCCGATGGCCTGTACCGTCATGCGCGCGCGGAGTGCCATCACTGCCGTCTGGATCAGCTCGCCGGCGTCCCCCGCCACCGCCTGCACCCCCAGCAACCGCCCCGAGTCGCGTTCGGCCACCATCTTGATGAAACCACCGGTGTCGAAATTGACCAGCGCACGCGGCACGTTCTCCAGATCGAGCACGCGGGTCTCCACGTCAAAGCCCTGCTCGAGTGCCTGGGCTTCCGTGAGGCCGACGGTGGCCACCTGGGGATCGGTGAAGATCACCTCCGGCATGGCGCTGAGGTCTAGGGTGGCATCGCCCCCGGTCATGTTGACGGCGGCCCGACTGCCCCCGGCGGCGGCGACATAGACGAACTCCGGCTGATCGGTGCAGTCACCGGCGGCATAGAGGCTCGGTACCGTGGTTTGCAGGTGCTCATCCACCAGAATCGCCCCGCGCACGGTTTCCACGCCGATGCTCGCCAGGTTCAGGGCCTCGGTATTGGGTGTCCGTCCGGTGGCCACCAGCAGTTGGTCCGCACGAAGGGTCCCGGCGTTGGTGTCCAGCACGAACTCGCCATTGGTATAGTCCACGCGGCTGGCCTGGGACTGATTGAGCACCTCGATGCCCTCGCAGTAGAAGGCTGCCTCTACGGCCTCACCCACCGCCGGGTCTTCCTGGGAGAGCAGACGGCTGAGGGCCAGCACCGTGACCCGGCTGCCCAGCCGGGCGAAGGCCTGGGCCAGTTCCAAGGCCACCACCGAGGCCCCGATCACGATCAGCTGTTCGGGAAGGGTGTCCAGGGCCAGTGCGCTGGTGGAGGTTAGGTATGGGGTATCGGCCAGGCCCGGCACCGGCGGCTCTGCCGGTCGGGCGCCGGTGCCGATGAAGGCGCGATCGAAGCGGACGGTTTGCTCGCCGCCCTCATTCAGCGTGACCGTCAGGCTATGGGCATCGACGAACCGCGCCTCCCCCTTCAGGACCGTGATGGCCGGGTGGTCGCGGAGTATGCCTTCATACTTGGCATCGCGCAGTTCCTCGACACGCCGCTGTTGCTGCTCGAGCAGCTTGGCCCGATCTACCACCGGCGCTTGGCTGCTCAGGCCGGCATCGAAGGGGCTTTCCGTGCGCCAGTGGGCGATATGGGCCGCGCGAATCATGATCTTGGAAGGTACACAGCCGGTGTTGACGCAGGTGCCGCCGAGGGTGCCGCGTTCTATCAGGGTGATGCGGGCGCCGCGTTCGGCGGCCTTTAGAGCCGCCGCCATGGCGGCTCCACCGCTGCCGATCACCGCGATGTGCGGGTTCTTGTCATCACTCATGAGGGGAATTCCTTGAATCGGTAGAGGCGTTGTCACCCCAGGCGTCGTATTGCTTCTTGCGCCATAGCGCATAGAGGGTCAGGCCGATGAAGAAGGCCAGGGCAGGAAGCAGCACCACGTCCAGATAGCCGGTCAGTGCCGCCAGGCCAACGGTGCCAAGCAGGATCACCAGGATGGGTGTAAAGCAGCACAGCGCCATCAGGACGGTGCCAATCACGCTTGCGCGCAGCAGGGTCTTGGGGTTCTTCATGGTCACTCCCGATCCGCTTCCGAGGGTGTCGGGGATGAGGGGTAGCCGGCGTTGGTGGTGGCTTCGGTCAATGCTTCGACGGACGTTCGTGAATCGTCGAAGGTGACCACCGCCTCACGATCCGGGTAGCTCACATCGACTTGCGAGACGCCGTCTACCTTGTTGAGGGCGGCCTTGACGGTGAGAGGGCAAGCGGCACAGGTCATGCCCGGCACCGACAACGTCACGGTCTGCGGGGCGGCCCAGGCCGACGTAGCGAGCGTCGCGGAAAGCACAATACAGGCAGCGAGTCGTTTCATGGTGATCTCCTCTTAATAGAACAGGGGCAGGAGGTAAGGAAACAGCAGCGCGATCAGCACCAAGGCAGCGACGATCCAGAAGATGGCTTTATACGTCGTGCGAACCTGTGGCATCGCGCAGGTTTCGTCTGGCTTACAAGCGGTGGCAGGCCGGTAGATTCGGCGCCAGGCGAAAAACAACGCCACCAGTGCCACTCCCACGAAGAACGGGCGATAGGGTTCCAGGGCCGTCAGGTTGCCGATCCAGACGCCCGAGAAGCCCAGTGCGACCAGCACAAGCGGCCCGAGACAGCAGGTCGAAGCGAGGATCGCAGCGAGGCCGCCGGCTGCCAGGGCACCACGACCGTTCTTGGATTCCGGCATGAGATTGTCCTTCTGAATTCTTGGTCGATACGCTAACGTTACTTCCGTAGTCAACTACGGAGTCAAGCTCGATGAATGAGGCACCGGAAAATCTGACCATCGGCACCTTTGCCCAAGCGGCCGGGGTCAATGTGGAAACGATCCGCTTCTATCAGCACAGGGGGTTGTTGCCGACGCCGGAGCGCCCTCCTGGCGGCATCCGGCGCTATGGCAGCGCCGACGTGGCGCGCGTGAAATTCGTGAAAGCGGCGCAGCGGCTGGGATTCAGCCTGGACGAGATCGGGCAGCTACTGGCTCTGGAGGATGGTGCTCATTGCAGCGAGGCGGCGGAACTGGCGTCACAGCGGCTTGACGACGTGCGCGCCCGGCTGGCTGATCTGACCCGCATCGAGGTCGCCTTATCCCGGCTGGTCGATGAATGCCATGTGCATCAAGGGAAGGTGTCGTGCCCGCTGATCGCCGCCCTGCATGACTGGTAGGTCATGCAGGGGCTCGTCGTTGTGGTGCTGCCAGCTTCTGACATTCCATGCAGCCATCTTTTGAAACTTACAGTCTTGAAGAACTCCGACATGCGATGCAGCGAAGACCTTGACAGCTGTTGGGGGCCAGCAGGGCTTCCATGATGGAGTTGATACGTCTGTTGGGTGAAAATTTCATGCTTGGCCTCCCAAGTTAGTGGGCTGTGGATAGAGATGGCGACGTTATTGCGCCGTGCCGCCCTGTGCGGCGTTTTATGTCGCTACCTAATGATTTCCGTATCTCACAGCATAAAAGCGGCTCTGGGCCGCTCAGCGCCATTTCGTGGGAAAGAGGGTGGTGATCGAGACGATATGTCGCCTCTACTGTCTCGGCCGTGTAGTCGCCTAGCTTGAGAAGCCTGAGGTATCACCGCTAACGAGGGGGATCGGGAAGAGCGGGTGCCGGAGGTCCGTGTGATAGGCTTTGCGAGATATTCGATGGCGAAAAGGCACGAGGTAGGGAATGACGGATCATAGTCAGGATAACCACGAGTCTCATACAGTGGGACACGAGGGAGCTAGTACCAGGCACCGGCGGCAGAGGTTTGGCCTGAGTGAGCATTGGCGTGAGCAAGCTAGGAAGGTGGCTTCTGATGAGCTTGATGATGCCGCAGAGACTTCACCTATGCCCGATACAGGACCTTCTTTTTCGTTTCCCAATGCATCACACGATGATGAGCCACCGGTCACTGTGAAGTCGCTCTTTCACGACCCCGAAACTCAGAGCGTACTCAATGCACCTTGGCCCTAAAGCCCATCGGAACCTGTGTTAAGCAATGAGCCTGTTGCTGCTCGTTTTGGAGTTATCGTCAAATCTGGTGGATGGCGGTCAGGCCGCATTCCTGTCTGATTGATCGGCTACCTGCTCCCCGTCCTGGAACTTGACGTTGCTGACGACCAGCTCCAACTTCTGGAAGTGCTTGATCCGCCTCCAGCGTTTCTGGGCAGTCTGGAGCAGTTTGAAGACCATCGCCAGGGTCGTATCCCGGGAGCCGCAGTTCCGGCTGCGCTTCGTCCTCAGACGGACCGTGGCGAAGGTCGACTCGATCGGGTTGGTAGTGCGGATGTGCACCCAGTGCTCTGCCGGAAAGTCGTAGAACGCCAGCAGTTCATCCCGATCCTTGGCCAGGCATTCCATCGCCTGGGGGTACTGGGCGCCAAAGCGCTTCAGCGTGCGGTCGAAGGCCTGATGGGCTGCCTCGCGCGTCTCAGCCATCCAGATCTCGTGAAGGTCGGCCTTGACCTTGGGCTGCACCGACTTGGGCAGCTTGTTCAGCACATTGGCGGTCTTGTGAACCCAGCAACGCTGGTGCGCCGTGGCTGGATAGATCTTGCTCAGTGCCTTCCAGAAGCCCAACGCACCGTCGCCGATCGCCAGCTTGGGGGATTCCGTCAGGCCACGCTCTCGCAGGCCCGTGAGCAGCTCTTTCCAGCTGGCTTCCGACTCGCGATGGCCATCCTCGACGGCAACCAGTTCCTTGCGGCCATGTGCCGTGACGCCAACGATCACCAGCAAACACAGGCGGTCATCCAGACGCACGTTGCTGTAGACGCCATCGGCCCACCAGTAGACGTAACGGCGGTCCGCCAGATCCCGCTGACACCAGGCCTTGCGTTCGTCTAACCACTGGGCCTTCAATCGCGAGACCGTGTTGGCCGACAGGCCCTTCGCCTGGTCACCCAGCAGAGCCGACAGAGCCTCCTGATAATCGTCGGTGGAGATGCCCTTGAGATAGAGCCAGGGAATCAGCTCCTCGACGCTGCGGGCCCGCTTCAGGTAGGGCGGCAACAGGGTGCTGTTGAAGCAGGCCTTGCCGCCACTCCGGTCCCGTACCTTGGGCACCTTGACGGTGACCTCGGGTTCTGGCTGCGATAGGGCTCGGAGGGCAGAATCGGTCATGGCGTATCCACTCGTGTTGATTGAGATCTTGGTCGTGATCAATCAACAGGATACGCCACCCTTCCGACCTCCTCCCGTACACCAGAAATCACCATAGCTCGTTGGTGTGTAGAAATTTACGTTGTGAGTTAGGGAAGATTTATTGCAGGGCCAAGAAGATTTGCGACCTTGATAATCGCTTCTTTTCGCTCGTCGAAGTAGTCGTAACGGTCGTAGATGCCTTCGACGCCCTTGAGCTTGTGATTCAAGCAACGCTCCGCGACATGCCCCGGTACACCAACGGCAGCGAGCAAGCTGCGGCAGGTGCGGCGTAGATCATGCACAGTAAACTCGGTGATATCGCCCATCCGGTTCTCTGGTTGCGGCTTCTTGCCAGGCTCCTTGCCAAATAGCTTGGCAATGGCACGATTCAGCGTGTCTTTGCCCATGTGGGCCCGCTTACTGCTGCGGCGATTAGGAAAGACATAGTCCGAGCCGCAGGCACGGATCTTGAGCTCTTCCAGCCAGCCGATGGTTTGCGGTGGGAGGGGAATGACGATCCCGGCGCCTGTCTTACTGCGCTCACCGCTCAGGTTCCACCGGCCGTTCTTAAGGTCGAATTCTGACCACTGGGCTTCGGTAAGTTCGGTCTTACGTACCCCCAGGACGAGCAGTAGCGCGCAGGCGAGGTAGTTGTCGCGGCTGAAGCTGTCGCTATTGTCTCTGAAGGCTTGGAAAACGTTGCGAATCTCATCGAGGCTCAAAACCCTATCGCGGCTTTTCTCAATACCGCCTGCGTCGTTGACGTTGAAAGCGGATGCTGGGTTGTAAGTTAAAATTCCCAGTTTTATGGCGTGGTTGAACATCTGTTTAAGATACATCAGTGTGTCATTAGCTATTGTCGGCCTACCGCTATTTGTTACTCTTCTAATTATTTCACGGATATCAATTGGGGTGACAGCATCCAGCGATCTACCCCCGATGAGGGGCGCCACTTCTTTTTTGTATATCCGCTTTGGGATAGCTGGGTGCTTGAGTCTTCTCTCTAGCTCTGGGTACCAGTCAGCAAACAGGTCCTCCACTGTCCTGATCAAGGCTTGGCTATCGCGTTTGCGTTCCTCGATGGGGTCAAGGCCTTCGCGTATAGACTTCTGGTTTTCAACCGCTTTCGTCCGAGCCTCGGCGAGAGAGAGGTGGGCATGTTTGCCCAGCGTCATCTCACGCCGCTTGCCAAACAGCGTGTATCGCAACATCCAGTAAGGAGTTCCTTTCCTCGGTATCATCAGGTATAGGCCGTTGCCGTCGCTGTAGCGCCCTGCTTTACCCTCCTTGACAAGCGACTGGCTCTTCTTGGCGGTAAGGCTTCCCATTATTTCCTCTCGTCCCCCGCGGAAAATAAAACAAACGACCGTTTGATAACTACTCGGGCTAGGCTTGGGCTAGATAGTCGGCTTAATGTCATATGAGCTCGTCACTGGCGCCTAGTGGGCCTTTTTCCAACGGCATTTAGAGTGCCAGCGGGCACCCCCCCACTTGCTCCCGGTCATGCACTCGGATCGACATAGCTGGGGAGTATCTGTAAGGGTATGTGTCGGAGGGAGGAGAGGCAATACTTTTTCTCCCCGTTTTACTCCCCTATATGATCTGGATTTCCGGGGAAGTTGGTGGAACTTGGTGGACTTCTTGCACCTTTTTTCCATTTAAAAACAGTGGTTTAATGGTTTTTGATGGCCTTTGGTGGATTCTACTCGATGTTCTGAATCTGCTCGCGCATCTGCTCGATAAGCACCTTCAATTCCACCGCGCAGCGGGTGGTGTCGGCGACCACGGACTTGGACGACAGGGTGTTGGCCTCGCGGTTCAGCTCCTGCATCAGGAAGTCCAGGCGACGGCCGATGGGGCCTTTCTGCTTAAGCTGGCGGCCGACTTCGGTGACGTGGGTATCGAGGCGGTCGAGCTCCTCGGCGACGTCGGCCTTCTGGGCCATCAGCACCACCTCGGCCTCGAGCCGGTGGGGGTCGAGCTCGACATTGAGGTTGGCGAGCTTCTCCTCGAGCTGGGTGCGCTGGCGTTCGAGAATCAGCGGCATCCTTTCGCGTACCTCGGCCACCAGCTCATGGATGGCCGTCAGGCGTTCCTCGATCAGCGCCTTGAGCTGCTCGCCTTCCCGGGCGCGGCCTTCCACCAGGTCATTCAGGGCCTGCTTGAACATCTGGTTGGCTGCTTGCTTGACCGCGTCCATATCGAGTCCACCGCCTTCGAGCACCCCAGGATGGCCGAGCATGGCCAGGGCGTCGGGCATGTGCACCTCGGGCAGGGTGGCGCGTACCTCGGCCAGTGCCGATGACAGGGCGGCGAGGCGCTCGTGGTTGACGCTCAGGCTGTCGCTCTTGTCGCTGGCATCGAAGCGCAGGGTGCACTCGATCTTGCCCCGGGCCAGGCGCTTGCGCAGGGCGTCGCGGAAGCCGGGTTCCAGGTCACGCAGGGCCTCGGGCAGACGGAAGTGCGGCTCCAGGTAGCGCTGGTTCACGCTGCGCAGCTCGAGCTGCAGGCTGCCCCACTCGGCCTCGAGGTCCTGGCGCGAAAAGGCGGTCATGCTGTGAACCATGGCGGGTCTCCTGGCGATTTCCTGGCGAATTCCTGGCGTCGGGCACGGTGGTGCCGCAGGGCCGTCGAGGGTGGGCTCGACACCGGTGAGCGCAGTGTACCCGATTCATCGGCCAAGGCGTGTAGAATGGGCGGCCTTCGTTTTCCATTCCATGATCGACGTCGTCCCCTTCGCTGCGCCAGGCGATGCCGCGGCAAGAGGCGTG
>CEVO01125111.1_pt1 | contig 23433 bp, 17 predicted proteins | sample 531511 | NCBI WGS metagenome assembly CEVO01 (sample SAMEA2623907, study PRJEB7988) | marine metagenome | biome: marine biome (ENVO:00000447); feature: mesopelagic zone (ENVO:00000213); material: "saline water (ENVO:00002010), including plankton (ENVO:xxxxxxxx)" | depth 800 m | reverse complement strand
CCGGTCACGGCGGACAGGGGAAAGCCCCCCGCCAGCCCCTTCGCCATGGTCACCAGATCGGCGGCGACGCCCGCATGTTCCATGGCAAACAGCTTGCCCGTCCGCGCCATGCCCGACTGCACCTCGTCGGCAATCAGGACAATGCCATGGGCATCGCAAATCTCTCGCACGCTGCGCAGGAACTCCGGCGGCGCGATATTGAATCCGCCCTCGCCCTGCACCGGCTCAAGGATGATTGCCGCCACACGATCCGCGTCGATGGTCGATTTGAACAACTGTTCCAGCTGCGCCAGGCTCATCTCGGGTGTGATGCCGTGATAGGCGTTCGGAAAGGCCGCGTGATAGACTTCCGGCGGCATGGCGCCAAAAGCTTTCTTGTAGGGCGTAACCTTGCCGCACAGCGCCATTCCCATCAGCGTCCGCCCATGAAACGCCCCGGAAAAGGCGATGATGCCCGACCGCCCGGTATGGGCGCGGGCCATCTTGACGGCGTTTTCAACGGCCTCTGCCCCGGTGGTAACCAGCATGGTTTTCTTGGTGAAATCGCCGGGTGTCGCGGCATTCAGCCGTTCGGCCAGCCGCACATAGCCCTCATAGGGGGCGACATGGAAGCAGGTATGGGTGAAGGCCTCGGCCTGGGAAGCGACGGCGGCCAGCAGGCGCGGGTGGCGATGGCCCGTGTTGTTCACCGCGATCCCGGCAGCAAAATCGATATAGCGTTTGCCATCCACATCCCACAGCTCGGCATTTTCGGCCCGCTGCGCATAGATGCCACGGGTCGCGACCCCGGTGGCGATGGCCGCGGCGCGGCGGGTTTTCAGTTCTTCGGTGCGGGTCATGCGATTCTCCCTGTCTCGGCCTTTATTGAGCATAAACGCTCAAAATATTGAGCGTGTCAAATCTTTTATCTTCTGGTGTGTCTCGCTATATTGCGGAGGCTTCATGCAGGGAAACACCACAGATGACCGCATTCGACGTCGGGGCGAGGCTCCGAGAACTTCGAACAAAACAAGGATTTTCTCAACGCCAGCTGGCCGATGCGGCCGAGGTCCCGCATGGGCAGATCTCGATGATCGAAACCAACAAGAGCAGCCCCTCCGTGGCAACGTTGCGCAAGATTTTGGGCGGTCTTAACATCAGTATGTCAGAGTTTTTTGAGCCAGAAGCGCCTCACAGCGACGAGGTGTTTTTCACTCCGGACCAGCTGCGCGACCTGACCTCGCGCATCCATTCCGGCCGGATCGATGCCATCGGGCGGCTGACGCTCAAACAGGTGGGCAATGCCCGCGATCTTGGCTTGCAAATCCTGCACGAAACCTACGAGCCGGGAGCAGATACCGGAACGGACATGCTGTCCCATACCGCCAGCGAGGGCGGTGTGGTCGTCTCGGGCGAACTGGAAGTCACAGTGGGCGACCGGGTCAAGGTGCTGAAGGCAGGCGATGCCTATCTGTTCAACTCACAGGAACCGCACCGCTTCCGCAATATCTCGGACCGGGTCGCCGTCGTCGTCTCTGCCTGCACCCCACCCTATCTCTAACCTTTTCCCTCCGGGCGGAGCCTCCGGTCCGTCGCGCGGCAAAGTTGAAATTCCCCGGCGAGACTACCGCGTTTTCAGTTCCTCCCTATGCCCCTCAACGAGCTGCCTGCCGGATCACGTGCGCAAATCGTGCGGAAACTGCCTCCTTCCCGCAACGCCCCCGGGGCCATGGTGTGCCACAGCCCCGGGCATCCGGTTCAGCCTGCGGCAGGGGCTGCCGCCAGAGCTTTCTTGGCCCATTGATAGGCCAGCAGGGCCCCAACCAATGTCACTACGATCAGCACGTTGTTGACATGGCCGACGACCGTATAACTGCCATCCGCAATCAGGGCACCTCCGAAGGACGGCCCGACAGCAAGCCCGATCATAAGGGCACTTCCCGACGCTGCGACCACGCGCCCTTCCACATCGATCTCAGCGGCAAGCGCCGTAAGATAGGAAAGACAGAAAAAATAGGTCCCGACCCAGAACATGACGGAAAAACTGTAAAGCTGCGCACTGGTCGAGGACTGACTGATCCCGTAGGTTACGAGCCCCGACGCGACGATCCCAACGACAAGCGGGAGCCGCAAGCCAAAGCGTGCACCCATCAGCATGGCGACGAGCGGCCCTATCAGCCCGACCAGCGCGGAATTGCCGATCAGCGTACCAACCCGTTCCTCGCTCAGCCCGGCTTCCATTCCGGTAGAGGCAAGGAAAGCCCAGGACATGGTATCGCGCAACGAAAAGGCAAAGAAGGCTAGAAGCACCATGATACCCCCTGTAGACAGGATGGCGACACGGCCGCGATCTGTGGAGTGTTCCGCCACGAAACTCTGTGCTGGTGCGTTCGGCGGTAGGAAGAACAGAAGCGGGCTGAGCACGGCAACGGTGATGGCCAGCGCGAGATACAGGCCAGTTTGACCGTTACTTTCCGCAACCGAGGGGTAGAACTGCGTGATGATAAACATCAGCACCACGAATAGGCCGGTCATGTAGCCCGCGAATTTCTCGGGCTGGTCGGCATTGGCCACGGTCGCATTGCCGGTCGCCAGCGCAAGCCCGGCACCCAAGCCTGCGATCGGTCGCAGAACCATTAACATCTCGTGGCTGCCGAAGGCAGCACAGGCCAGGTTGGCAAGAACGACGATAGCTGCCCCGGCGAACGCGACCGTCCTACGGTTGATTTTCGCCACCCGTGGCGCCAACAGCACCGAAGTTACGAAAACTCCGATGAATTCAAGCGTGCTCAGCAACCCCGCCTGCGCCTCGTCCAGTCCCAGAGAGGACATGTTCGCGCCCACCGTGAACGGCAGCGCAATCAGGGAGAGCAGCCCGACGCCGTATGCAGCCGCAAAGGCAGAGGACAACGCCCCCCAATCATTCGGCAGTAGGTTCTGCAGCCAGCTTTTTGATGTTGTCACGTCATTTGACATTGTTTTCTTTCCCTTCACCTGTTGGCGTTTGCTTTATTTTCCGTTCGAAGCGGATATCGAGACACCGCTTCGGAGCACGCTCATCGCCGACCGGAGCCTTGTAATCCCCCTGAAGTATCCAAAGGTGTCGAACTCACGCGACATATGCTCACCCGGCATATGCAAGTTTCATGCCATAATTCGGAACGCCCGGGTGCCTGCCAGTGCGAACATCCCGACACCCCGCTCAAACAGGCATAAAAATTGCATAACCCTGAAAAACAACAAGGATCGTCAGGGAAAGCCGTGCGCGAGATACATGTATTCTATGGAACCCAGACCGGAACGACCGAGATGGTTGCCTCCGATATCGAAGACAGGCTGGTTGCTGTCTCTATGCCACCGGCCAGCATTCGCGGATTGGATGAGGTCGAGGCAAGCGATCTGGCCGGACTGGGCATCGCGCTGATCGTCTGCTCCACTTATGGCGATGGCGGGATGCCCGACAATGCGCAGGCTTTTTATGACGCGCTTTGTGCCGATGACGCGCCGGATCTGACCGGGCTACGCTTTTCCGTGTTGGCCTTTGGCGACAGTTCCTATGCCGACTTCTGCGCCGCCGGGCGCAAGCTCGATGCACAGCTCGAAAAGCTGGGGGCGGAGCGGATTCATTCGCGCACCGATTGTGATATCATGTATGAAGAGGCCGCCGAGGCCTGGACCGAGGGTGTGATCCGAACCCTTGCCGACATGCAGGGTTTTCAATCGCAGCAGGCCGCCGCAGAAAGCCCCGCGCACGGAACCCCGTCTCGTCCCGTCCACATCTATTTCGGCACCCAGACCGGCACCACGGAAATGGTTGCCTCGGATGTCGAGGACGCCCTGACAGAGATCGGTATCACCCCCGAAAAAGTGGCGGGGCTGGACGAGGTCACGCCGGCTGACCTGACACAGCCCGCAACCGTTCTGATCGTCTGTTCCACTTATGGTGATGGCGGGATGCCCGATAATGCGCAGACTTTCTACGAATCCCTGATTGCCGCCGATACACCGCGACTGGATCATGTCCGTTATTCCGTGCTGGCCTTCGGGGACAGCTCTTACGCCGATTACTGCGCCGCCGGGCGCAAGCTGGACGATCGCCTGAGCGACCTTGGCGCTGAACGGCTTAACGATCTGGCAAAATGCGACGTCATGTATGAAGCGGCGGCAGAAGCCTGGATCGACAGCGTGGTTTCTGCACTCGCTTCGACCTCCAGCGATGGTCCGGCGGCATCGGTCCGGCCCGCCGCCGCTGCTGCCGGCCGCAAAGCCCCCGCATGGACGAGAACAAACCCCTATACCGCAACGGTCGTCGCCGCACGGCGCCTGTCGCGCTCCGGCTCAGCCAAGGAAATCATGCATTACACGCTGGACCTGGGCGAGGACGGTCCGCGCTATGAGGTCGGCGATGCCCTGACTATTCAACCCAGGAACGCCCCCGATCTCGTTGCCGCATGGCTGCAACGCACGGGACTGGACGGCACCCAGCCGCTTCCCGGGCATGACGCCCCGCTGGAAGTCCTGCTTCACAAGACGCTGGAAATCTCCGTTCCCTCGCAAAAACTCGTGAATTTCGTCGAGCGACGGGCAGGCGACGAGGAATTGTCCCGTGTCGTGGCAAGTGGCGACCGTGAAGCCCTTGCCGCTTGGTTGCGGTCCAAGGATGCGCTGGATCTCATCGGGATGCTGCCGCATCCTCATCTGGATGGGCACGATCTCGCAAGCCTGCTGCCTCCGCTTCTGCCCCGCTCCTATTCCATCGCATCCAGCCCGAGGCTCAACCCGCAATATGTCGATCTGACGGTTTCGACCGTGCGCTACGAGAGCGGCGGGCGGCTTCACGGCGGCGTTACCTCGACCATGCTCTGCGACCGTATCCCGGTCGGCGGGCAGGTCGATGTCTTCGTGGCCCCGAACAATGCGTTCCGCGTGCCCGCCGACCCGACAGTCCCGATGATCATGGTCGGTCCCGGTACCGGGATTGCCCCATTCCGAGGCTTCCTGCAGGAGCGGAAGGCCACCGGTGCGACTGGGATGAACTGGCTGTTCTTCGGAGACCGGAGCAGAGAGCACGATTTCATCTATGAAGACGAATTACAGGCCTATCGCGCAAGCGGCCACCTGCACCGGCTTGATCTGGCCTTCTCACGCGATCAGGCACACAAGATCTATGTACAGGACTGTATGCAAGCCGCCTCAAGAGAACTGTATCAGGCGATTGAGGAGGGCGGACATGTCTATGTCTGCGGGGATGCGACGCGCATGGCCGTGGATGTTGACGAAACGCTGCATGACATCGTCGCCAAAGAAGGCGGCCTGGACCACGCCGGTGCCCGCGACTACGTGATCGCACTCAAGCGGCAGAAGCGGTATGTCCGGGACGTCTATTGATTGCGCGCAGATGTAATAACGACGGGCACCGGCTGACCTGAACGGTGCCCTTTCTCGCCGAGCAGCTGCTCAGGCGTGCTCCCGGAAAAAATCAGCCACCCGCCGGGCGACACGGGCATTGTCCACATCGCTGCTCTCAAGGCTTGCCATCGCCCTGTCCGCCACGTCCTGCGGAACCCGATCTCCCCCGTAGAGGCGAATGAGTTCCGACACATAGGCTGGTCCGAATTCCGGGTGATATTGCACGGACAGCGCCGGGAAATCGTATTCCAGTGCCCCGATCGGACAGAAATCGTTGCCGCCGATGATCCGGGCACCCTCCGGCACGGTTTCGACCTGATCCTGATGGAACAGCAAAGAGGCCCCAGTCGTCAGGCCCGCATCTTGCTCGTAGCTATACTCCTGTGCGCCGATGCCCCAACCCTTGTCCGACTTTCGGACCTTGCCGCCGAACGCCGCCGCCATGATCTGATGCCCAAAACAGATGCCGAAAACAGGTTTCCGGGCCGCGCGCGTGCCGAGAAGGAAATCCTTCAGCGCCTGCATCCAGGATAGGTCCTCATACACCCCGTGCTTGGAGCCCGTGATAATGTATCCGTCGAACGCATCGGCGCTGTCCGGCAGCGCGGCGCCCCGAACGACAGAACATTCCGAAAACGCCGCCTCTGGAAATGCGCCGGACAGCCATGTTCTTGTCATTGCGGGATACGACCCGAATACGTCGATATACTGATCAGGGGGCAGCCCCGCTTCGAAGATGCAGATCCGCATTGTCATTGCGTCACGTTCCGAAGTTGAGCCAGACGGATTTCGTCTGGGAGTAATGGGTCAGGGCTTCCAGGCATTTGTCGCGTCCGTTGCCGGATTGCTTGTATCCTCCCCAGGGTGCGGTCGGGTCTTGGTCGAAATAGGTGTTGATCCACACCATGCCGGCCTCGACGTCGCGGGCGAAACGGTGGGCCACGCCGATATCCCGCGTCCAGACCGATGAACCGAGGCCGAAGACCGACTCGTTCGCAACCGCGATCCCGTGCTCCACATCCCGGATCGGGATCACGACACCGACAGGGCCGAATATCTCCTCTTTTGCGATCTTCATCCGATTGGTCACATCCGAGAACAGCGTCGGCTCCAGGTAGCAACCTGCGGCAAATCCCTCGGGCACGCCCCCGCCGAACACGAGCCGTGCCCCTTCGGCGCGACCGGCATCGATATAACCCAGCACGCTTGTGTGCTGGCGTGCATCCACAAGCGGCCCCATCGTGGTGGTCGGCTCCAGCGGATTGCCCGGCGCGTAATTCGCTTTCGTGCGTCGCTCGAACGCCTCATGAAACGCGTCCAGAATCGTGTCCTGGACCAGAATGCGCGATCCCGCCGCGCAGACCTCTCCTTGGTTGGAATAGATCCCGTGCACCGCCATTTCCACCGCCGCGTCCAGGTCAGCGTCTTCCAGAATGACCTGCGCGGATTTCCCGCCGCATTCCGTCGTGACATGCTTGAGGTTGGACTCCCCCGCATGGCGCATCATCAGGCCGCCCACGTGTCCCGATCCGGTAAAGCCGATCTTGTCCACATCCATGTGTCGGGCCAGTGCCTGCCCCGCCACGGACCCGGCCCCCGGCACCACGCTGAACACCCCGTCCGGCCCGCCCGCCTCGGAAAACAACCTCGCCAGAAGCAGCGCCGAGAGCGAGGTTTGCTGGGCCGGTTTCAAGACAACCGAATTGCCCATGGCCAGCGCCGGACCGAGCTTCCAGCACGCCATCATCATCGGATAGTTCCAGGGCACGATCAGCCCGACAACCCCCAATGGCTGCCGCAGCACATAGTGCAGAACCTCCGGCGTCGTGTTGGTAACAGCCCCTTCGATCTTGTCGATCGCCTCGGCCGAAAACCGGAGATTGGCAACCGCACTTGGCACGTCAAACCCGGTCATGCTCGACACCGGCTTGCCCATCTCCATCGAATCCAGCAGTGCGAAATCCGCGGTGTGGTCTTCGACGAGTGCCGAGAACCTCAGAAGGACATCCATCCTATTCCGCGGCGCGAGCCTCGACCAGACCCCGGATTTCCAGGCCCGCCGGGCAGCGGCGACCGCAATGTCGATATCCTTGTCGGTGCCAACGGCAACCTCCGCGATGACCTCTCCGGTGGCCGGGTTGATGCTTTGATACACGCCCTTATCGACGGGATCTGTCGGTTTGCCGTCTATGAAAAGACGCCTTTCAAAGGCATAGCCCGCGGCCATGCCCTCCCATTCTTCGCGGGTCGTCGGGATCGATGCTACCATGGAGCTGCTCCGGAATTTTTCTAAAAACGGGACAGGAGACGGCGCCGGGCCGCCCCCTGTCGGAAACGCCACTTGGACGCTTAGGGAAGGCACCTCAGATAGCGGTCGATATCCCAGTTCGTGACCTCTTTGAGGAACCGCTGCCAATCGTCGCGTTTCATCATGTCATACAACTCGTGAAGCCGACCGGGCATCGCTGTCCGGACGAGATCGTCCGCTGCCAGCGCATCGAGCGCCTCCTTCAGGTTCATCGGGATCAGATCGACTCGTTCGCCGGCCTGCATGACTTCCACGACATTGCGGTCCTCCGGGGCGCCCGGATCAATCTGCGCATGGATGCCCTCATCCATCGCCTTCAGCAGCGCACCGCAGAACAGATAGGGGTTCACCATCGCGTCGGCGGCCCGGAACTCGAACCGGTCCGGCGACGAAATGCGGATCGTGCAGGAGCGGTTCTGCAACCCCCAGTTCGCCCCGATCGGTGCCCAAAGCCCGACATCCGCGAACCGCCGGTAGGAATTCACCGTCGAGGCACCGATGGCGGTCAGCGCCCCGATATGCTTGAGCGCCCCGCCAAGCGCGTGGCGACCGAGTTCGGTCGGTAGCCAGCCGCCTTCCTTGTTTTCGAACTCGTTTACACCGCCCCGGTTGTAGGTAAAGACCTCCTCCATGCCGGGCAGCGGGCCATCCACGGTTTGCACGACCTGGTAGTCGTCCCCTTTCCACAAGGAACAGTTGTGATGGCAGCCCATGGCGGGGAAACCCATCATCGGCTTGGCCATGAAACAGGCGATCAGCCCGTGCTGACGGGCCACCTCGTCGGCGATCTGGCGATAGGTGGTCAGCCGGTCACAGGTCTTCAGCGCATCGTCGAAGCTGAAATTCATCTCGATCAGGCCAGGGGCGTCCTCGACATCGCCCTGCACCATGTCGAGCCCCATCGCCTCGGCATATTCGTAAACCTGGGTCCAGAGATCCCGGGCCCCCTCGAACTGGCCGATGTGATACGCATGAGGCTCAGTGATCCCGTCGTAGGGGAAGATCGACCCGTCATCGTTCTTGCGCAGCCACGCCATCTCCGGCTCAAGCCCGAGCCGCAGATGCAAGCCACCGTTGTTCTCGCGGAACTCTTTCTCGAAACGACGCAGATTGCCGCGCACGTCGCATTCGAAATACATACCCGGCTTGTTCGAGTCTTCGAGACCGTAATACAGCGTGCAGAACACACGGGCCATTTTCTTGTCCCACGGAAGCTGCACAAAGGTTTCGGGATCAGGCAACGCAAGGGATTCTCCGTCATTGGCGGAAAACCCGAACAGGTTGCCGTTCATGTCGGCGGAAACGTCGGTCACACCGCCAAGCCAGGTCTGAATGCCCTTTGCCGCCGTCCGGCCCCAGTGCCGGGCCGGAACGGCCTTGCCCAGGACACGCCCCGTAATGGTAACATACTGATAATAGATATATTTGATGCCCAGTTCGTTGATCTTGTCCTGCACCCGCCCGACCCGCTCCTGCCGGACCGGATCGGCGATATCCCGGTAAAGATCGCTGTTCTCGACATCTGTTTTCATACCGTCCAATGCCATTTTCTGGCCTCCCTTCCTGTTGGTATCTTGTGGTTTTTGCCCTTCAACCTTCGAGGTAGCGGCGCCGCTCTGCGGCACTGACCTCTCTGGCCAGGCTTTTGAATTCCTCTTCGCAGAAGGTCGCGAAATTGGTCACGAATGCCTCTCCGAACAGGCGTTTCGCATCTGCACTTGCCCGCAATCTCTGCGCGGCATCGAACAGGTCACGCGGCAGGGGCGCTCCGACGATGTCGTCGGGACCGGCATGTTCGTTCGGCTCGGTCGCGGTCATGCCCTGCTCGACCCCGTCCAACCCGGCCCCCAGCATCAGGGCCAGCGTCGTGTGGGTGTTGCAATCGGCGCCCGGCAACCGGAATTCCAGCCGCGCCGTATCATTCGCGGCGGGGGCGGAGCGGATGGCAGTGGTAAAGGCCCATTCCGACCACCCCACCGATTTCGGGGCCCATGTACCCGGCGCAAAACGCCGGTAGGCGTTCACCGTATGCGCACAAAGTGCAAAGGCATCCGGCACCACCCGTGTCATCCCCGCAATAAACTGCCGAGCAAGGGCATTGGTCTGCCCATCCGGGGACATGAACAGGTTCGCACCGGTTTTGGCATCGACCAGTGACAGGGTGACATGCCCACCGATACCAGGGTAATCCGGCCCAAGCGAAGGCATGAAACAGGCGGTCAGCCCGCGCTGACGGGCAAAGGCCCGCGAGGCAAGTCGGAAGAATGCGGCATCGTCCGCCGCCTTCATCCCGCCGGTCGCCCCAAGCGTGGCCTCGAAACAACCCGGCCCCAACTCTCCGGCGACCGAGAAGACTTCAATCCCGTGGGCAAGAAGCGCCGCTTCCCACGCGGTGACGAAATCGGCCTTTTCCGCTGCCGTGTTGCCGGACCAGCATTTGTTGTCCGCCGCGTACTGCGCAGGCGGGGTGAACCCTTTCGACCTCAGGCTGCCCGCGGTTTCATCGAGGAATATCGCCTCGAACTCGAACGCCGCGCGGACCTCGTAGCCCATCTTCGCGGCCCGTTCGATCTGCGCCTTCAGAGCGTTGCGCGGCATGTAACCGGCACTGAAATCGGCAAAATCCATGATGATTGCGCCGGAATCCTGCTCGAAGCCGAACGGGCGCAGGGACGCCTCGTCAAGGGTGACCTGCTCGCTGATGTATGGGCCGCCGCCAAAGAGGCCCTCGCCCACATCCCAATGCGCGATCACATTGGCAAAGCGCGGATTCTGCGCCCATGCCAGGAACTGCTCACGACGCAGCCTCCGCTCCCGGAACAGGCCGTTGAGGTCGAATTGCCCGACATGAATGATATCGTAGCCAAGCTCCCGGAGCTTGCCATCAAGGTTGGACGCCATCCTTGTAATCCTTATGAAACGAGTGGTTTGCTGAAACGGTCAATCAGCCGCGTCGAACAAGATCGGCATGGTGATCGGCCCGGTATTGCCGCTGTCGCGCAGGAACTTTGGTTCGGTCTCGTAGCGCGGATTGCGCAACCGCCGCGCCAGCAGAGCCATCGCCTCGGTCATGTCACCGCGGGCGATGAAATGGCCGATGCAGGTATGCGGGCCAAGGCCGAAGCCAAAGTGGTTCTTGCGCTCGACGGTGATGTCGAAGCCCGGATTGTCAAAGGCCCGCGGGTCGGAACAGGCCGCCTGACTGAACATGTGCACCGTGGTGCCCTTCGGAATCACGAGATCCCGATGCTCCAGATCGACCAGCGTTTCCCGTGTCACCCAGGTCACGGTCGGACGCACACGCATGATTTCCTCAACCGCGGCCCGTGCCAGTTCGGGCCGGTCCCCCAACAGCGCCCACTGGTCGGGGTGGCGAATGAACATGTCCATCCCAAGGCCGATCTGGTTCCGGGTGGTGTCGATCCCGCCAAAGATGGCCAGGACGATCATGTCGTAAAGCTCTTCCTCGCTGAGCGCGTCCGCACTTTCCTGGTTCGCCCGGACCAGCGAGGACAGGAACCCATCATCAAGTCCCCGCGCCTTCAGCTTCTCGACCACTGTGCGGCAGTAGCCGAACATCTGGTCCGTGGCCGCGTTGATCTGCTCCTGGTCTTGCTCGTAGGTCGTGCCAAGCGCCATGCCCATCTGCATCGCAAGATCGACCAGATGCTCCCAGTCGCCCTGGTCGGTATCCAGCAACAGACAGATGACGCGGGTTGCGTAAGGCTCTGCGAAATCCCGCACGAACTCGCACCGACCGCTGTCGGCGAAACCGTTAATCAGCTCATTGGCCAGTTTCTGGAATTCGGGGCGCAGCACTTTTACCAGCTTGGGGGAAAAGGCCGGGTTGGCCAGCTTGCGCAGGCGAATGTGATCCGCGCCCTCCTTGTTCAGCATGATGCGCATCCACCAGTCGGCCCAGCTTCCGGTCGCATTGTTATGGGCGGGCCAGGCATAGCTGCCCTGTCGCAGCCTTGTGTCGCGGATCAATTCAGCTACATCCGCATAGCGCAGGACGGCAATGCCGTAAGGAGTGCGGGCATACCAGCTTTTCTCGCGAGCATCGGCCACCTCCTGCGATCTCATGGAAAAGTCGGGCTTGAGGATATCGAGAAACGGGGCCGCGTCTGCGCTCAGCGTCGTCATGTCATTCTCCTTGCTGATCTCTTTACGAAGCTAGATGCAAGAAGCGTGCCAGACTGGAGGAATGTCAGGGGCGTTTTCGTCTCAGGGCGCGGCTCGGGATTCGAGCCAACTCGCGATACTTGGCAACGGTTCGCCGTGCGATGGGAATGCCGTCGCGATGCAACGCCTCGGCGATGCGGCCATCCGACAGGGGGTTTGCGGGATTTTCCGCTGCGACCATGGATCTGATCCGGCCCTGTATCTGGGCGCTGGACATCACCTTTTGCCCAATCTCCGCATGGATGCCGGCGCAAAAGAACGCCCGGAGCGGCAGAACGGTCGTCGGGGTCTGGATATACATCGCGTTCACAATTCGGCTGACGGTGCTTTCGCTAATCTTGAGCTGTTTCGCGATATCTTTCTGCAAAAGCGGCTTGAGTGCCTCCCGACCGCCCTCCAGGAAATCCGCCTGATACTGGACAAGGGCGCTGCCCACCTTCAGCAGCGTTTCCTGCCGCCTCTGGATCGCGTGTATGATCCATTTCGCGGTTCCAAGCTGCTTTCGGAACGCCTCCATCCCTTCGGCTTTTTCATCGCACTCGGCCAGCAAGCCCGAATATCGACGGTCGATCTCCACTGTGGGCAGCGCACCTTTGTTCAGCGACACCGCCCAGCCACTACCCAGTCTATCCACGATGATGTCCGGCACCACGAGCGGCACATCATCCGCGGCAAACGCCGCACCTGGTTTGGGGTCGAGGCCGCGCAACCGCCGCAGCGCGGTCTCTACATCCTGCGGCTGGACCCCCCGCGCTGCGGCAAACCTGTCTGCCCCGTTCTCGGCGAACTCGTGAAGGTGGGTCATGATTTCCATCAGAACGCCGTCCGCGCGGTCCTGTTCGGTCAGCTGCAGCGCCAGGCATTCGGCAAGGTTTCTCGCGAACAGGCCCGCCGGTTCCACGGTTTGCAGCTTTCCGAGAACCTCTTCGCAGAGACGCGGTTCGGCTTGCGTTTTCGCCGCCACCTCCTCTATGGAACTGCCCAGCCATCCGCTCGGCTCCAGCGCTTCGACAAAGGCGAAGGCGACTCGCTTTTCTTTTGCCGTCAGCCTGACATAACTCAGTTGCTGCGCCACATGTTCCATGAGCGTTGTCCGAGCCGCCAAACGTTCTGAGTGATCCGGCAGCGCGCGGGTGTCCGGCGGGAATGCTGGCTGCACACCGTGCCGGGTCACAGCAGAGGATGGCGAGTCGTGGGAGGACGCCGTGGCTACCGTATCGCCCTGCGACACCTGCAGGAACGGATTCTCCTGGCCCTGCTCCTGGATGAAACGGCTCAGTTCATGCGCCCCCATCTGCAGCAGCCCGATGGCCTGCCGCAGTTCCGGCGTGATCGCGAGTAGGCGTTCTTGCCTAAGGGCCAGGGTCGGGATAATCTTCATGCCGATTGCGAGGTCCGTCATCAGGGTACGAAGGCGCTGACTGTGCCCGGAACTTTAGACGACGCAGAATTCAGGCCGCAAGAGCGGGTCGTTTCCATTCTGGCACGGAAATTGCATGTCATGCGATGCCGGGGAGATCTCCGCCCCGGCCGGAGGCGCCTTGCATAGCCCGCTCTTGCATGTTTCCTCTGACACGTCTCTTCTTGAATCGGAGGTGCGACCGTGAAACCTGAAACCACGACCCATCAATCGGTGATGATCGACGAAATATCGGCCGATGGCACAATTCTTGCCTGTGATCCCGCACAGGCCATCGCATTGGGTTACGATCAGGCGTCGTTAATTGGTACACCCGTGTCCACGCTGTATCCACTGCCGTCCCGCCGCATTCTCGAAGCGCATCTGTCGCGCAGCAAACCCGGCCCGATACCGGAGGAACTGGAAATCCGTGATGCCCAGGGCAACACCCATCGTGTCGCCGCCATCTTGGACATCATCAGCCCCGCCGATGGACCGCAGACCGCTCGCGTGCTGAAATGGTTCCAGGCGGGTTTTATCACCAACACACGGCAGCTTTCAGAGGACAAGGAAATCCTCGAGGATATCGTCGCCGCCTCCAGCGATCCCGGCTGGTGCATCCAGTTCATCGAACCCGTCGATCTGTCCGCACCGGAACAGGAAATTGTCCGCCAAGTCTTTTGCAACAGGCGCCGCTGGCGCTTTTGCAACCAGGCCATGGCCCGCTTTTACAAGTTGCCGGAAGGGGTCAACATCAACGACCGTCCGGTTGACGAAATCTTCCCGCAATCCCTCGAGAACGAGGATTTCGTCCGGCAACTGATCCGGTCGGACTTTGACGTTGACGGTGCGGCATCCCTGGACACCCGCTATGACGGTGTCCAGCTTGTCGTCGAGAACGATGTGCGCGGCCTGATCCGCAAGAACTTCCTCTACCGGATGTGGGGCACGGTCCGGGATGTTTCGAAACACCATCGGATCGCGGAAGAGCTGCGCGAACAGATCGCCGATCTGGAGGCCATCATCTCTGCGGTTCCCGATGCGCTCATCCTCCTCGATCCATCCGGGCGGATCATCCATGCCAACGCCATCGCACTCAGGATGTTCGGCCTCGACACCACCCAGATCGAGGGTTGCTCCTACGATCGCCTGATCGGAGAAAACGCCAATAGTTCCGCCCTCTGGCTGGGCATTCGCGACACCGCGACGGGCGACTTGCGCAAGCCGATCGCGACTCGGCTGCGCAGCATGAGCGGGTCTGTCCCGGTCGATGTGAACGCCCGGCGTTTCGGCATGAACGGAGTGGATTGCCTCGCCGTGACGCTGCGGGCACAACCCATTTCCGGCACTCCGCCAGAGGTGCCTGCCCCCCAGCCGGATATCACGAAGTGAGGGCGGGACGATGATGTCGGAGATACCCGCCTTCTCCGAGGGAGGAACACCAAGCACCATGGAGATAATCGTCCGCTCGGTCGCATCGCTCTCGGAAGGGGTCATTGTGATCAGGGCGGATCGTAAGATCATCTTTGCAAATGCCGAAGCCTCCTCGATCCTGGACACACCGGCAAACGACATTGCCGGTCGCGATCTGGGTCGGCTTCTGGAGATGGGCGGCTATGACTGGGGGGACGCGTTGGAAACCGCCGCCGACCAATCCAGCGGAGATTTCATCATTCGCGGCGGCAAGCGCGGCACAATCTTCGTGTCGATCCGCCGCATTTTGGGTGCCGATGGCGGCGTGGTGCTGACCTTTCGGGATCTGGAGGTCTTCGATCACAAACGTCGCGTCGCAAGCGGTCTGCCCCACCCGTCCGAAACCCCTGGTTTCGAGCGCAAAATGCGCCCGGACTTCGCCTATCAGCGTCGACTCAGCAGTTACTTGGACCAGATGATTTCTCGGGGCGAACGCGCCCTTCTACAGGGGGCAAGAGTCATCATCACCGGAGAATCCGGTGTCGGCAAAACCGAAATTGCTCGCCATCTCCACAATTTCGTTGCCGCAGTAGGCGATCCGTTTGTTGTCGTGAACTGTGCGGCTATCCCCGAAACATTGTTCGAGTCAGAACTGTTCGGCTACGAGAAGGGCGCGTTTACCGGCGCGTTGAGCGGTGGCAGGCTCGGCCTGATCGAACAGGCCGAAGGTGGCACGCTTTTCCTTGACGAGGTCGGGGAGATTCCCCTGCATCTTCAGGCGAAAATGCTGAACTTCCTCGAAGACGGCACCGTTCAGCGGGTTGGCGCGGCGAAACCGAAACAGGTGCATGTCCGCATCATCTCGGCAACCAACCGGGACCTGGAAACCATGGCCGAGGAACGGACCTTTCGCCGGGACCTGTATTACCGGCTGGCCGTCGTGCGGCTGCCCATCCGTCCCCTCAAGGAAACGCCAGAGTTAATAACCCATCTGATCGACCGCTTCCTCGGGGCCATCAACCGCCGTAGAAAGACCGAGCTTCAACTATCGGATACGCTGCGGCAGAAACTTCTGGAATACGATTATCCTGGAAACATCCGGGAACTCTACAATCTCATGCAACAAATTTCCGTGTTGTCGGAAGAGGACGAGATTCCGCGTCGGCTGAACCGTCCATTACGCGTGGACGCCGCTGCATCCACTGCAGAAGAGATACTGAAGGATGGGTGCGACCTCGCGCAGATTGTGTCAAATTATGAGATTGAAATTATACAGGCCGCGATAGGGAAATATGGCAGCGAGCGCGAGGCCGCCACCGCACTCGGAGTCGATATGGAAACCCTTCTGCGCAAGTCCGGTCGCTAGAACTGTCCGCACCAGACCAGAGCGGAGAACGCCCCCGCAGCAGGGGAGATAGGCGCTTTCTAGTTCTTTAGTTGATCATTGGATCAGAACCTCAAGCAGCATCGGCTAGATGATGGTCCGGCTGTCGCTGCCGTCGACCTCGACCGAAACCAGCAACTGAGACCCGTAGGCACCTAAGAAACGAAGGCCATTTATAAATGTGACGAGGGTGTCTTGCAAAGGGCTATCCAAACAACCGACCCGGGTTCATTATCCCCATGGGATCGAAAAGGCTGCGTATGTCATGGCTGACAGCCTGTTCCTCGACTGAGCGGATGCGTGGAATGCAGGCAGTCTTGGTCGCTCCAATGCCATGCTCCGCAGAAATTGAACCTCCCACCTCGATTGTTGCGGCGAGAACTTTGTCTTCAATCTTCAAGTAGAGATCGGGCGCGATTGGCCTGCGCCGTACATCAACCACCCCTAGATGCAAGTTCATATCCCCCAGATGCCCGAACCAGAGGCAACGCAGGGTTGAGGACAGCTGCAAGAGTTCTGTTTCCAGCCGGTCGAACAGTGTGTCGGCGCCTCTTGGAGACAAACTCAGATCAAATCCGACGACGGTGGGAAACGTGCGATACAGCGCCTCATTGGCCTCTCGCAAGGCCCAGAAATCCGCGGCTTGCCTGTGGTTCTGGGCCAGTACGGCATCCCGGATCAGGTTCGTATCGACCAAGGTCACTAGCGTGGCCTCAGCCGTGTCGCGTAGGGTGGCCTCCTCGGCTCCTTCGGCTTCGATCAGCAGGACCGGACCGGCCGGGTCGGAAAGCGGTTCGATTCCATGAAGGTCGCAGGCATAACGGTAATATTCCGGCCACATGATTTCGCAGATCGCCAAGCCGGGCATTCTCGCTTCCAGGGAGTTGAGCGCGGCGAGCGCCTGAGGCAGGCCATTCACGGCCAAGAGGGCGGTTAGGCGCGCAGAATGTCGCGGGCGCAGGCGCAGGACGGCTCCGGTCACGATGCCCAACGTGCCCTCGGCGCCGATGAAAAGCTGCTTCAGGTCATAGCCGGTGTTGTTCTTCAGAAAACCGTGCATCGCGCTCAGCACCCTGCCATCGGGCAGAACCGCTTCGAGGCCCAGAACGTTCTGCCGCATGACCCCCTCGCGAAAGGCGCGCATCCCGCCGGCATTGGTCGAGATCATGCCACCGATCTGGCAAGACCCGCGCGCTCCGATGTCGACGGGAAAGCTCTGCCCTTCGGCTTCGGCCGCCCGTTGCAACGTCTCCAGCGTGACGCCGGCCTGCACCCTCGCGATCCGCTCGGCCGGGTCGATCTCGGGGGGAGCGTTCAGCCGATCCAGGGCGATCACCACCCCGTCGACCAAGGGATAAGCGCCCCCCACCAGCCCGGTGCGTCCGCCCTGAGGCACGACAGGGAGTCGATTTTCGTGACAAATCGACAGCGCCTTCGATACCTCTTGCACGCTCCTTGGACGCAGAACCGCCAGGGGGACAACGGGCGTCCGGTTGGTCCAGTCCGAAAGATAGGCCGCTCCGGCCCCAGCACCGGGCCAAACAACATCAGGCCCGAGCGCGGAGAGAAGCGCCTCGACTCCCATCTGCCTCACCGCGACCAATACGCGACCGGGCCGGTCACGAGCTGGGGCAGAAGCACAAGGATAATCAGCACGATGATCTGAGAAATCAGAAAGGGGAGAACCCCGGTCACGACTTTGCTCATCCGCACTTCGGCTACGCCCGCGACCACGTTCAGGACATTGCCGACAGGCGGCGTCAACATTCCGAGTGCTCCGGCGATGGTGAAGACCACGCCGAAGTAGACCAGGTCGATCCCCGCCGCCTTGCACAATGGCAAAAGCAACGGCATTAGGATGAGCATCAGGGGAGAAAAATCCAGGACCGTCCCGAGCACCAAGACTACCCCGAGCACCGTCGCCATGAGAAGCGTCGGCCGGTCGATCAGCGGGCTGAGGAAGTCGATCAGCATATTCGGCAGGTTCGCCGTGGTGATCAGCCAGGCGCTCACCCCTGAAGCACCGATCAGGAACAGCACCGCCGCGCTGGTCGTCGCCGCGTTCAACAGGGCGGTCTTCAGTTTGGCCCCGGTCAGTTCGCCATAGACAAAGGCGCCCACGAGCGTGGCATAGGCGACCGCGATCACCGCGGCCTCGGTCGGGGTGAAATAGCCCATACGCAACCCGCCGATCACCAACACGGGCAGAAACAGAGCGGGAAGTCCGCGGCCCACAGTACGCAGCCGTTCCGCCATGCTCTGCGGCTCTAGTGTTGGCAATGCCTCGCCCCGGATAAGGAAGCGCCAGCAAAGGATAAGCGCCAGCGCCATCATGAGCCCGGGAACGATCCCTGCCAGGAACAGCGAGCGGATCGAAACATTGGCAATCGAGCCGTAAACGACCAGCGCGATCGAGGGCGGAATCACCGGGGCGATAATCCCCCCGGCCGCCATCAGCCCGACGCTGCGGCCCTCGTCATATCCGCCCGCGCGCATCATCGGAACTAGCAGGGCGGCGAGTGCTGCGCTGTCGGCGATTGCCGAGCCCGAGAGCGAGGCCAGGATCAGGGCCGAGAAGATCGCGACATAGCCCAAGCCGCCGCGTACATGACCGAGAAAGGCCATCGCCACCTGGATGATGCGGCGCGAAATCCCGCCGACATTCATCAACTCGCCAGCCAGAACGAAGAAGGGGATCGCCAAAAGCAGAAAGTTATCGACGCCGAGGATCAGGTTCTGCGACACGATCTGTGCCGAGAAGTAATTCATGTACAGCATCAAGGCCACGCCGCAGATCAGCAGCGCATAGGCGATGGGCACGGCCATCAGGATGGCCAAAAACAGGGAGCCGAGAAAGACCGCCATCGTCATGATTTGTACTGATCCCCGTCCTGGAATGTCTTTTGGCCTTCGGGCCGACTTCGATGCTGGGAGAAGTATGCATCCGCCGTCAGGCGGCCGGTCAGAAGGCCGAAAAACCGCAAGCTTGAAATCAGCAGGAACAGTGAGGCGCCGACGATCCCGGACTGATAGACCAGCCCCAACGGCAGGCCGGTGATGGGAAAACTGTCATAGGCGCTGAACTGATATTGCCGCCAGGCTCCGATCAGCAGCAAGGCATCGCAAAAGATCATCATCGCGATCCCGGCAAGAGCGGCGACGAAGCGCAAGGCGGGCGGCAGACGCCTGACGGCCATATCCATCGCGATATGCGCGCGCCGCGCAAGGGTGAGCGCGGCTCCGAGCATCACCAGCCAGACCAGTAGCAGCCGTGACAATTCTTCGGTAGCGGCAATGCCGGTGTGAAACACGAGACGCAGCATGACATTGATGAAAACCATCGCCACCAGCAGGGAGAGTAGGGCGATCAGCGCCCATTCCAAGATACTTAGAATTCTGAAACGGCCAGACACTGCAGCCTCCGCTGGATGGGGCCGCGCCCGGAGTTGGCGCGGCCTGTTGGTGTTACCGGGCACTCGCGGCGACCGCGGCAAGCATCTCGTCGTAGAGCGGCGCCAGGTCCTCGGTGACGGTCTTGGCGATCACCGGGGCGACTTTTCTTCGAAAGGCGGCAACCGAATCCGGACCCAGCTTTGCGACAATCTTCATGCCGCCCTCGCCACGGAGGAAATCCAGCACCTTCGCGTTGGCGTCACGCATCATGCTGCGTTGGGTGGCGCCGAAATCGCGCACGGTCTCTTCCAGCAACGCGCGGTCTTCTTCGCTCAACCGTGACAGAAACGGTTGTCCCGACAGAACCACCATCGCGCTGTAGATGTGGTTCGAGATCGTCAGATGGTCCTGCACTTCGTAGAACTTCATCATATCGACGGTTAAGGCGGTGTTGTCCTGACCATCGACCGTGCCGGTTTCGAGCCCGGCATAAAGTTCGCCAAAGGGCATTGGCACCGGCTGCGCGCCCAGGGCGCCAAAGGTGTCGATGAAAACCGGGGCGCCGATGACGCGGATTTTCAATCCTTCAAGATCCTCGGGACTGGTCACAGGGCGCACGTTGTTCGAGATCTCCCGGAAACCGTTTTCCCACAATCCCAAGGAATACAGCCGATGCTCGGAAAGCCCCGCGGTCAGCTTGTCGGCCAGCGGTCCCATTGTCACGGCGTCGGCTTCAGCCTCGGTCGCAAAAACAAAGGGAATGTCCAGCAGGCGCAGCGGTGCGTTGAGGTTCGTCAGATTGGTGGTGGCGGTGATCAGAATTTCCTGCAGCCCCCCCTGGAGCGCGCTGATCTGTTGTTTCTCGTTGCCCAATTGTCCGGCTGGAAAGATCTGGACGTCGAAGCGGCCTTCGCTGCGCTTCTCGAGCTCTTCGGCAAAGGCTTCGACCCCGCGCGAGAAAATATCGCCACCGGGGCCGAAATGCCCCACCTTGATCACTGTCTGCGCGGCCGAACTCCCGGCTCCCAGCAACATTGCCGCACAGGCGGCGACCATTATCTTGACCGACATTGCATTCCTCTCCGTGTTGATTAACTGAAGTTTTTTTTAAGGGTGGTACCGTTGTCAGGCGGTCGTTTCGCGGCGCTGCACCACCTCGTAGCGGCGATGCTCGAGAGAGGGCAAAACGGCCCGAACGTCGCGAAGACGTGTCATCGACAATTGAGCGACCGCGATCCCGGTGTCGCCAGCGACGCCGCCCAGCACCAAGCCGGAGGGATCGACTATCATGCTCAGTCCCGACGAGAGCGGGGCCGGCTGGGAGGAGGCCAGAACATAGCTCGTGTTCTCGATCGCCCGGGCCCGAAGAAGCGTTTCCCAATGCAGCTCTTTCAGCGGCCCGGCCACCCAGCCGGCGCAGACGATCAGCGCGTTCGCTCCTTTGGCGATCAGCGCGCGGGCCATCTCTGGAAAGCGCAGATCGTAACAGTTAATCAACCCGAAGCGGAACGCACCGATATTGAACAAGACGAGTTCCCCGAACTCGTCATGCAGCGGCGCGACTGTGTTTTTGAGCGACTCCTGATAATGGAAAGCGTCATAGAGGTGCAGCTTCTGGTAGCTGTCTATCTCCTGCCCATCGGGGCCCATGACGATCAGCCGGTTTTCCGAAAGTTCGGCATCGCCCTCGGTATACATGCCGACCACAAGGTAGAGCCCCAGGTCCCGGGCGATCTCTGACAGGCTGCGACGGAAGATATCCCCCCCTTCCCGCGCGACGCGGGCCAGGGTTTCGGGGCTGGAATCGAAAGCATAGCTGGCGGCTTCCGGGAAGATCGCAAGTCCGGCGCCCGCCGCGCGCGCGCGCTCGGCCAATGACCGGATCGTGGCTATGTTGGCCTGTGTATCGTCGGTCGAAGCGAACTGCGCCACTGCGGCGATCATCTCTTCCCCGGCCTCTCCGGTTTCGCGTGTCAACTCCGGGCTCTCCTCGTATCTGGCGGCGACAACAGGGGCAGCCCTGTCTTCGTTTCGAACATCCTTCCATGCGTTAGAAGAAAAAACTAATATCAATTTTGGGCAAATCTATTCACTGAGGATATAAATTATGCGTCCCACCGATCTGCGCCAACTGCACTATTTTTCGGTCGTGGCCGAAACGCTGAGCTTCAGCGAGGCCGCCGAACGCCTGCATGTGGCGCAGCCGGCAATCAGCCGGTCGGTGCGCGATCTCGAACAAACGCTCGGTATGCCGCTTCTGGTGCGGACCACCCGCAAAGTCAGCCTCACGCCCGAAGGCGCGGTGCTTGCCAATGGTGCCGGGCGCGCGTGGCAAACGCTGGAAAGCGCGCTGCGGCAGGCGCAACAGATACATTCCGGACAGGAAGGCGAACTTATTGTCGGCTATTCCGCTCAGGCCGCGCATGGCCCAATGTCGAAACTTCTGCTGAAATTCCGCCAACATGCGCCTGGCATCACGCTGAAGTTGCATCTCAGTTCCTCGGAAGAGGAGATCGAGCTTCTTCGCCTCGGCAAGATCGACATGGGTTTCCTGATCGCCTCGGCGGTGCCGCCCGGTTTCGAAATGCTCTCTGTCACGCGCGAAAACTTCGTCGCCCTGCTGCCCGAGACGCATCCCCTTGCGCGGAAGAAGCGGCTGCCGCTGCGTCTGCTCGCCGAAGAACCTTTCATCCTCGGCACGCTCGAACGCTGGCGGATCTTTCGCACGCTGATCGAAGCGGCCTGTTTGCGGGAAGGGTTTCGTCCCCGCGTCGTCGGCGTGGCCGACGATACGCCGCTGCTGCTGGAAATGATCGCCTCCGGACAGGGCGTTTCACTCTATGGTGCCCCGATCGCGCGCGCCTTACCGCCCGGCGTGGTGTCGGTTCCGCTGGACTGCACCGACATGCACTTCGACATCGGCCTGTCCTGGAATGGCGATGCGGTCACTCCGGCCATGCGCTCGCTGATTGGCTTCGTCAGCGAGAATGCCTGAGGCATCCGCGCCATGCGGCACGGATCAGTTCATCTTGCTGGGAAGCCAGAGGGTGTACTCGGGCACCAGGACGAGGAATGTCAGAACCAGCAGATCGACGACCACGAACCAGCCGACGCCGCGAAAGATCGTCGTGAGCGACACCCGGTCCCCCAGGGCCCCCTTGATGATATAGACATTGAGCCCGACAGGCGGGGTCAGCAGTCCGATTTCGAGCAGCTTGACCAGGATGATACCGAACCAGATCAGATCGAGCCCTGCATCCTGCGCCATCGGCAGAATAATCGGCATCGTCAGCAGCAGAATGCCAATACTGTCGAGAAAGCAGCCCAAAATGAGATAGAGGAGCGCCACCGCAACGATCACCATCAGCGGCGTCGTGCCCATGGCGATGAAACTGTCCGCAACGAAGGTGGGTACGCCTGAAAGTGCCATGAACCGCGCCAGCAGGGATGTGCCGATTACAACCAGGAAGATGCTTGCGGTGCTGACCAGCGTCTGGCGGATTCCCTTGCCAAGCACCACCCAGGTCAGCGTGCGTTTCACCGCCGCCACGAGGATGGCCAGCGCGGCGCCCACGGCTCCGGCCTCCGTCGGCGTGAACACTCCGAGAAAGATACCCAAGAGCACTCCGAGGATGATCAACGGCAGCGCCCAAGTGTCCCGAATGGCCCCCTTTAGGTCCTCCCGGGTAAACGTCTCGTTCACCTTCGGCGCCAGCGAGGGATTGCGCAACACCCGCAGGATCACCATCGCGCTGAAGGCCAAGGCCGTCAGGATCCCCGGCATCACACCGGCGGCGAAGAGCCGGGCGACCGAAACTTCGGCCAGATAGCCATATAGCACCATCAGGATCGACGGCGGGATCAGGGCTCCCAGCGTGCCTGCCGCCGCGATCACGCCGGTGGCCAGACCCGGGTGATAGCCGTATTTCAGCATCTCGGGCGTGGCGATGCGGGCGAAGGCGG
>CEVO01060998.1_pt1 | contig 23651 bp, 24 predicted proteins | sample 531511 | NCBI WGS metagenome assembly CEVO01 (sample SAMEA2623907, study PRJEB7988) | marine metagenome | biome: marine biome (ENVO:00000447); feature: mesopelagic zone (ENVO:00000213); material: "saline water (ENVO:00002010), including plankton (ENVO:xxxxxxxx)" | depth 800 m | reverse complement strand
GCAAAAAAACTATTCAATGCCGAGTTTGCTGATGTGCGACCAATTTCTGGCGTATGTGCAAATCTATCCGTGTATTCTGCATTCACTAATCCCAATGACAAGATGATTGCACTACCTATTCCTTCTGGCGGACATATATCACATGGCAAATCAGATTTTTCAGGTACCGCGGGACTTGTTCACGGTTTACGTATTGATTATTTTGCTTTTGATAGAGAAGAAATGAACATTGATGTCGACAAATCGAAACAAAGAATTACAAAAATGATTGAAGAGGATAAAGATAAACCCAATATGGCTATGTTCGGCGGCAGCCTTTTCCTTTTTCCACACCCGATGAAAGAATTAAAAGATTTTCTTCTTGATCATGATATTTTTATTTGCTATGATTCTGCACATGTTTCAGGACTGATTGCTGGAAAACAATTTCAAGATCCTTTACGTGAAGGCGCACAAACAATGACGCTCAGTACACATAAGACACTGCCTGGACCTCAAGGTGGTATGATTTTATCATGGAACAAATATGCAGATGATATAAAAAAATCAGTCTTTCCAGGTAATACAAGTAACCATCATCTTCATAGTGTTGCTGCAAAGGCCATTGCATTTGCAGAGATGTTAGAATTTGGTAAAGATTATGCTGTACAAACAGTAAAAAACGCCAAAGCTCTTGCTGAATCACTAAATGAAAAAGGACTTGTAGTTCTTGGTGAAAAAAACGGTTTTACTGAATCACATCAAGTTGCTGTAGACACTTCAAAATATGGTGATGGTGGATATTTTGAGAAAGAACTAGAAAAAGCCAATTTAATTGTAAATCGACAACTCCTACCAGGTGACAAAAAAGCAGGTAGAGATTATATCCACCCAGGTGGAATTCGTCTTGGTAGTTCAGAGATCACTAGATTGGGTATGAAAGAGTCTGAAATGATAGAAATTGCAAACTTTATTTCACGAATAATAATTGACAAAGAGAATACTGATACAGTTAAGACAGATATTATTGAATTCAGAAAACAATTCACCAAAGTTCATTATGCATTTGAAACTTTAACTGATGCTTACAAATATATTAAAATACGATAATAATTTTAATAGATTATTTATTAATTAGTTAACATGATAACTAAAGGAGAATAAAATGAAATCAATGAACTTTATTGGATTTTTTCTTTTATTAATAACTGCACTGTTTACTTCCTCAATTTGGACAGTTCCTGTTAATGCACATTCTGGAGATGTTTTTGAAGCATATACAAGTGTTCCACCTACGATAGATGGTGTAATTGATGAACCTGGCAGAGAATGGGGTGCTGCATCTACAGTAACGTTTACAATGCCAGAAGGAGATGCTACCATTTACGTTATGAATGATAGACGGTTTCTATACATTGCTGCAAAAGTTTCAGATAACTCCTTAGATGAAGTAGTTAATGTTGGCTTGGATATTTTAACAATAGATTTTGATGTAAGACACGACGGAGAACAATTTAATGTTGGCGAGGATACAATTTCTCTTGGTGCGAGAAATAGAGTCGGTGACGGTTTTGTTGGTCCTGGATTAGATATATTAGATGATCAGCAAGTTGATGTTGATGGAATGGTGGGTAGAATTGGTAACTACAATCATTTCGAATTATTACATCCACTAGATTCTGGCGATGCAAATGATATTGCCGCAGCATATGGAAGCACAATTGGAGCACGGTTTATATTCTTTGATGAAAGTGGTTCTGACAAAAGATCAATTACAGTTTATCCACAAGGAGTTTCAGCTCAAGATGCGGACCAAAGTAATTGGGTTGATATTGTTATAGTAGCTCCTCCAGATGATGGCTCAGAAAGTTCAGGAGGCTCAGGATTACCAGTTACTGAAATTGGCATTGTCGTTGTAGCTGTAGGTTGGGCTGCATATATTGGCTGGATGATACGAAAAAGACGAAGCTAATAATAAGCAAACAAATAGTTAATTTATATTGAAAACTTTGTATATTGCAGTCATTGTTATAGTGGCATTAGTAACAGCTGTATTGTGGTTCAGCTGGGATACTATTTTTTACGAGCCAAAAATATGCTTTTTAGACGACCTTAAAGAAGGTGATCCAGAATTAATCTTCGCTTGCACAAATGAAAAGGATGTGTCACTAGCTCCCGAGAGCATTGATCAGCAACAACTTGTTCAATATGCCTTTGAATTGATCAATGCAGATAGAGCAAAATATGGAGCACCAGAACTAGTTTTGATTGATAATGGTTTTACACAAAAACACGCCGATGAGCTTCTTTTCACTTGCATATCTAGTCATTGGAGCCCTGATGGAATGAAGCCTTATATGCGTTATTCAATAGATGGCGGCGAAGGCGGCGTTATGGAAAACACACGTGTATTGGGAACTCCTAATCTTAAAAAACACTGGACTGAAGAATCCATTAAACAAGTGATAACTTGGAATCAATATTCAATGGTTGAAGATGATGAATCATCCAATTGGGAGCATTCACAAACACTCCTATACCCATTTCATAATAATGTTGCTATAGGTATAGCTTGGAATGATTTCTGTATATCAATTGTACAGGATTTTGAACATGATTACATTGATTGGAAACAATATCCGACTATTACTTCCGATAACATATTGGAATTATCTGGCGAAATACAATTTAATTCTACTTTACAAAATATAGATATCTTCTTTGAGCCAACACCTGTTCCTCTTTCAGATCAACAACTTATGTCAACTCCCACTCGTTATAATTATGGCCATCAATGCAGCATTTTTTCATGTATTTCTTCCATGGCTGTAGGTACTATAATGCCAAATGTTTCTGAAGACCTTGCAGAAGAAGACATGGAGAAGATACTAAACATGAAGTCTGAAACAACAATAGTTTTAGTTGCCAGAGAATGGGAAATAAAACACAGTTCAGACAAAACCGCTTTTTCAATTAGCGATGACTTTACAAAAATAATTGATGAATTTGGACCCGGTGTCTATACTATTCTCCTCTGGACCACGCCCTCTGACACCTCAAACGCAATTGTGATAACCACAATATCCATATTTGTATAAATCGAACTAATTTAGTAACGTTTATATGTTTTAGTTACTAACCTTATGTTAGTAACGAGGTATATTGTAATGAACATAAAACAAAATAATTTCATCGAAAAAATCTTCGAAAATATGTATCGAGAGATACAAAGCCTTGATAGTATGTTTACTGATAGCCAAATTAATTTTCCCAAAAACATGGAATTTGGTAAACCGTATTTCTATGGATATACTATGCAAACTGGACCTGATGGCAAGCCCATAGTCCGAGAATTTGGAAATATTGAAAACACTTCTCAAATTCAAAACGCAGATTCAATTTCAGAACACAGAGAACCACTCGTCGACGTAATTGACGATAAGGACGGAAACAAAATTCGAATCGTGGCAGAATTACCAGGCGTAAATAAAGCAGACATCCGGATTACGGAAAACCAAGGAACAGTTAAAATCAAAGCTGAAAATGGAGATCGAAAGTATAACACAGATGTTCCAACTGGTCGAAAGCTTGATTCCCCCAAATCAAAAGCGACTTTTACCAATGGAATGCTTGAATTAGAAATTCCTATAAAAAAATCCAACGACGAAACTGACATTCGCGTCGCCTAATTCAACTAGAAAGATGTTATACAAACATCAATGTAATCCTTACGCCTGTAGTTTATACATGTGTTAAGGATTGCCTATTTTTTTTTACCAACTAAAGATATAAACCGTAATTGTGTATGTTTTTATGATGAATCAGTATCCTCTCATTCCACAACTAAAAACCGCTAAAGATTACAATGAGGTTTTCACACTTGTTAAAAAATCCGTTGAATCATCGTTATCACTTCACCGTGCTGGACTGACACTGATCCTCGCAGAAATCCCAAATCACATAGGAGCATATCATGTTGCAGGAAGTAACATTATCGTCATTAACCGCACAATATTACACGCAATGAAGACACTTTCCCAATCAAAGGTTGAATTCAACAGCTTTATTTTCTCCATACTTACTCATGAATACCTGCATACATTCGGCTATCATGAAGAAACTCACGTACACAAACTAGTTTCACAGATATGTGAACAGAACTTTGGACCAGAACATCCTACAGTGAGATTTGCAACTAAAGAACTGTTTGCCTTGTATCCGCAATTACAAAGCCTAGGACCAGGTAAAACCGACAATTCAACTTTTGAAATCATAAACAATTTCGATAGGTCAAGTATGTCGTATATTGGATGAATAATTTCAAGTTATTTTATCCTATATCGAAGTATGGCTAAAACCGAATCATGAATTTCCAGCTTTTTGATTATTTTTGGAGAGGCTACAAATTCAATGTCAGCTGATGTGTTTTTTGCAATCTCCAACATCTTCACTATCTTTTTAAATTGAGAATTGGTGTGATAATCCGCAGAAACGATTAGCGTATCTACCGCTCCAATTTCTAATGCCTTGTAAATAACATCGTTTCTTTTCGCAGTTAATCCTTCTTTGACTAGTTTTTCGTATTTTTCAATAATTCCTACAACATATTTTCTTCTATACTGGTACAGATGACGGATTATTTTCTTATGAACATCACTAGTTGGAGTGGAAAAAGACAAGTTTTCTACAAATCGACATTTTTTTACCAATTCCAAATCAAGTTCATCATAAAATTCTTTTTTTGCAGGACCAATTCCACCCAACAGTATTAACTTGGAATTTGAATCCATCTTTTTGACTCTATTTACAACTTTCTTGAAGAAAACATGAATTTTGATTTGTCTTGCTCTCAGGAATCTTTTCTGACTCTGTCCTCCTTTCCTATGTCTTGCTCGCAAGTCAATTTTAAGTCTATTTTCTTGGACTATCTGACTCCCATGAAATTTCTGTATTCTTGCAGATTTTTGATCAAGCGTTACTAGTATAACATCGTAATTGGTTTTGAGAATGTCACGGAATGGCTTGATATATGGTCTTTTACTTGCCATGTAGATGTATGGTAGTTTTTTTGAGGTTCCAATTTCTTTGGTGATTACTTTGCCGTTTATTATCCATCCAAAAATACAAAGGGTTTTTACAAACTTACCTGCCGACGACGGATTTTTTTTAAGCTCCGTGATTCTTTTTTCAATTTTTAATTCTATTTTTTCAAATGACTCCTTCCTCTTTGTTTTTTGTAGCAAAGATATGGTTTCCTGTCCTTTACCGTATGGATAATAGACTGATATACATGCAGAGTCAATCTGTTTTACCTCATATAGAAACTGATTTACTGACAACCACTCGGCTGAGGAGATCTCAGAAGGTTCCTGAATTTTTACCCTTGACATATTTTACCTATACATTGACTATATTTGAGAATTTAATTTTTATCCAATAACCTAATTTAATACTTCTACATACTTTTAAAGTATAATTTAAATATCCTAATTTGTATTATACCGTATGAAAAAGACTAGCAAATCGAGGTCCAAGCAACCCGCAAAGAAAATCATCCGTGACGACTCGCAGATTTTGTATTCCAAACTCATTGATTATCTTAACAAACAAAGCGTCTTGATAAAAGAACAACTACCAGAATTGGGTAAAGGCAAAATGGCACGATTCAAAGTACGAGTTCAAGACCTTGGACGAATTGCAATACCAGAAGCCGAAAGAGAGATGTATGACATCCACAAAGGCGATCTAATCCAAGTCATTGCTTGGAAAATTAAAAAACCGAAATAAAAAAAATTTTTTGGAGGATAAAAATCCTCCATATATTTTTTTTACTAGACGTCGAAATATAATTCGAATTCGTGTGGATGAGTTCTTGAAATGATTTCGTTATGTTGATCTCTTGCGAATTCAACTATGAATTCCAATAAGTCTTCATTAAATACTGGTTTCAAGAATTCACTATCGCTTTCCAGAGCGTCTGTTGCTTCACCGAGATTCTTTGGAAGTTCTTTAATTCCCATTTGTCTTCTTCGCTCAGGCGAAAGCAGATAAATATTTTCATCTACTGGATCCCCACAATCTATTTTATTCCTAATTCCATCCAGGCCTGCACAAAGCATTGCTGCGAAAGCTAGGTATGGATTAGCAGAGGGATCTGGACATCTGAATTCAATTCTTTTAGCTGCAGGTTGGCTTGTAAGATTAACGGGAATTCTGACATTTGCCGACCTATTGCTTCTGCTCCAAGCAATGTATACAGGAGCCTCAAATCCAGGTACAAGTCGCTTGTACGAGTTGGTAGTTGGAGCAACTATAGCGGCTAATGACTGTGTATGGGCCATAATACCTCCAATATAGTATCTTGCCGTCTGGCTAATCTGTGCGTGAGCATCGTTTTCGTCATAAAATTCATTTGTAGTTCCTTTCCATAGACTTTGATGTACATGCATTCCAGAACCATTGTCACCTGCCAACGGTTTAGGCATGAAAGTTGCGACCTGATTGTATTGAAATGCAATATTTTTTACAACATATTTGAATGATTGAGCACTATCAGCTTGATTTACAAGCGAGTCGTAAAGCATGTTTATCTCACACTGACCTGCTGTTGCCACTTCATGATGGTGAGCATCAGTCACAATACCAAAATTATCTTCCATTGTTAACACAGCGTCATTTCTAAAGTCCATCAATGTATCTTGCGGTGTTACAGGGAAGTATCCTTCCTTGTGTCTAATTGGATGATAAATTCGTTTTCCATCTTCATTGAATTCTTTATATCCACCAGGTTTCCATGCAGCTTCATTACTTTTTATACAGTAGCTCTGTCCCGACGCAGGTGTTGAAGTATTCCAAGTTACACTATCAAAAACAAAGAATTCTAATTCAGGTCCCCAGTATGATATATCAAATCCGTTTTCTTTAAGATATGATTCAGCTTTCTGGGCCGTTCCTCGAGGATCTTTTTCTAATGCTTCACCTTTATGAGTTGATACTCCTTGACCCCAATAAACAGAACATAACAATCTAGCATACTTAGCTTCAGGATTTGACCATGGAACTATGACAAAAGTATTTGGATCAGGCCTTAACAACATATCTGATTCATTTATTCCGGTAAATCCTCGAATTGATGAACCGTCCAATTTAGGTACACCTACAGAGAAACTACTTTCATTTATTGTGTGAGTAGGAACAGTTACATGATGTAATTTTCCTGGAACATCAGTGAATTGCAAGTCTATGAACTTTACATTCTCACTTCTTATTTTCTCAAAAACATCTGAAACACTCATAGATTTTCTACTGAGCTTTCCATCTGCGTTTCTATTATACGGCATAAATATAATAAAAAATCGAACATATATAAAGAATTTGATTTTTATTTTGAACATTCTTACATTTTATTATTAAATTTCTGAACAGAATAATTATTTTACTATTTTCTGATAGTTTTTAATGACTTTTTTTTATTCCATGCAACACCTCGTCTATAAAGGAAGATATCTTTTTTTAGATATTCTATGTCTTCAGTTGTATTTTTTATTTCCTTTTTTAATTTTCGTTTACCAAAGAAGCCAGTTTCTGATAAAATTTTTTTCTTTAATTCCCGTAATTCTTTTTTCTTTGTTTTTAACAGCATACCTGCTCGTTCTTCATATGGATTTAACATTTGATGAATTGATATGATAAATGGATGTTTATGAATATATCTCCTTAATTGAAATAATATAAGAGGCAATATCATAATATTTGTTAGATTAGTTATTGAAATTGGTAGATATTGGAAAAGAAGATTATGCAAAATATCCATTCCTTCCTGAAACAGGAGATTTCGTCAAGACACTAAATTTTACTATAAATGATTTATTAAATTCTGATTACAACATACTTGAAAACGCTAAAAATCGTATAATCCACGGTTTTAAACACGGAATTTCCCCTACTAGTATTTTCAATGTTGAAGTTGAAATTTTTTCATTCCCACTAGCTATGTTACTGATTAAATCCACCAATAATCCTTATGCAATTTCTAAATTTGCTTTAGCTGAATCCAAACGAATTGAAAATTTTTTACTGGATGAACGACAGTCAGTTATACCAAAACTTTTTGAAGTTATATTAAAAATACAACCAATTGAAATAAATGACGACTCTATTGACAAATGGGCTTATAAAATTCCCCTAAATAGTTACCTTCCACGTTCTCTTCATCTTCGAGGAGTTAATTGGAGATTGGTCAACAGACTAGTGGATCAGGGCTTTGTCTATGTTAAACAAAAAGAACTTGTGGAGTTATTACGCTCAGAAATTTATGAAATGATTATTGCCAAATTAGACGAAACTAAAATTCCTCCGTCTTTGTTGGAAGATAAATCTATTAGTAAAACCATTAAAGAAATACAGAATTCCATGCCCAGACCGCCGTTAGATCGTAGCAATATAGTATTTACAGGAGAATATCCTCCATGTGTCTCCAAGGCAATTGAAATGATAAAAAACGGCGATCAAGTAAAACACTATGGGAAATTTTTAATGACTACTTTTCTGTTACGAGCTGGAAAAAATGTTGATGATGTAATAGAAATGTACCCTACTTCTTTAGGTTTCAGTCAAAGTATTACTAGATATCAAGTTGAGCATATTGCAGGTCTAAAAGGCGGCGGTACGAAATATTCTGTACCTAGCTGTAAAACCATGAAAACAAATGATTTTTGTTTTAAAACCGAAGCTTGTGGAAGTATAACAAATCCTCTTCAATTTCGTAATAAAACAAACATGGTGAAAAAAAATGTTAGACAAAAACACTGAATCTCTAAAAACAATATTTGGAGATTATTATAAAAAAAATAAAAATCGAATTAACTCACCATCCAGACTAAAAGAACGGGAGTTTGGCTATTTGTCTTTTGATGGATTTATGCACCGTCATATTTCTGTTTCTGATTTTTCTGATTTTTTGGAAAATATAATTTATAAATCTCCAAAAGGAGTTTATGCTTCTTGTTCCTATTATAATCATCCAGCTAAAAACATGGCTGAGAAAGAGTGGAAGGGAAGTGATTTAGCTTTTGATATTGATGCAGATGCTCTAAACTTAAAATGTAAGAATCAACACGACCATTGGATATGCAAGAATTGTGGAAAAGTAGGTAAGGGTTCACGTCCTAATAACTGCACAAAATGTAAAGATAATAAAATTAATGTTTTAACTTGGTCATGTTCAAATTGCCTTGGCGCAACTAAAAACGAAGCTATTAAATTATTTGATATACTGGTAAACGATTTTGGAATTTCCCAAAAAGATATTTCAATCTTTTTTTCTGGAAATAAAGGATACCATTTAGTTGTCGAAAATTCCGTCTATGAAAAATTGGATCGTAGGGAGAGAAGGGAAATAGTTGACTATATGTTATGTAAAGAAATATCATTACAATATTTGGGTTTTGATAAAAAATTTTCATATTCTCAACTAATTCAACATATACCTTTATCAAATCAACCTGGCTGGCCAGGTCGAATAGCACATTTTTTTACAGATTATGAAACAGGCAGTTCGGCTGATTCTTTGAATTATTCTGAAAAGATTGCAGAGATATATTCGACAAAGTCAAAATTTAATAAAATCTTTAAACAAAGTGTCATATCATTACGCTCAAATATAGATCCCTCAGTTACTCCTGACACGTCTAGAATCTTTCGCCTCCCAACTTCTTTGCACAACAAAAGCGGATTTGCAAAAATAAAATGTGGAGATATTTTGTCATTTGAACCATCTACACAGCCTGTTGTACTTAGCAGCGAACCTCTAAAAATTAATATTACGTTTTGTCCGGTTTTTACTTTAAAAGGAATTACATATGGACCTTTTAAGAAAAGCACTGAAACATTGCCAACTTTTGCCTCTGTATATTTGCTATTACATAAATTGGCAACAATAGCTTGATTCCCATCTGTTCAAATATTGTAATTCCGGATAATATTCATTACAGTTATATTCTAATTATTCATTTTAATATTGAATGTCATCATCAAATATTCTTTCACAAGTCTATGGTATTTTAGAAGCTGAAAGAAATTCTGACAAATTAACAAACATTCCTATATCGATTTATCTAGACATTACAAATTATATTAAATCTAAAAAAAATGGTTTCGGCAAAGTGGCAATAACTGTTCCTGAAATGATAATAACAAAAGAACGTGAAATGCTATCAAATATGTCCGAAAAAATTATGAATATTAGGTTATCAAAGGCACTTCAAAATAATCAAGAAAACCTGCGTAATCTACTTACTCCAGAAGAAAAATACGCCTTAGAACCTTTGATTGATGCTTCCAAAAGAACATCTAAATTAAATCGAGCAATAGGAGAAGGACGGATAGCTTTTATTGAAGGCCTTAAAGAAGATAAAACTATAAAATATGCTCTAGTTCGATTCCTTAAAGATTCTTCGTCATCTATAGGCGTTGATTCTCACACTTATGGCCCATTTTTTAAAGAAGATATTGCTGTATTGCCTGTTGATAACATTAAACCATTGGCTAACCACGGGAATGTCCAAGAATTGGATGTTGATCTTTAATAATATACAGAAAGTTCAAATAAGATATTTTAACATACTTTTTTACAGGTTATTTAACTATGAAACTTCCCAAGGAAATGAAACAATATTGTCCAAGTTGCAAAAAACACCAATTGCATACAGTTTCGATATATAAAGCTGGCAAACAACGACGCAGCTCATTGGGTGCACGACGCCATGAAGAAGACAGAAAAGGTTATGGTGGACAAAAATTTCCTGAATTAAAGCGAACTGCAAAGACTACCAAAAAAGTACTGTTGCGGTATAAATGTCAAGATTGCAGTAAACACCATATGAAAAGTCGTGGTCTTCGGATTAGAAAAATGGAGATATTAGCATGAAGAGAAGTCGATTACCAATTCCTAATTCCAGAAGTTCATTTCTATCTGTACAGTGTGAAAAATGCGGGAATGAACGCATTATATTTTCCACATCAACATTAGTTATTAAATGTAATAATTGCGACACTGTCATTGCCGAAAATACCGGTGGAAAAGCAATAATACATGGAACAGTGATAAAAAGGGTTGATTAAATTTAATTGAGTAAATATATTGATTCACTAAATCTTAGTTCTCTTAGACCTGAAATATCTAGACGCACTTTGGTTGTTTCTATTGCATTAATTGTTATTTTTTCAGCTGCTTTACTACTTAGAATAATGCCAGTCAAATATGGTTATTATTTGAATGAATATGATCCTTTCTTTGATTATTACGCTTCAAAATTTTTAGTAGACCACTTCGACACACAAGGAATTCGTGGATTTCTAGATTATTTTTCCTGGCACGATTATAAAACTTGGTATCCTGAAGGTCGACCAGTAGCTCGAACCTCCCAAGTCGGTTTACATTTTGCAGGTGCAATATTTTATATTATTGCTAGGAATATTTTTGGATTATCTGCATCTCTCTATGATTTTGTTGTAATGTTCCCTCCTATGGTGGGAGCACTTTCAATCTTTCCGATTTATCTTATTGCACGAAGAGTTACAAGTCCTGGAGGATCACTTCTCGCAGCCCTAATAGTAGCATTTAGTGGTTCAATAATTCAAAGAGGAAATTTGGGTTGGTTCAAATCTGAACCATTCGCGCTTTTCCTTGCATTATGGGGTGTATACCTTTTCTTAACAATGTTTGATTCAAAACGTAAATTTAACAGTCTTGTTGGTCGTTCTATAGCCTCAGGATTATTATTGGGCCTAGCAAATACTGCTTGGGGAGGTTCGCTATTTTTTGCCATTGTCGTCTCTGCCGTGTTTATAGTTATGCCCTTTCTCAATATCAACCAATCTAAAGCAATTTTTTCTGGTGCTATATTCGTTTCCATGTATCTTCTTATTAGTGCTTTATCTCCAAGACCAGGTGTTGCAATAATTAATGGCCCTATAGGGATTGCTCTGATCGGATCTCTTGGATTTGCTATGTTGAGTTATGTAATTCGTTCTTATTCACTACTCAAGGAATATAGTACAATAATAACAAACGTGATTATTGGGTCTGTATTAAGTGGAATAATTATATTAAGTTTCGGATTCCTCTCTGAAGTAAGTGGTAGGTATCTCACCGTTGTACTTCCGTTCCAACGAAGTGGCGTTCCATTGGTAGAATCTGTTGCAGAACACTTTGTTCCAACAGGTGCTCAATACTTTTCTGAATATTTGATTTTATTACCATTTGCATTTTTTGGTATAATACAACTTTTCAACAAACACAGTATTGATTCTATATTCATTCTTGCATTTGCTGGCGCAGGAATTTATATTTCATCATCATTCTCCAGATTGATGATTTTTTCTTCTATATCGATAGCAATTCTTGCAGCAATTGGATTTGCTGCATTAACTCGTTCTATGTTCAAACCCATGTTAACTGGATTTGGTAAACGAAAAACTGGCGGTTCAGAGATAAGAGTTGGATTAAAAGTATTTTATTCGGTAGTTGTGATTGCTCTTTTATGTTTTCCAATTATCACTCCATCATATTCTTTTAATAAAATATACGAGGCAGATATTCCAACAGCTATAGCAAATTCCGGTGGTACTCAACGTGCATTTAAAGGTGACTTCTTAGAAGCGATGGCTTGGATGCAAACAAACACTGAAGAAGATGCTGTTATTGCTGCTTGGTGGGATTATGGATATTGGATAACTGTAATGGGGAATCGTACTAGCTTAGCAGATAACGCCACCATTAACGGTACTAGAATTGAAGTTCTCGGTAGAATGTTTATGTCACCTGAGGCTGAATCCTTAGAAATCTTAGACTCGCTAGATGCAGATTATGTTCTGATATTTGTTGCAGGTAGAAAAGGAAATGATCAGAGAATTGGAGAATTTTTCCTATTAGGCGGTGGAGGTGACGAAAGTAAGAAACAATGGTTCATTCGAATAGGAGGTATGGAAGACGAACAATTTGTAGAAGCCGATGGATTTACCCCAAACGAAAATCTTTGGACAAATTCATTGTTTGGTAAATTAATGCCTTTCGTTAGTAGTGTACAAGTTAATCAAGAAGGGCAACTTATAGAAAATCAACCATGGGCACAAGGGAATACCCAATTATACACTTATCAAATTAAGTATCCAGCAGATTCAAACGGACCCTTAAGACTTGCCTTTGCTTCATCAAGCATCCGACCTGATGCACCAGACGGAGCTTTCACAGGTGTTTTAATTTATGAAATTGTCAGGGATCGATCAGAAGTGGCAGAACCGGTACTAGCAGCACCATCTCCATAAATTTATTCTTTATAACGATCCTTAATTCTCAATCTTGCATATTTATCATCCGGTGAAAATTTTGGTGGATGAGGTGAAATCGTTTTTTCATTACATTTAAGACATTTTTCTTTCAATGAATATTCTTGACACTTTGGACATTTACGTAAAAGACTTTTCAAATTTTTCACTTGTTCTTAGTAAAGGAAAATTTACCTTTATTATGAAGTGACTTTTCTATTTTTTCTACAGACGCTGACAAGATCTTTTCCGCCTTTTTATAATTTTCAGAAAATGCTGTTATTTTATATTTTGGAGCACCAAGATAATATATTTCAACATTATTTACCTTGGATTTTGTTTTATTAACATTATTTAATATGTCTTTTATTAAATTCACACCATCGGGTTCTAACGATGTGATTTCCATTGTACCTGTAACATTAACCAAAGGAATAACTATCTTATCTTTTGAAATTGTTTTTAACGAATCAATTACCTTGTCAGGAATGCCTAACTTCTTAAATGCAGATTCTCCATTCTTTACCAAGCCTTCAAGACCATCGTAGATATATTCAAATTCATCTTCAACTATTTGAAAATAATTTTCTTTTTCATCATCTGTTATTTTTAATTTCATTTGCATTGAATCGAAAATTGACCTGGATTTATCATATCTTTTTATTGAAATTAGTTTCTTCTTTCTTTCTTCCGACCCAACTTGCCTTAACGACAAGTCAATTTCTCCCCGTCTTTCGTTAACTCTTGTTACTTTTAACACGATTTTTTGGTTTACAGTTATAAATCTCCCTATATTTTTAACCCAACCTGTAGCGACTTCAGATATATGCAAAAAACCAGGAATGTCTTCATATTCTTCCAAAGTTACGTTTATTCCGTGACCGGTAATTTTTTTTGCATATGCTAGCACTAATTCCCCTACTTCAGGCCATTCTTGAATTTCATCACTGCTCAATTATAAAAATACAAATGAATTTTTTTGCTTTTAATGATTTAGTCAGAATTTAATATTGATATCAAACTATGCTCGGAGTTGATAATAACCATAATCCAAACATGGTGTAAATAACCATTAGTATTAGCATTGGAATTTGACTGGATATTGCTTTTTTATTATCATTAAAAATTCGAAGTGCCAATTTATGCGCAATGAACACTGATAATACGTGTCCAATTATGATTACAAGAACCTGATAATTCCATAAAAACAAGAAATCTATTGTTCTAACTATTTCATAGGATTTTGTTCCAAATAAATCCCATCCAAAACCGAACGGATCAGAAATTAACTTGATTATTAGTTGACCATTCAGGAAAAAATATGCAGAATAATGCGCTAAATGGTACACAATGGATATTGGAAGTAAAGATGGGACAAGTGCCATGGCTAGTTCACCTATTGAATATTTTGTCTGAGTAACCATTTTTGATATTCCAACAAACAGGTAGAAAATACCCATAAAAACCAAAAACGATAGCAAAATACTGATTGTGTTTATGTATAATACGTCATACCTGCCACTGCCTCCAAAAGCCTCGATTCCTATTAGATTATACCAAAAAAATGTAGAAATTAATCCATCAAAAGCTACTACTGACAATATCAAAATTAGGAAACAAAGCTGATCAAATCTAAATTTTACGTCAAGTAATCCTGAAGCAATTGGACGAATGAATATTTTTCCATCTGAAGTAACTCGTGTTATTGAAAAATTAGATATAAAATTAAAGAATACCGTAAATGGCTCACAATTGTCTAACCATTTATGTTTTCCATATATTCTCATACCAAGTAAAACAATTACTGAATACAGAAAAATTAAATTTCCAAGAAACTGCGGATTTGCAGGATCAGGATAAATAAGTTCAACCCATGCAAATACCAAAAAAAACATAAACGCAGGCCAAGATTTTAATTTCTCTGGATATTTTCTAATTGGTTTCTCACTAAACTTTATCAATTCGTAGATGTTCTTCCAAGGATTTACAAAGTTCCAACTATCCCCAAATAATATGTGCACCCAGATAAATCCGCCCCACCAAATCACCCAGACAAATGTTGGAACAAAATTATATTCAGGAAACTGAGACCCTAACACTCCGGTTAATATTGATAACACGAACAATCCTATTGAAATAATTTTAAAAATTCCTAACAAGGATTTGTTTTTGTATAAAGTATCAATCAAAGAAATATTTCGTAAATTGTATTTCCAATACGAATTATTGTCTGTCTTTCTGTTGACAAAGATGCTGATTATTGCAAATGATGCTATTACTGCAGCACCTCCCCCAATCCAATAGAGATAGGTTGGCAATGGAAGATCTATTTTTGATCCAAATCCATGAGCATATGCATTGGGTAATAGTAATAATACAGCTAAACTTACAATGAAAAAGATTTTTTTCATTCTTATTGTCCTATATTCTTCACTTAAGTATAGTTTTTAATTTTTCTTACTTAATTATGCCTTTGGCATAACTTCAAGAATTCCAATAAATATGGGTTCTTCATCTTCATGTTCCTCTTCCATATTCATTCCATTTACATCCATATCGGTTTCTATCACGAATGTTTGACTTGCAATTTCGGTTACTAATTCATGTTCGTTATTCACTAATGCTACATATACTATATGTTCGCCCTTTGGTATACCCTGTAACACATAGCTATCTTTCCCAAATACCATGATTGCTGCATGATCATCCTTTTCAAGTAATTCCTGATCTAATTTTAGATGCCAATGGATTCCACTTTTATCACCCATTATTCCTTCGATTTTTACATTTACAGTTGCCATATTGTCCATGACTTCCACTGAGTTAATGCTGATTTTTGCATTACTAAAATCCATTTCCATCTCATTCATTTCCATCTCATCCATTTCATGTTCTTCTACATGTATCTCCATTTCAAATCTTCCAGGGATGGTCACTGGAAAACTTAATTCTTCAATTTTACCAGGTATTATCATAACTTTGTGATCATATTCATGAATATGAAACATTAATTCTTCATCTGATTGTATTCGCAGTAAAATTTTATCACCTACATCCACAGAAATTATTGGAGGATCCAATGTTAGCTTTCTCTCTACAATGTTAAGATCAAATTCCTTTACGGTTTCTATTACTCCGATTTCAGTTTGTTGTTCTTGGTTTGGGCCAAATATAGAATAAGATAGTACGGAACTTAATATTAACGCTAATCCAATAACTATGACTTTATTATTCTGTACGCGCATGATTATTTTTTTTTAAATTAATTAATTTATTAATTTATTGTTAATTTCCAAAAAGAAAAAAGATTGACTAGGCTGCTCCTCGAGGTGCTTGACAAACTCCTGCAGGAGAATGACAACGTCCTGTCTGTGCATTACAAACTTGTGCTCCTCCACACCCACAATCAAATTGACAGGTATTACAAAGCTCATGTGTATCACAAACACCATTACCACATGAATTAGATAGAGATATACATGTATCTGCATCCATCCACGCTGGACATTTGTATTTTGGCGCATTTGGAAGTAAAGGTGCAACATCACCAACTGCATTTATTGTAAGCTGTTCTTCTTGTAATTCATTTCCTATTCCCAACATGGGAATGCCTCCAGAAAATGCCATATATGCAACAATAGCAGTTGCAATAAGAAGAGGTATTGGTATTAGTTTTTCATATTGAGACGCCATGTAGTTTATATTATTCCTCTACTCTATTAATAAATTTATCTATAAAATTAATAATATTATCTTCTAATAAATTAATAACATTATCTTCTGGGAATGACATTGATTATTCCAGTCATATATGGATGCGGACTACAAAGATAAGTAAAGGTCCCTATATCATTGAATGTTACGTTTTCATATTCTTGCCTCTCCATATCCAAATCAAAAATATCGATATTTGACGTCACTGTGTGAATCACGTCATCTTTATTATACCAGACAATTTTTGTTCCTTGCACAACTGTAATTATCTGAGGATCAAAATTGTAGTTTTCAATTGTAATCCGTACCTCGCCTTCTCCAATAACATCAAGAATAAAGTTTACATCTTTAGTAATTTTTTGACTCTTTATCACTAAAGTAACATTATGTTGACCTACTGCAATTTCATTAATTGGTTCAAAGAAAATAGTTGCTTTTGTCTCTGCACCAGCTGAAACATGATATTCAGGATTATCAAAAGAAACTTTTATACCCATAAGTGGTGTTTTAGTTATAAATTTGACATTGGAATCAAATCCATCTTTTGACGTAAGAATGAAATTAGCTTGATTCTTTTCATTTAGAAAAACCTTAATCTCATCTTCTTTCAACTTTACATCAAATGATCCTTGTTCCACGGTAGTTTGAACAACATCATTTGATCCATTTTCCACAATCAAAAAATAAATTCCAATACCTACAATTAGTACTGATATTAATCCAATAATGAGATAACTGTTTTTCATAAAAACAAAGAGTATTTCTGTTTAAATTATTTAATTTTTCGCCTAATATTGAAATTATTATCTCTAGAAAAACATTAAATTTACAAACTATTACCGACTTATTGGAATAGTTGAAATTTCAACAAATCATGATTTTGTCAATTGTTGCACTTCTGCTAACTTCATTTAGTCCTCAATCTATTTCTCAATCACCTGAAGGCCTTAATTGGACACAACCTGCTTTTGATCTTTTTAACACTGGTTCAAATCCTCAACAAATCATTACTAATGAAAATGTAAAAAATCTTGAATTAAAATGGATATATCAAGCCCCAGAAAGGCCAGCTCCTATACCTGGTGCAAGAATGGCATTTGGAACTCACGCACCTCCAATTACTGTTTATGGTATATTATACTTTGTTAGCGAATCAAACCGGTTAATTGCACTAAATACTTTGAATGGTGAAGAGCTTTGGTCGTTTCAATATGATCCTGTTCAGTTAGCTCTGTCGGAAAATTGGTCTATGTTAGAAGCTCAGCATTCTATTAGTTTCTTCCATGATTATATATGGATGCAAACCAACGATTGCAACATCTACGCGTTTGATCCCTTTAATGGTGAAATTAAAAAGGAAATTTTGAATACATGTTCTGATATCCCTGGCAATACAGGTAAATATGTAGGTCACTATTCTCCTACATTTTTTGAAACAATTCTCATCACTCGAGTTTCTGCTGGAGGTGGAGGAGGAAGAAGTTTTGTTGCAGGTTATGATGAATTTAATGGTCGGCTTTTATGGAGATGGTTTTCTATACCTCCAAGTGGTGGCGATTATAATTGGGATAACGAAGATGCAGCAAAAGGTAACATCAAACCTTATCCCGGTGACTGGGGAGAAAATGATTTGATTGGTGGAGGTTCTATATTTTCATTAATGGCGGTCGATGAATCAACAGGAATAGTATATTTTCCAACAAGCGCACCTGCTCTGTCTTACGATGCTTCGTTGAGACCAGGTCCAAATCTTTATACTAACTCGATAGTGGCTTTGGATGCATCGACAGGCAAAATGATATGGTATTATCAAACTACTCCTCATGATATTAATGGCCATGAACCTGCAAGATCTATAATATTAGCTAATGCAACAATTGACGGCGAAGAAAGAAAAGTCATAATGGCTTCGACTAAAGGAGATTATGCATATATTTTAGATGCAACAAACGGTGAATTACTTCACGAACCAATTAGCTTTGGAGCACAAAAAATTAATGTTTATAATTCAAACAAAGGGAATGACGCAGATTTCCTTTTATCTCAAGATGTTATAGTTGACCAAACTTATTGTCCCGGTGCTTTTGGTGGCAGTTCCACAATATCTGCTTTTGCAGAAAACACATTATTCGTAGCAAGCCAGAACTATTGTACAAAATTTACCAAAGGTCAGGTTATTTACAAAGATCAGCTAATTAACGGATATCAAATTGAAACCACACAGGAGGCACAGAGCTCGTCAGTTCATGCTATTGATGTTTCAACCGGTCAGATAAAATGGACATTTCCCATTGAATCAAGATATCAGGGTGGCATTACTGTTAGTTCAGGAGTTGTTTATTTGGTAGACATATCTGGCAACTTCTATGCATTGGATTCGGAAACTGGTGAAATGCTAAAGAAAATTCCTATGAACGGAGCAGGAAATGCTGCAGTTACGATTGCATCTGACGCCAACGGGGATATGAGAGTCTTTGTTGCCACTGGAGGAAGTAAATCTGGAATTATAGCTGCTTTAGGCTTACCTCAAATGGATTTACCCGAAGATGAAGGCCTTTCTAGACGTGGAATAATAGGTTCTTTAATCCTGACTTCAATAGTTGGCATTTTATACTTGTTATTTGTCAAATATTATCGAAATTAATAATTTATCCTTAAAATTTAAGAATAATTAATAATTTATCCTTAAAATTTAAGAATAATTAATAATTATTTAGCTATATTTATTAATAGCTTTGTATTATTGTATGGATATGAAAACAACCCTAAAAATAAAATCCATTCAGAAAACCAATGATGCTAAATCTTGTGATACTACTTGTAACGATCTAAAACCAACGAACAAAATTATTGTAACAAGTGAGAATTTTCTTACTTTAGCATGGGAAAAGAAAACACTAGGATTTTGAGTTGTTGGAGCGAATTACGATGAAAGATTATGGTAAATATAGTAAAGAATGTCCTGGATGCGAAGGTCAAATGTCTCCATATGCGACCCGATGTATGGACTGTCATCGACTCGCAACAAATCCTGCCCATATTAAAAATGATGAAAATTTCAAGCAATTACTACGCGAAAAAATTAGCGAAATTGCAATAGAACGAGGAGTCTCTTTAGAATCTATAGGACTCTCCGATTATGATCCCACTATATGATGTCGAGTTTCGTCAAATAAGTGATTGGATACTCCCTGAAGGTCGTTCATCCCCCTATAGAACGACCTTCTATTATCCATTAAATGGAAAAATAATTTAATGACGAACATAAATATGTGATTAGGCATGTACAAAAAAATTATTCCAATATTGCTATTATTATTGCTTATACCAACAGCAATTATTCAAATCACCGCACAAGTAAATGAAAACAATTGGCAACATCCTGCGTTTGACCGAACAAATACTGGATTTAGTCCACAAACCCAAATTAACAAAGATAACATTCAAGATTTGGAACTGAAATGGATTTTTCAGGTTCCTGGTTATTGGGGCGATGCTGGTGGTATACCTGGTGAAGTTATTGAAGGCGGTGACGGTCACGGCCATGGAGATAAAGAATGCATAAGAGAAGATCGCGATAAACCAGCCGATGATGAAGAATTACATGAATGTTTTAATTTTGAAATACCACATGTGCCAACAGGAGTACAAACTGTACCACTTGTTGTAAATGGCATCGTTTACATTGCCAGTGAATTCAATGTTCTCTATGCATTAAAGGCTGCAGACAGTCAGTTACTGTGGCGTTTTGCTGCACCAATTGGTTCATTTGATGAAAAGAATTGGTGGTCAAAAGTCTTTGCACAACATGGAATTGATTATTTCGATGACAAAGTCTGGATGCAGTCCAGTGACTGTACGATATACGGACTTGAACCGTTGACTGGTGAAGTTTTAGTTACAATCCCTGACACATGCAAGGATATACCTGGAAACACTGGGATATATTTTGCAAGTTTTGCGCCAATTGAATACAATAACCTTCTTATCACAAGACCTACAGGTGGAGGAGGATTTACTGGCGAACGCGGATTTATTGCAGCTTACGATAAAAATACTGGAGAATTAGTATGGAGATGGGAAACAATTCCTCCTACTGGTAATGAGGAAAATTGGGGTGCTGAACTAATTCCTAAAGGAAATCTAGATGCATATCCGAATGATTGGGGTAAATGTGAGGAACATGAAGAAGATGAACATGCAGAAGGATTTCATAACTGTAATTGGATTGGAGGCGGAAGTATCTGGACTCTTATTGCATTGGACGAAGAAGCAGGCGATATTTTCTTTACAACAAACGCTCCAACACCTGATATTGCTGGCTATCTAAGACCTGGACCAAATCTATTTACATCATCTGTAGTATCACTAAAAGCCAGTACAGGGGAAATGAATTGGTATTATCAGATTGTCACTCACGATATATATTACCATGAATCCAGATGGTCTACAATTCTTGCCGAAATTGAAAGTGGAGGATCAACACAAAAGGCTGTCATAGTTGGATCAAAGACAAATCTTGTTCATGTACTTGACGCAAAAACAGGCGAACCTATCTATCAATCAATTCGAGTGGGACCTCCTCCTGTCAATACACAACAAGCAGACATGGGCAACAATGCAGATATGGAACTTTCACAACGAGATCTAATTCGCCAACAAGTTTGTCCAGGATTTCAGGGTGGTATAGATGCAGCTCCTGCATTTGCACATAATACAATATATGTAGTCACACAAACTTTCTGCACTTCGTATGTTGAGGAATCTGGGGTGCCTTACAAAGATGGCAATGTGAATATATTCCATCATATTGCTGGACCTGCATACTTTGACTCCTTCCATACAGGGAATTCATCATTATATGCCATAGACGCATCAAATGGCAGAGTGAAGTGGGTTTATGAAATGCAAAACAGAAACCAATATGGTGCAGTTACAACAACCGGAGGAATGGTTTTAGTTCCTGACCGATCAGGTGATATTCATGCTGTCGACGAAGAGACAGGCCAATTATTAAGAATCTTCAGCACTGGTGGATTGGGCGGAGCTGGCGTTTCTGTCGGTTCAAATGCTTATGGCGAAATGATGTTGTTCATTACTAGTGGCGGAGCTGGCGAATTCGGCCAACGAACAACAGGAATTCTAGCTGCATATGGCTTTGGTGAAGCAGTAGATTCTAGCACTGACTCTCAGTTTTCTCCTGATTTATTGACCATAATCTCCCTAGGAATTGCTGTAATTGCAGTTGGATATTCAGTTTATATCTCTAGGCGGCATTAATCAGTACAATTGCTAAAACTTTCTCTCTTAGTATTCACAATCTTTGCTCTAACACTTCTAGTTCAACCCGTCGAGGCTGTCAATGATAACCCATTTAATGAATATCCTATTCCTCAAAATCGCTCAAACTCCTTTGCAATAACTACTGACGATAATGGAAATGTATGGTTTTCACAACGAAATATCCATTCTATTGCGAGATTTAATCCAGAATCCCTAACTTTCAAGTCTTATCCTGTCCCTACTAAACAAGAAAGTTTGGAAATTTGGGGAATTACAATAGGACCTAGAGGATTTATTTGGTTTAGTGATGCAACGGAAAACAAAATTCGTCACTTGGATCCTGAGACAGGAAAATTTTTTGACTTTCTTATATTAAATAATGATTCTCTTCCTTGGGATTTAAAATTTGATACCGATAATAATCTTTGGTTTACTGAATTTGGAACTGGAAAATTAGCACGTGTTGAAATTTTAGATCCAACATCCTTGATTGAATATGAAATTCCATCAAATTTCTCTAGTCCAAGCTATTTGGAATTCGATGCACAAGGTAATATCTGGATAGTGGAATCTGGTCCAGGAAAACTGGCAAAGTTCAATCCTGATACAAATATTTTCACAGAATATCTTCTTCCTCACGACGACGTTGGTGGTGGCACTGTCAATCCAATCGGCTTGGCTATAGATAAAAATGGTGATGTCTGGTTTAGTCAATTTAGAACCAGTAGGATTGGACAGCTTAATCCGGATACCGGACAAATAAAAGAATATTCAACAGGAACGCTTACAGCAGGTACATACCAAATAATTGCAGATAGCGATGGAAATATCTGGACAATTCAATTTAGGGCTGACCGATTAATCAAGATTTCACCATCCGACAAAATGATTTCAGAGTATAAAATACCATCAAATAACACATTTGCCGAAACTCTTGTATCAGATAAATTTGGAAACATTTGGTTTATTGAAAGAGACACAAACACGCTCGGATTTTTAAATTCCTCAAAACCCAAACCGATACAAATTGTTTTTGATACAAAAAATTTTCAAATTGCCAAACACCGTGATTCCATAACTACAATGAAAGTAAAGTCAGATCAGCAGACATTTTTCCTTGCACGGGGAAACATGCGTGTTACTGGCATTTTAGATGCTTTTGATGTTACATTTTCACCGTCAAGAATAGAAAAAACTGATTCTTTCAGCGACATACAAGTCAATTTGAATAGCGATCGTGAATTGGAGAATGGAATATATTATTTGACTATAGGGGCCTCCACCATGGATTTGGCTTACTATCGTGGCACCTTCATTGAAATTAATGTCATTGACAGTGTTTATGATCC
>CEVO01028358.1_pt1 | contig 23927 bp, 18 predicted proteins | sample 531511 | NCBI WGS metagenome assembly CEVO01 (sample SAMEA2623907, study PRJEB7988) | marine metagenome | biome: marine biome (ENVO:00000447); feature: mesopelagic zone (ENVO:00000213); material: "saline water (ENVO:00002010), including plankton (ENVO:xxxxxxxx)" | depth 800 m | reverse complement strand
GTAAATAAATGGGACGACATGGACAAGGAGAGAAAGGACAGGATCAAATCAGAAATTCATCGTCGGTTCACCTTTGTTGATTTTGCCAGAATTCATTTTATCTCTGCTCTTAATGGTACTGGGGTAGGAGGTTTATATAGATCAATACATGCTGCGTATAACTCAGCCCGCAAAAAGTTAACAACGAATCGATTGACCCAGGTACTGCAAGATGCCGTAGCTGACCACGCCCCGCCGATGGTGAATGGTCGTCGAATCAAATTGCGCTATGCCCATGCAGGGGGAAAGAACCCCCCTACTATCGTGATTCATGGAAAGCAATCGGAAAAACTCCCTAATCACTACAGTCGCTATCTAGAGAAAACCTTCCGAAAAAATTTAAAGTTAGTAGGCACTCCAGTACGTATCGAATTACGTAATGATGATAACCCTTACGTTAAGGGCGAAGAGCATCTTACTAACCAGCAGATAGCTAGGAAACGTAAGATTAAGAAAAATCGTAAATTCTTAAAAAGATAAAACTATGTCAGTCGGTATAAGTAATATTCGCAGGGCTGCTGCGCGTTTGCGAGGCGTAGCAGTTAAGACGCCGATTCTCCAGAACCGTCATCTCAATGAACTGGTAGGCGCAACGGTCTATATGAAGCTGGAGAGCCTGCAGCATATCGGTGCATTTAAGTTTCGTGGAGCCTACAACCGGCTATGTCAATTAGATGAATCACAACGTGCACTAGGGGTGGTTGCCTTCTCTTCTGGAAATCATGCGCAAGGAATTGCGTTGGCAGCAAAATTACTGGGCATTAAGGCCTCAATTGTCATGCCTACCGATGCACCAATTTTAAAATTGGAAGGAACAGAGCGGCTAGGAGCAACAATTCTGCCCTATGATAGGGCTACAGAATCACGTGAGGATATCGCAGCAAACATAGCTGCGAGCACGGGAGCGACTTTGGTACCTGCCTTCGAGGATCTCGATGTCATTGCGGGGCAAGGTACTTGTGGGCTCGAGATTATGGAGCAGCTTGCCGCTCTAGATATTGTTGCTGATCAGGTCCTTACTCCCTGTGGTGGGGGAGGATTGTTAGCGGGGACCTCCACTGCAGTTAAGGCAATATCGGCTGCAACTAAGGTTTATGGCGTTGAACAGGAAAATTATGATGATCACTTGTTATCAAAGCGCACCGGTGAGCGAGTTAAAGTCGATGGTACTATGCCCACTATGTGTGATGCTCTGATGGCAACGACTCCGGGAGAAATTACTTGGTCGATAAATAGTAAAACCGTAGACGACTTCCTAGTTGTGAGTGAGGATAATATTGCACATGCAATCTCTTATGCGTTTCGTTACTTAAAACTGATAGTGGAGCCCGGGGGAGTGGTTGCCTTGGCCGCTTTGCTCGCTAACAAACTTGAAGTAAAAGACAAGACAGTTGCTATTGTTCTCTCCGGTGGCAATATAGACAGAAATACTTTTCTGCGTTGTCTGGAGCAGCATCCCTCACCCTAATAATTGCTAGTCATTGGACATATAGGAAGCTTCGACTTTGCTAACCAATGATCTAGACCTTGAGCATTTAACTTTATTTAATGCTGGGTTGGATAATCATTCAGCGGCAGTTTCTGAAGCTTTTTCAAATTCTTCGTTAACTGATTGAACGATTCGGCTTCGGGTAGGGCTGGTAAGCAACCGCCCGTTAATAAATACTGCGGGTGTGGAGCGGACACCCGAAGCGTTACCTCCTCGTTGATCACTGCGCACTTTTTGGACGATTTCGTCAGAATCCAGGTCGGCATTCAATCGTTCTACATCAAGATTCAGTTCTAACGCATAACTTTCAAATTCATCTTCTACCGTGGGTAGTCGGGCCCAAATGGTCTGAGTGGCGAACAAGTAATCGTGCATCTCCCAAAATTGTCCTTGTCTGGCGGCAGCTTCAGCATAAAGCGCTGCCGTCCATGAATGTTGGTGTGATACGGTGATAGGGAAATGCCTAAAAATAAGGCGAGCTTTGTCACTAATACTCGGCCAAAGTCGCGTCATAGTTTGATGTTCAGTAGCACAAGCAGGACACTGAAAATCTGCATATACTACGATGGAGACCGGGTTATTTATCTGACCACGAATATGGTCGTTTTCAACTATTTCCACTGGCGAATAGGTTGGGCCTTGGTTGTAAAGTGTATAACCAACTAAGAAAAGTAGTATGGGGGCAACACCGAACAACGCTATTTTCATCATGAGTTGCCTTGTCTGTACACGTTGTTTAGCAGCCCGTTGTTTTTGGCCTTTTATCTTTCTTTGCTGCTCTCGTTTGTTCATCTTCAATTATTTCCTGCGTCTAATTTTTAATTTATATACTTGAGAACCCTTCATTTATTTTAGGATGGCTTGGATTCGGACTCCTAACTGGTTTTGTGGGAGCTGTAAGAGTATAACCTTGTAAATCAAGTAGAAACACACCATTTAGCGAATGAACCGAATAACTTAGTATTGGAGCACTTTAGTTAAGGCTTCAATCTAATAGCAATAGAGAAGGGTCTACCCTTGTATTGTTCAGGTTAATACTCCAGTGTAGGTGTGGTCCGGTAACCCTTCCTGTTTGTCCGACTTTACCTATCTGGGTACCTGTATCCACCATGGAGCCAGGCTCGACATCGATAGTGTTCATATGGCAATAAAGACTTATAAGTCCGTGGCCATGATCTAGGATAATGGTGTTGCCGTTAAAAAAATAGTTACCGGTACTTAGGATCATCCCAGGAGCAGGCGCATAAATCGGGGTTCCTTCATCAGCAGCGATATCTAAACCCGAATGAGGGTTGCGCGGTTGGCCATTGAAATAACGCTTGAGTCCGAAGGAACTACTTCTCACACCGGTTACAGGTGCCTGCATGGCGAAAACAGGTGTTAGATCTTCATTCCAGCTGGAAAAAGCTCGATTCATCTCACTACTTTCCCGATTGATTCTAACCATATCTTCAGTGTTAGGATTAACTTGGCGTTCATTAGATATAGTGATATGTTGTTCAACATATTCCTTGTCTTTGACGAAAAATTGCAATAACTCCCGCTGACCATTTACTAACTCAAGTGCGAATTGATGGGAACCGAGATTAGCGTTGAGAGGGATGCCGATGATTGCGTATTGGTTTTCGTTGTAATTAGCCAGTAATATCCGTTCTTCGCGATAACTTCCACTTATCGCGTTTACACCCGTAGGAATAATTGCGATACCTCCAGGCACCATAGAAGATTGGGGCAGGCTGCTCACTGTTAAGTCGGCTGACGCAAAGTGGGGTGCCATTAGAAGTACCCCAGCTGATAAAAAAGTTTTAAGTCTCGGTAGGCCCAACCTACGATTCCTCGCTTAAAGTTAATTTCACAGTGGAGACAATACGGCCTTTTGCTAACTGTGAGGTAATCTCACTACCTATTTTAACATCATTGCTTTGGCGTATTAATTCCATATTGGCATTGTAGGTGATGCTATAACCGCGAGAAAGCGTATTAAGCGGACTAACAGTTTCTAAGCCCCGGCTTAACTCACTAAGTTTGGCCTGACGAATCTGTATTTGAGTCAGCGAGGATCGGGTCATTGACTTCATTCTGGTCCTCACTTCCTGGAGTGACTGTCTGATCCATGATAGAGGCGAGTTAAGTTGCAGTCCACGCTTCCGCTGCAATAAATCGGCTCGCTGCAAGGCAATTCGGTTACGTATTGCGAATTGCAGTTGTCCTTCAAAGCGATCGAGTTTCTGAGCGTGTTCTTGAAGTCGCCGGTCGGGTCGTTTTAGCTGTTTATACAGCCAAGCAAGTGTCTTATCGGCTCCCTGAAGCAGCGACTCAATAGTACGCTTAAATTGTTGCAAGTAACCTTCCAGAATTTCTAAGTACTCGAATTGGGAGGGGCTCAACTGTTCGGCGGCGGCGGAAGGAGTTGGTGCCCGCAAGTCGGCCACAAAATCTGCTATTGTAAAATCGGTCTCGTGACCCACAGCGCTGGTTATGGGCAGATCACTGGCGAAAATAGCATGTGCTACATCCTCTTCATTAAAAGGTTGCAAGTCCTCCAGTGAACCCCCACCGCGGCTGACGATAAGCGCTTGCAAACCGAGCGTGTCACGCAAACGGTTTGCAGTTTCAATACCATTTACGATTTCCTGCTTCGCTTCATCACCTTGCACAGAGACGGGGAATAACGTGATGAGGGTAGCAGGAAAGCGGCGTTTAAAGACGCTAAGTATGTCTTGTATAGCAGCCCCGGTAGGAGAAGTAATTACACCGACGTGGTTGTAAAAGGAATGAACTTCTTGCTTGGCGTTTTCATCAAATAGGCCCATAGCCTGCAGTTTTAACTTCAGCTCCTCAAATGCCAGGCGCAAAGCTCCATCACCTGAATCTTCCATGGAATCTGCTATTAGCTGGTAGTCACCTCGGCCTTCATAAATACTTAGCCGACCACGCACGATAATTTGTTTCCCATTCTGGGGGTTGAAGCGTACCAATCGATTTCGATTGACGAACATGGCGCAACGAATTTGTGAAGTCTTATCCTTGAGGGTGAGGTACCAGTGACCGGATGCAGGAGTTGCGAGATTGGAGATCTCACCTTCTACAATTACTGATGAGAAGTGGTCTTCCAGTAGTGATTTTGCCTTGCGATTCAGAGTAGTGACTGAGAGTACTGTTTCACCTGAACTTTGTGGCGGTCGACGAGCTTCCTCTTGAAAACTTGGCATGTTCACAGTCTACCTCAGTTGCAATGTAAACTATATGTAGAAATAGGTTGGATTAAGAGGGATATCTTAATTATCGGAATTACAGGAATTATTAAGTCGTTATTTTATGAAATCTTGAAAGCAATGCTGTAGTCGTAACGTTAGCTGTAACATTAGCAGTAGTAATGAACATGTCCACGATCAGATCTACGGCTATTAATATTCCGATGCCTTCTACTGGGAGCCCGAGGGAAGTGTAGATTGGGGCCATCATCAGCAATCCACCGCTAGGAATCCCGGGTGAGTAAAAGCTGAGCAGACCTATTGCGAGGGCAATAGCGCTCAGGTCAACAAAGGTTAGTTCGATGTTATATAACCTGGCAATAAAATAAGTACCTGTGGTTCGAGCTAGAGGTGATGCAAATTTGAAAAGGGTTACGGCAATAGGGAGCACTACACCTGTTAATTTTTCGGAAATACCGAGAGCCTCGGTAGCTGTATATGTTGCTGGTAGTGCTGCCAGTGAGGATCGTGTGCTGAATCCGATCGCCTGAGCTGGGGCGAGAGCTTTGGCGAATTTACCCAGAGGCAAACCAGCGCCAAAAAAGGCTAGTGGATACAGCAGCAGGATTAGGAAAACGATCAGGCTGCATGCGATAAAAATAAACGATCCTAATAGAGTGATAGTCGACACTCCGACGGTGGCTGAAAGAGAGAAGACAAGGGCAAAGATACCTATCGGAGCCACTGACATGATCCAAGTTATCAGAATGAGCATGGCTTCCTTTATTCCTGTGAAGAAATGCACGACGATCTCTCGCTTTTGGTCATCAATCTGTAAAAGAGCTAAAGCGAATAAGCTTGTGAAAACTAACAATTGTAATATGGAACCTTCGACAGCGGCTGAGAATGGGTTTACAGGAATTAGAGAGACCAACCAGTCTCTGAATGGCGGTAATCCAAGTTCGGTATCAAACCCTCTGGCAGTGCTTTCTAAGAGCTCTTGGCTGGCTGATGGTTCTATTTCCAACAAAGCAATCAAAGGAGGAGCGGCAATAAGAGCGAGAAGCGCGGAGACCAAGGTCATGAAAATAAATAGTCCGATTGATTTGACTCCTAAGAGTGCAACCTGACTTCCGTTGTGTTGATCGGCTATCGCAGTGAGTAATAAAGCCATTAGAAGTGGAATTACCGTCATGCGGATAGCATTCACCCACAAGGTCCCAACAGGATCAATAAGTGCTGGCAGAAAATCTAGAACAGGGGGCTCTGATAATGAGTAACCAATACCACCGACTAACCCAAAAATCAGCGCTAGTAAAATTTTCGTTGAAAGATTCATATGGTAAGGATTAGCTTCGTAGGCGAATGACTGATCGCCATCCCCACCAAGCGCTCGTTTGTTTAGTTTAACTTAAAGACGTAGAGAGCGTTATGGCCATCTGGGCTCACTAGTTCTGGAGCTAGGAAGCTACCGATACGCCAGGGGCTACCTCCTTGTCGACCTGCAGTTATGGCAATGTATTGCTCTCCATTAATTGCATAACTAATGGGGAAGCCCTGTGCGGAAGTAGCTAATCGGGTACGCCATAATTCCTCACCGGTGTCAATGTCATAGGCATGTACGTAGCGATTATAATCGCCGATAAACAACAATCCGCCAGCTGTGGAGAGAGCTGCGGTAAGAAAAGGAGCACGCTGTTCTAAACTCCATTTTTCATCTAGAGTTTCCACATCAAAGGCGGCAAGTTTACCGAATTCGCCGTTGGAGCCAGGCATCTCCATCCAGACTCGGTCTGCTAGCGTGCCTCCGGAACCTACTTCAAATGTTGACTCACGGGGTGACATTTCCATGCAGGACTGACTAAGAGGAATGATCAGTTGTCGCGTTGGGGGGTGATAACTGGAGGATTGCCAGTTGTGACCGCCCGCAGTGGACGGGCAGACGGACAGCCATTCCCCGATTTGCATATTCCGGATATCGTCCCTATAACGTACCTGACCTGTTTCCAGGTTTACTTCTGAGAACACATTTTGAAACACGGTTTGCTTTAGTCCTTGGAATTCTCCCGTGCGTCGGTCCAGTTTCCACAATATGCCACTCTTACCAATTGTGAGAAGGTAGGGTTCATCTATAATGTCGACTAGCACTTGCTCGAAAGCTTCATCCATGTCCAAAGATTCACCGGGTACATGCTGGCGGTACCACACAATATCTCCATTGTCAGGATCAATTGCTAGCGTTGAATTGGTATACAAGGCGGCATCGTCGGTTGTTAATCCACGGCTCGCAGCCATCCAGGGTTTGGCCTGAGCGACGCCGAAGAAAACCAGCCCCATATTTGGGTCCCAACTGCCGGTTATCCATACATCACCTCCACCGCGGTATTCGACTGGTAAACTACCCCATGTTTCGTCTCCTAGTTCGCCAGGTTGGGCAATAGTATAGGTTCGCCATAGCTCCTCGCCTGTCCGCGCATCGTGACCGGTAATAAAACAGCTATCTTGGAAGAAGCGGGTGCATCCAGTGATACCGTTAATTACCTTACCGTCTGCCACGATAGGTCCACTGGTATTGGAGTAACCTTTCGTTTCATCTGCAATTTCCACGTCCCATCTAACAGCACCGGTTCGGGCGTCCAGAGCGACTAGGTGGGCATCCGTAGTGGCGACATAGATCATGTCTTCCCACATCGCTAGTGTACGAAGGTGTCCGCCTCGACGACCGCCATCAGGAAACTGCCGACGATATTCCCATAACAAAGTGCCATCGCTTCCATCCAGAGCTTGTACTACATTTCCGAAGTTGGGAATGAAGATGATCCCATTTTTAACCAGAGGGGCAGGTTGGCTCCTGCCAGATTCCATACCCCACACCCAGGCGAGACTTAGATTGGTTACATTCTCTTTGCTGATTTGATCGAGCGGGGTGAACCCCTGGCTGTAAGGAGTTCTTCGCCAATAGGTCCAATCGGCCGGGTTAGGACTTGTTAGCTCCGCGGTCGAAACATTCTGAAAGTCAGTCACCACGCGAAAAGAGCGAGTTATGGCGCGATCAGATTGGTAAACAGTTGCGATTTCAGGTACTGAATTACGTGTTCCTGGAGTGGGTATAGTCCCTGCTATTCCAGGCACTGGAGAACGCTGATCCTGTTGAGTAGCCAAGTTGTCACTGCTGCCCAGAAATACCACAGAAAAATTACTAGCTGTTAGCTCATTCGAACTCTCTTGAATATTGTTCGCACGTAACAGAAACGCGATTATTTGTAGGTAACTTGTGTCATCTAAGGAGCCTGGCGATTGCGGAGGCATGGTGCGGCGCAACAAATCCAGCAATTCATCAACACCTCGGTTGGTCCAGTTGGTTCTGAAATTAGTGTCGTTTAGTGAAGGGGATTCGAATGAGCCCTGTAGGCCAGCAAGATGGCACGCAGCACAATTTTGTTGATACAGGGTATCGCCCACAGTGGCCTGAAAGGGCGTGTAACCAGCTTGCAATAGTTGCTGGCCGTTTACCGATAAAGGTACCAGTAAACAGGTCAGCAAGAGACAACGGAAGCGCATAGCTTTGTTCGCGTCAGCGATTAATTTAGACGCAGCGTTTCCTGCTGGGCCCTTCGCTCAGCGGTGGCCTGCACATACTGCTCTTCGTTTATGTAGGTTATACCTACCCAGGCATGGCTCATTTCATCGACGCCGCGCCTGCCGAACACCACCCACTGCTCCGGATCCGGATTAATGGGATTATTTACAGTGTTATCAAATACTGAGCTGAATTGCAGAATTGTACCGGCTGGCAAGAGCGGTTTTTCATCGTCTCCATATATGTACGCGATCTGCCAGTTATGGTCGTACTTATTAACCTGGCTTAGTACCTCTTTAGTGCCATCAGGATAGATAGCCTCCATCGTCATAACTTTGCCTCGCATATGTAGGTGTGGACGATAGCTATGAATAATGGCCGGAGAATCCAGTCTATGGGTGCCCTGCAATACCTGGTAACCGTGCGGTGGGATCACGATATCCTGCCCGCGCGCCATTCCCTTCAATCCGTCTACACGAAACATCGTCTCACCACGAGTTTCAAATTCAGGTTGCTGTCCCTTGGGATAAAACCATAGGCCAACCTCAACTACATCATCTTGTCCTGAAGCACCTACAGGGAAATAATGTAGGTTCCAGGCGATGCGTCCATTGGGCGGAACGCGCATACCTGTACCTTCTGGAAATCTTTCCCAGGATTTGCCTACTCCGTAACGCGCTAGCGCTACCTGGCGTCTTTCACCTTCAGGAATTAGTACTGCATGGCCGTGATGAACCACCTTCTTACCTAGAGGGTAGGAAGGTTTGAATTCGGCAGCTCTTAGGAAACGTTCTTCTTCGAGGCCCTCGAACGGAACATCCGGTGTCCACCACTGATCTTGACCGTTGGCAATCACGTCAAAGGGTTTTGATTTTATGACAAGATCCGGCGGTCCAAGTTGGTCGGCTAACTGCCAGTCTTTGCCAGTGGGAATATCGATCGGAGCCGGCAAGTCCGCAGGATCTCCCTCTAGGGAGCCTGCTTCAACCCATGCCGTGATCATTGCGATCTGCTTATCACTCAGAGAATTGTCATTCTTATAGCTCTGGATTCCGATGGTAGGATCCAGATGCCAGGGCGGCATGATTCGCTTGCTGGTTCTATCCTGTATCAATGAAGCAAAGGGACGTACTTGATCATAGTTCATCAGAGGCATGGGCCCGATGCCGTTTGGATTGTGACAGCTTTGACATTTTTGCTGCAGAATCGGTGCAACATCTCTTGAATAAGTCGGAGCATCCTGCCCGAAAGCAGGTAATACAAATGTCAGCAGGAAAATATTTACTTTGAAAGAAAATAGATATCTAGAACGAATCATGCGCGGCTCCTATTTAGTTGCTCACGTTGACGTGAAAATAAGCGTTCGTATGACAACAGTAAAACTCGAATGCAGCGATATTGTCGATGGTTTGCATACGCACGACATACTCACCGGGTTCGTTAAATGTAGTCTGAACTTGGGTTAAACCGATTGAAGTTTCTACCTGGTATTCTTTTTGATCAAAATTCACTTTACCCGGACCGCTGTGATGTGACCAACCTACCCACACCTCCTCATTTGGGTGTTCAATCCACGCAGTTAGCGTGAGAGTTTCTCCGACTATCGCGGCTATTGGCTGCGGTGTATGAATGCCGGTACGGCCACGTATATTTTGACCGTTTGCTGACAGCTTTACTAGAGGCGCTAAGTTACCACGGCCATGGGAGGTAGGTTCATCAAGCACATAAGGTGCTATTAGTTTTCCAGGTACGCTTAGTGTTTGACCATTACTAGTCAGCGTCCAGGTAATTCTTTCATCTAGCCCAAAATCTTCCGGTACTGTCACGGTAAAGGCACAGAACACATGACGATAACGTGGTGGCAAGGGGTCGAAGTGCGTTGGCAACCAAGCACTGAAACGGTCATCACTCAAATGGTTGTCTTTACCGAGGCGAATATCAACAGCTTGTTTCCTGTTCATATTGAAGTAGCTAAAACACATAGTGTTAGTGCCGTCTTCATTGGGATACCAACCATCGTATAGAGGAATAACAGGTTGCCCGTGATCACGAATGACTTCAGCTGACCAGGACTGTTGGGACAAATCGATTTGCTGGGCGCTAGTCACCGCTGCAATAGCGGTCGAGCAAACGACAAGAAAGATATTGGCTGGCGATAATTTCGGCATCTGCGTTTGGCTCTTCAAAAGCCCCTAATCCTAGTGATATTACTGCAAATTCAATGAGATGTCTCTCATTCGTACAATGTGTGAGAACCACAGCAACATAGCTGATGGGTAGGAAATTCCATGCTAGACTCGATGTAACCTTGTACATAAACAAACAATTTATTTAGTTTCTACAGTCAAAATAATGAGCTAATCATGACAAATATCCTGATACGCATCCTGTTTCTGCAGTGCTTGTTCTCCAGTTCAGCCTTCGCCCAATACGGAGCGCCAGACGGTCAGTGGCCAACGTATGGAGGCGATCTGGGGCATACGCGCTATTCAGCTTTAGATCAGATTGATGCTAGCAATTTCTCAGATTTGGAGGTTGCTTGGCGCTTTAAGACGGATAATCTTGGCCCATCACCTGAGTATCGGCTTCAGGCTACCCCATTAATGGTGGACGGTACTATTTACACGACAGCGGGAACACGTCGCGCCGTTGTTGCCCTGGATGCTCAAACTGGCGAACTGCTTTGGAAATTTGGCATTGATGAGGGAGAACGGGGCGCATTCGCGCCACGCCAGCTATCAGGTAGAGGTCTAGCTTTTTGGCAGAATGAAGATCAATCCAAGGTTATATACGTTACACCAGGCTACCAAATGGTGGCCCTGAATGCAGACTCCGGACAGCCCGTGGCTGACTTCGGAAATAATGGTGTAGTAGATTTGAAGCAGAACGCTGATCAACAGATAGATCTGGTTACGGGAGAAATAGGTTTACATGCCACTCCCATTGTCGCAAAAGACGTAATTATCGTCGGAGCGGCCCATCGCACTGGGGGTAATCCCCGTAGCCGCGAGAATGTGAAAGGCTACGTCCGTGGCTTTGACGTGCGCACAGGGGAAAGGCTTTGGATCTTTCACAACATACCGTTGCCAGGAGAGTATGGCAACGAATCCTGGCTAGACGATTCGAGTTCCTATACAGGCAACACGGGAGTATGGGCTCAGATATCTGTTGATCTTGAACTGGAAACTGTTTATTTGCCTGTCGAAACCGCCACTGGAGACTACTATGGAGGTTACCGCCCAGGCGACAACCTTTTTGCAGAATCATTGTTAGCGGTTGATCTGCATACTGGTGAGCGTAAGTGGCATTTTCAACTAGTACACCATGGAATCTGGGATCACGATATTCCATGTGCACCGATACTGGCAGATGTGATGATTGATGGCCAATTACGTAAGATTGTTGCTCAACCTACCAAGCAAGCTTTTCTTTATGTTTTCGATCGGGTCACCGGTGAACCTATATGGCCAATTGAGGAGCGAGCAGTTGAGATCGGCGATGTACCTGGCGAGTGGTATTCACCTACCCAACCGTTTCCAACTAAGCCGCCCGCATATGATCGCCAGGGTGTAACGGAAGATGACCTAATCGACTTCACTCCCAGATTAAAGGCAGAGGCTCTCGAAATAGCCAGCTGGTATAAGCTTGGTCCTATATTCACTCCACCTGTGGTAAGTAATATAGATGGTCCACTTGGGATATTGATGGCGCCAGCTACCGGGGGCGGAACTAACTGGCCAGGAGGTTCATATGATCCGGAGACTAATATCCTTTATGTATCGTCAAATAGCTCAGTGACAGGGCTCGCAGTTGTGCCACCGTACCCAGGCCAATCGGATATGGCTTATATTCAAGGTAATGCAGCAACAGGACCACGGACGTCCGGGGGAGCGGGTTCTTCTGCAGGAGGAGGTCGCACTGATTTTAGCCCTGCCCAGCGCCAACGACCCCAATCGAGTAGGGGAACTCCACCAATCGGAATAAGGGTTCAAGGGCTACCTCTGCTCAAACCCCCTTATGGAACTATTTCCGCTATAGACTTAACAGAAGGGACAATAGCGTGGCAAATACCACATGGTCAAACGCCTGACAGGGTTGCCCAGCACCCTATGCTGGAGGGCATTGATTTACCGCGTACTGGTCAGAATGCATCGGTGGGTACGCTAGTTACCAAGACGTTGCTAATTGCAGGCGAAGGGGAACTGACAGTTGATGAGAATGGAGTTAGACGTGCAATGTTAAGGGCTTATCATAAGGCAACAGGTACTGAGGTTGGAGCGGTGGCATTACCTGCGCCACAGAGTGGTTCGCCTATGACTTACATGCTTAATGGTGAACAGTATATTGTGCTTGCTATTAGTGGTGGCGGGTATTCGGGCGAGTTAATAGCTCTTAGACTGTAATCAGCTACCCAGAGGTGATTAGAAAGATCGAAGATTTGAGAAAAGTTTGACTTGAGTTGTTCAGCATTAATCAATTTCAATTACTATTTTCCCGCGGGTTCTTCTGGTTTGACTTTGTTCATGGGCCAGCGGAGCCTGTTCAAGAGGAAACCGATAACTCACGATAGGATTGATTATACCATTTTGAATTAACCCACCTATTTCGGATAGCTGGGGTGAATTCGGTTGCACGAGTATTGATGTGGCACGCACATTTCGGGAGGGATTTCTGCCTTCTGATGTTAGACCTACAATGGAAACTAGAATACCTTCTTCCTTTAGAATTTGCAGAGAGCGTACTTGCGTATCTCCTCCAATCGGATCTAATACAACATCTACGTCACTGGCAAAGTCCTCGAAGTTTTGCGTGCGATAGTCCACAGGAACATCGACACCAAGTTCTCGCAAAAAATCATGATTGTAGTCGGAGGCGGTGGCAATAATTCGTGCACCTCGCCATCTGGCGAGTTGAACTGCTATTGAACCAACGCCACCGGCACCAGCATGAATGAGAATCGTCTGGCCCGGTTGCAGTTTAGCTACCTCGAATAATGCTTGCCAGGCAGTCAGCGCTACCAATGGTATAGCGGCCGCCTCCGCATGAGTTACCCGCGCTGGTTTAAGGGCAGCTTCATTTTCGAGGACGATGGTGTACTCTGCGTACGTTCCGCCGCGACGCAGGTTCACCATGGCAAAGACCTCGTCATCCACTTCGAATTCCTCCACTCCAGGGCCAATCGCTGTTACCGTGCCGCTGAGGTCAAATCCCGGCACATAGGGAAGTGATGCACCAGATAATCCTCCGGCTCGGCCCGATCTTATTGATGTGTCAACAGGATTCACGGCCGCTGCATGTACGCGAACCAGCAGTTCGCCTGGTCCAGGGACAGGTATTGGAACTTCTTGAACCCGCAGGACTTCAGGATCACCAAATTCCTGAATTTGGATGGCTCTCATGTTAGAGAGGCTTTGTGCGTGACCGCTTAAGGCTAGAAAAAGACAAGTGAAGAGTAAGGAAATACGCATTTGAGAAAAGTCCTTAAACAGAAATAAAAGGAGTATGCAGATTCCTCAGGATTGATGGCAAGCGTTTCCTGCGTGGAAATAAGAATTCCGTCCGGTATTTCCGTGTTTGCAGCGTTTTTGGCACTCTGATACCTTTCCTGCTTGGATTTGTAAGTCCGTTAGTTAACAGGACCAGAAATGAGCAAAAATGACGGTACAGGTGGCTCGGTTAGTCGTCGAACACTGATAAAGATGGGCATCGTGACAGGTATCACCGTCCCCATGCCAGCGCTTAGCCAGCCGCCAAGTAGGATGCGACCCCAATTGGGTGATCTTATGGTATTCGATGAGGGACTCAACATTGGTGAGGTGATAAGACCAGAAATGTTGGAACTCAACCAGCAACCGGTTTCGGCTCTGGCAAAGGATCCCGAGACAGATACCCTGCGAGACGGTTCCCGCCTCAATCGAGTTATGATTACCCGTATTGATACTAGCAAAATGACCGAGCGATACCGTGATAATACTGCGGATGGAGTTATTGCTTATTCTGCGATCTGCACGCACACTGGTTGTGATGTTATTAATTGGGATGACGACGAATTACGTATGGCCTGTCCGTGCCATGAATCTCAATTTGATATCTATGATGGAGGTAGAGTAGTCGGTGGACCAGCACCTCGGCCACTTGCTATGTTGCCATTAGAAATTGTCGATGGATTTGTGAGGGTAGCTGCTTCGTTTCGAGGACGGGTTGGCTTCACCCAGCAGTTCTAGCTAAAAGGAAAACAAGAAGAGGAAGTTCCATGTTGAGTTTAATGAAAAAAATAGTTTTGGGAAGTGGGCTCCTGCTTTGGACTAGTGCCAGCTTCGCTCAGTCCCTGCCTCCGTATAACCCAGTAACCCAGGAGAGACTGCTTAACCCTGAAGAGAGTAATTGGTTAATGTATCGTGGCACGTATGATGCGCACGGCTATAGCACGCTAGATCAAATCAACATAGAAAACGTTGACGAACTCGAAATGGTATGGAGCTTCTCAACTGGGCTTAGAGAGGGACATCAGGCCCCACCGATTGTAAATGATGGCTATATGTACGTCAGTACACCACAAAATCACATCATCGCATTGAATGCGCGAACCGGGGATTTAATCTGGAGATACGTGCGGTTTCTGCCCGATGACCTCCAGCAACTACATCCTACTAACCGTGGTGTCGCGTTATATGAGGACCGTGTTTATCTAGCGACCGTGGATGCATACTTGGTTTCTTTGGACGCTTTAACTGGAGACGTAATCTGGGAGCAGGCGGTTGAAGATTATTACAATGGTTATTATATGACCATGGCTCCGCTGATTGCTGATGGCAAGGTAATGGTAGGTGTGTCAGGTGGTGAACTGGGTATACGGGGATTTGTAGCGGCTTACGATGCGGTTTCAGGCGAACAGGCCTGGAAGACCTATACGATTCCAGCGCCGGGTGAGCCGGGTTCTGAGTCCTGGCCAGGTGATTCATGGCAAACCGGCGGAGTACCTGTTTGGGTAACCGGTTCTTATGACCCTGAGTTAAACCTATCATACTGGGGTACCGGAAATGGGGGACCTTGGATGGGTGATACTCGACCGGGAGACAATCTTTACGCAACTTCCGTTCTTGCTCTCGATGTCTCTACTGGTGAGCTAGAGGGGTATCACCAGTATCACTGGAATGACTCCTGGGATTGGGATGAGGTCTCAGCTCCTCTATTGATTGATTTTCAACGAAATGGGCAAACGGTCAATGGAATGATTCATCCAGGTCGAAACGGCTACTTGTGGTTTCTCGAGCGAGATGCCAACAGTATAGGTTTTGTTGATGCCAATCCCTATGTGTACCAGGATGTTTTCACAAGCCTTGATCCGGTTACAGGTAGACCTGAATATGACATGAGTAAGAAACCGGGTACCGGGTACGAGGCAACTTTCTGTCCTTCACTTTGGGGCGGTAAGGACTGGCCACCAGCAGCATTCAGTCCCAAAACACGATTGTTATATATTCCTGCCAACGATAACGTCTGCTCTATTATGATTGGAGAAGAAATCGAGTATCGACCCGGCAGGCAGTTCGTTGGTCGTGGGCCATCCGAAAATGGTGGGTTTATGATTAGGCCCGGTACGAATCATATAGGAGAATTGCAGGCATGGAATGTGGACACCGGCGAACGTGTTTGGACTACAACATTTCCTGATCAGAACTGGGGTCCGGTTCTAGCTACAGCTGGTGACCTAGTGTTCATGGGTGGCACCAATGATCGCTACTTTCGAGCCTTCAACGCTAATACTGGTGACGTTTTGTGGGAACAGAGGGTTAATTCAGGGGTTAATGGAGTACCGGTTAGCTATACTTTAGATGGCAAGCAGTATATAGCCGTTCAGGCCGGCTGGGGCGTTGATGCTGAACGGGAACAGAACTTGTTGAATCTTGTAAGAGGAGAATCCCATACGGTCCCGCAAGGGGGCACAATATGGGTTTTCGCGTTATCTGATTAGCTGCTAGTCGATGCAATGATAGGTTGCGCTGAGATTTCGCTTCCTGTTAGCTATGTTTACTACTTTTTATAGACCAGCTTACCGTTTATATAGGTTTGTTCCACCTCGATATCCATAATACGTTCGGGATCGATAGTGAGTATATCATCTGACAAAACGATCATATCTGCGAACTTGCCAGGTTCCAGAGAACCTTTAACATCTTCCTCGAAGTTGAGATAAGCGCCGGTTAAAGTGTAAGCGCGAATTGCTTCTTCTATGGTAATAATTTCATCAGGGCCATAAACCTGTCCGCTCATGCCTTTTCGAGTAACCGCGGCATATAGTCCGACCATTGGTCCGATAGGCAGTATATCACTGGAAATAGCTACGGTTACGCCATGTTCCATGGGAGAGCGGAGGGGATTGTTATGATCCAGTCTCCAGCCGTCCAGGTTTGCCGCGTAACGACCTTCAAGCGTATAAGTGAAATTGGGCTGTTGGGTAATGTGGATGTCATGCTCAGCCATCAACTCCATCGTTAGATCGGGTGGACGCATGGAAAAATGATTTAAATAATGACGATGATCTTCGCGAGGGTTGCGCTCTAGAGCATCGGCCAGTGTATTTACTACCAGCACAATAGCTGCATCGCCAATTGCATGGATACCCATTTGCCAGCCAGCATCATGAATTTCGTTCAAATGAGCGATCAGATCATTCTCCGGCATGTTGAGGTAGCCCCGGTAATCACCTTGATTAACATAGGGCTCTAGGGTGTACGCAGCAGGCCCGGTGAAGCCTCCATCAGCAAATACCTTGATAGGGCCTATCTTGAGAAAATCGGTCCCGTTTGCCACCCGTGATTTGACTTCGGCAATCGCTTCGGGATCGAACCACTGAAACTGGATGGCAGATCGCGGTAGGGGTAACGCGGCGGTTTCATAAAGTTGCTCCCACATAGCGTACTCCCGTGGTGCTTTTGAGGCATCGGTAATACTGGTAATGCCTTTGCTGAGCAGAGCATTCAGATTGATTTCCAGACTAGCTATGAGTTCGTCATAAGTTGAATCGGGAACAAGTCGGCCTACAATGTTTTGACGTTCCCGTATGATGCCGGTAGCCACTCCATTTTGATCTCTCTCTATAACACCACCTTCAGGATCGGGAGTGGAATTTGTAATCTCGGCCAAAGTTAACGCAAGCGTACTTACCACGGCGCTGTGTCCTCCAGCTCGGGTAAGAGTAACGGGATTGTTGGGTGCAGCTTCATCCAAATCTTGTCTTATTGGTCTTCGTCCTTCGATTAACTCGTCTTCCGACCAACCGTAGCCAGTGACCCATTCACCCTCACCGAGTTCATTGGCCTTAGCACGTATTAAACTCTGTATTTCTGTAATTGAACTAACATCACCCAATTCAATATATCGTTGGGGTCGACCACGGATATGGGTGTGGGAATCAATAAAACCCGGCATCAAAGTTTTGCCTTCAAGATCGACAGTTAGCTCTGACTGGTATTTGTCGAGCAAGGACTCTGTCCCAGTTGCAACGATTCGGCCTCCATCAACCGCAACAGTATTCTGGATGGAGAAATTCTCGTCGACGGTGATAATTTTGCCATTGGTCAGGATTAGATCAACCGAGGTAGTATCCGGAGAAATCGTTTGGTCCGGTTCGGATTGCCCGCAGCTAAGCAATGTTGCTGCCAGTATAAGTAAATAGCCGATTCTCACTATATCTTTCATTGTCTCTCTCTCGCTCTTGTTACTAGTTCTCTAGAAGCCCCGATGCATGAACGTGGTCCATAGTATCTTCCAGGGCCAGTTTAAATTTGTCGACCATCTCGTCCACTTGATCTTCCTTAACAATGAGTGGAGGGCAAAAGGCAAGCGAGTTTCCAGCAACCGCGCGGATTAACAGCCCGTGCTCCTGACTCGCTTGCTTGGCATAGGCCCCCACGCTGCCATCCTTAAAGCTTTGCCCGGTCTTCTTGTTTGCGACTAATTCCACAGCTCCTATCAGCCCCTTGCCTCGCACCTCTCCAACGAGAGGATGATCCGCGACTTCCTTTAGCTTAGCCTGCATGCGTTCACCCATTTTAGCAGCGTGCAGGAACAGATTTTCCCGCTCGTAGATCTCCAGGGTTTTCAGAGCTACTGCGCAGGCAGCAGGGTGCCCTGTGTACGTATACCCATGACCGAATATACCAACTTCGGAACTCGGTTCTACCATCGCCTGGTACATAAAATCAGGAATGATGGAAGCACTTATGGGTATATAAGCAGAGGACAATTGCTTTGCAAGTGTCATCAGTTGAGGGTGGAATCCCATGGTATTGCATCCGAAATCATTGCCTGTGCGACCAAAACCACAGATTACCTCGTCACTCCAGAATAGGATGTCATATTTCGTTAGTAGATTTTCTACTTCCCGAAAGTAACTGTCAGGAGGCACGATAACTCCACTGGCTCCCCCGACCGGTTCCGCGATGTAGGCTGCTATTGTCTCTGGGCCTTCGGCAAGGATCAGCTTTTCGAGATTTTCGATGAGGCGGGCACAAAATTGACTTTCAGACTCGCCCTCCAATTTGTTGCGGTAATAGTGTGGTGATTGGGTACGGATAATACCCAATTCATCTACGGGGATACTGAAATGAGTGTGCATGACTGGCAATGCTGTAAGTGCCGCTGCCGCCAGCGTCACCCCATGATAAGAAGGCTCCAAGGTTATTATTTTTTTCTTTTGTGGTTCACCTGTTACATTGAAATAGTAACGGAGCATTTTCATGTGCGAATCATTCGCTTCACTCCCGGAATTAGCGAAAAACACCTTGCCGTTTTCGATAGGCGTCATGCCGGTTAGCTTTTCTGCTAAATCGATTACTACCTGGTGAGTACGACCACCAAACATGTGGGAGTAGGAAAGAGTCCGTAACTGCGTGGTTAAGGCCTCGATTAGTTCTTCGTTTCCATACCCTAGTGAAGCGCACCACAATCCGGCGAGTCCTTCTAGATACTTTTTACCTTTTTTGTCAAAGACATAAATACCTTCTCCGCGGACTATATTCAATTCTTCTACATGCTTGAGGTTAGTGATGGGGTAGATTACAGAAGTCATGCCAGGGCCCCTTGCTTTAACTAGTTAAAATACCGTATGAACAGACTCACGATTCTAAGCGATCAGGGGTGGCTGGGGAAAGTGTCAATAAAAAAAGGGGAGGCTAGAAACTCTCCCCTTTTGAGCTATAGCAATAGAATTATTCGCGTGCTTGCAACCACCAATTGATGGTAGTGGTCACTAGTTCGGCTGCATCTTGTTGTACGAAGTGGTTAGCGGTTGGTACGGCCACGATAGTGGTATCCGCGTCGTTCCAGTCCCAAGTATTATTCAATCCATCGGAATGCAGCGCAGTGTCCCGTAGACCATGAAATACCAGTAAGGGAACGTTCAACTGGGGAGCTGGTGGTGGGGCAGGAGTGTTCGCATCTGTACGAGGATAATTTTGTTTATAGTAAGCCAGCATTGCATCGAAACTTGACTGACCGAATGCTTCGGCGTACCGCCCCCGAGCAACCGGGTCCGCTACCCAGAACGACAAGCTCTCTGCCGTCATTGGTCCTCCAAACAGAATATCTGGGTCTGAAGGGGAACCTTCAATGAATGTGCGGGCATAGCCACTATTCTGTTGTTGCTCCTGGTTGGTAGCTAGTTCCCGAGCCATACCGTTTGGATGGGGTAGGTTCAGGATTATCAGTCTATCCACCATATCGGGAAGATTGAATGCAAATTGCCAAGAAACAATACCGCCCCAATCGTGACCAACAATTGTTGCTTTCTCTTCACCCAGATGATGGATGACAGCAGCCACATCTGATACCAGATACTGCATGTTATAATTTTCATCGCCTTCTGGTTTATCGCTCAGGTTGTAACCCCTTTGATCAATAGCTACTACTCTGTAACTGTCTTTTAATCCTTCCATCTGATGGCGCCAGCTATACCAAAAATCTGGAAAGCCATGAATCATAATAACTAAAGGCCCTTCACCAACAGATGCATAATGTATTTTGATGCCGTTATTATCAGCATATCCATGCTCAACTTCATCCCAGAGTTCAGCATTTGCAGAATTTCCAAGAAACACCAGAGATGCGAAAACAGTAGTAATAAGCGAGAAAATTTTATTCATGTGAAATTACCTGAGATAGAGTTGGAGTATACGGAAAACCGGTAGAGTCTTAATTCCATTTTGGTAGTTTATGGTTTTCCTAGTTAGTGAAAGGGGGAATTAGAACAGATTTACAATAAAATGTTTAACTGAATTAGTCCAGTTGGTGTGTTTATGAAAGAACATTATGGCTTCGTTTCCCGTGTTTGCTTAGTCTTATGATCACGCTAATGTATGATCCGATCAGAAACTTGATCAGTAAAAATGGGTTAATCCAGGCCAAAGGGTTTAGTATAAAATGATAAAAAAAGTTAATGTATTCATAATCATAGCAATTATTTTATTGGCCCAACCTGCCCAGTTACAGGATCGAGACGTCAGTCTGCCTCTTTTAACTGTGAAAGAAGTCATGGATGCCATTATTACACCGATGTCAGCTATTATTTGGGGAGCCTATGAGCTGGAAACTGATGGTGAATGGCAAGAAGTCTCGAACGCCGCTTTGGCCGTGATTGCTGCCGGTGACCTGCTGGCAAAAGGGGGAGCAGGAGCAGGTGAAACAGCAGCAGCCGTTGAGCTGGACTGGCAGAGGTATAATAATCAGATGATCAATGCAGCTAGGCAGGTGCTAGTGGCGGTGGAAAACAAAAATGAGGAGGCTCTTTTTAATGCAGGCAATGATGCCTTATACCCCCCTTGTGAAAGCTGTCATCAACAATATCAAAATCAATAGTTAATCTTTGTTACTTCAGTACGAATCCGCGATAACCATTTTCGGCCACGTCATTACATTTTTCGACGTAGGAAGGGTAGCCCAGGTACGGCATAAAAATTCTTGGTTTACCCGGAATATTCGCGCCCGTATACCAGGAATTACAGCCAGTTGGATACAGTGTTTCGTTGGCGATTTCGTTTACTAGATTGACCCAATTCTTTTCCGCAATGGCACTTGCTTCAACGGTTCGCAAGTTATTGGTCTGCAGATAAGTAAGACAGTCAGCTATCCAGTCTACATGTTGTTCGATACCAACTATCATATTGGCCAGAACCGACGGACTGCCGGGTCCGGTGATTGTGAACAGATTGGGAAATCCTGTAATAGTCAGTCCCAGGTAATTGGCAGGACCCTCCTTCCATTTTTCGCGTAAGGAAAAATTATCCCTGCCGCGGATGTCTATGGAGAGCAAGGCGCCTGTCATGGCATCGAATCCCGTTGCGAGTATGAGTGTATCGAACCAGTATTCGCCGCTCGAGGTCTGAAGACCATTTTTTGTAATTCTCGTAATGGGGGCTTCGCTAACATCCACGAGAGTCACGTTTTCCCGGTTATAGGTTTCGTAATAACCAGAATCAACACACAACCGTTTACACCCTAATACAGTGCTAGGGCTCAGAATTTCAGCAACTTCAGGATTATTAACGATCTCGTGTATTTTATTGTTTACAAAATCTACAGCTGTCTTGTTTGCTTCGAGACTAATGCCTAGATCATTAAAGCTCGCCTGAAAAGGCAAGCCTCCTAACTGCCATCGGTCCTCATAAACGGCAATTCGAGCTTCCTCATCCACATCCAAGGCAGATGTATGATTCGGACGGTTGTTAAGAGCGGTGTAGCGACGTGAATTTTCTGCTCTAAACTCCGCGTAACGATTCTTAATATGTTTCTCGTGATTCTTGTCCATAGGCGCGTTATGAGCTGGTATCGAGAAAGTCGCTGTGCGTTGAAATACTGTGAGAGTTTCCGCCTGTTCTGCAATAATGGGAATTGCTTGGACAGCCGAAGAGCCGGTGCCGATTATGCCTACGTGTTTACTGGAGAAATCTACTGGTTTGTGTGGCCACTTACCGGTATGTAGGACAGTACCAGTGAAATCCTCGAATCCGTTGAATTTTGGTATATTTTCTTTAGACAGGCAGCCAGTCGCCATAACACAGTAATTAGCTTGAAATCGCTCTCCTTTTTCAGATTCTCCGAGCCAGGTATCACTTTTTTCATCAAACAGGAGCGAAACAATCCGTGTACCAAACTGAATATCTTTGCGTAGATCGAAGCGATCCGTGACGTGGTTCACATATTCAAGAATTTCCGATTGTGGAGAATATTTCTCACTCCAACACCATTCCTGCTGAAGTTCGCTAGAAAATTGGTAAGAGTATTCTAGGCTATTCACATCGCAGCGTGCTCCAGGAAACCGATTCCAATACCATGTACCCCCAACATCATTCCCTGCCTCGAAAACACGGACCGAAAGACCAAGCTTACGAAGCTTATAGAGAGCATAAAGCCCGGCAAAACCAGCCCCGACAATCGCTATATCGTATTTAGATAAGGAAGTGGTCACGGAAATACCAGCGGTTAGATTACAAGCAAGGCTGGCACTCTTTCGATAAACCAGTAGGTAGCGACCGCCCCGAGTCCATAGGCAAGGCCTCGCTGAAAACTCAGCAAGAGGTGTGATAGGAATCGCTGGAAAACATAGTTGATCGCAATTAAAACGCAAATAAAAGCTACCTGACCAGCTTCTACACCGAGGTTAAAGAATAACAGCGCCAGAGGAATATCACCTGTGCTCAATCCGAGCTCGCCGAGTGCGCCAGCAAAACCAAACCCATGAAAAAGACCAAAGACAAATGCGACAATCCATGGTTTGGCATGTACCAGTGTGAATTCGCCCCGTTGTCCCATAATGATTTCTCGAGCCAAGAACACGATAGATAAAGCAATAAGTGCTTCTATAGGAGCGTTAGGTACTGGGAATATTCCCAGTACTGCAAAAGCTAGGGTAATACTATGGGCTATCGTGAAGGCAGTGACCGTCTGTATCAGCTTCCAGAAACCGCTTAACAGCAGCAGCAGTCCCAGCACGAATAACAGGTGGTCGATTCCGAGCAAGATGTGTTCGGCACCGAGCACAAGGTAGCGTGAGGCAAGGCTACCTAATGATGCAGCGCCCGCTTTCAATTGAGGCAGAGGCACATCGACAAAATTGCCGTTACCCGGGAAATAACCCGAGACATCACTGCCGTCACCCCATCTAGCTACTACAACAACTCCCTGGAACGACCAGGGAAAGCTAATAGTATCGTCGACACTAAGTGAAGGCTCACACTGAAAACGATAGCTGAATCTACCAGGAGAGAGTCCTATACAACGCTCAGGGAGAATGCGTTCTACGTTAAATAGGGGCGGTACCTGTTGGTCCACGATGGAGAGGCTGTAATGGTTATCCGGGAGCTCATCAAGAAATACCCGCGCAACTCCGGTTACGTCAATGTCATGGGAGTGGACCTGAGCAGCGAATAAGCAGGAGGCCAGAAGTAATAAACGTGTAAGCGTTGTAGTTCTCACGGTACTGGCTTTTTATTCCTGGCCTGCGTCTTTAATCACAACGGTGTATTGGTCCCATAATTTGTCAATTTCCACTTGCAGTAGAGCCTCCTCTTTTTCGGTAATCCAATCCAGCCGAACCTGATCAGAAATCTCGCTCAACGATGGCAGC